>Ga0307512_10000236_pt1 | contig 77865 bp, 70 predicted proteins | sample 14_EM_MG_FD_200267 | JGI IMG/M metagenome (GOLD analysis project Ga0307512, IMG submission 200267) | Populus trichocarpa ectomycorrhiza microbial communities from riparian zone in the Pacific Northwest, United States - 14_EM | ecosystem: Host-associated > Plants > Roots > Unclassified | place... | reverse complement strand
TCTTTCATATGTATTAATCTTGCTTCTCTCTTTTGTCTGGTTGTTGTGTAGTTCGGAATTTAATGGTTGTCGAGGAGGGTTCGTGAACCGTGCCAAGACTTATCGGAAGCGACTGTACAAAGGCTGTTTCAATGTGATTGATGTGAGCGTCAACAGAGTGTCAACAATTTTGAGTCTTACACATTCGGCAATCAATGTGCTGCGTTGTCACATTCGTCGAGAGTGAATGTGTCGTTCGTCATTATCGAGAAAATGGCAAATGACACGCTCATTGCCACATTCTAAAAATGAGCATCAAAGGACCGTCAATGATTTTGGGCATTGCATCATGGAAAATCCAGCAGGCTGCAGGGTGACATTAACTCATAATCGAACCATTGGCCGGTTTTCTAGGCAAACATGGTTACGGCAACATCACTATGATGTCCTAAAAATGAGCGTCAACGGAGCATCAATGACTTTCGGCCTTGCATCTTAGATAATGCAAGGGCTGTGTGGCAACGGAAATCTGTAATCAAACTATCGGCAGCCTTTCGAGGCAAAATTTGTTGCGATAACATCGCTAGTCTGTCCTAATAATGAGCGTCAACTATCCGGGGTTTCCCCAAATCAGCGGCAATGGTACTTGCGATAGTCAGATGAATATATATCACAGAGTTACTCTCGGTCTAGTCACATGATACACTTAACACCTATTTATGGCGTCGCAAGTAAGCCAGCCTTATCTTCCTTAGCTGGAATTTATAAGAGCCATGTGTCGATTGAATAAGCATAAAAGTTGCTTAGCTGATTCATTTAGGATGAAGCAACAATACTGCCACATCGAAAGGAGAGTATCTCTGGCCGAGCGTGGTGTTTTCAACCACATTCATTTGCCAGATGCTAGCGGGACATGTATGATTGGACTGGAGATTTCTCCGACACATGAACTTGGCAGTCATTAGCCAATATGCGAGTACGCGGGACATCTGACTTATCTCCTCAGCCGATAAGAGTTCTCCGGAGACTCCCCGGTCAAAGACAATAGTCTCGACCTATGCATGGTGTGACTGAGGGAATTATGACGTTGGCTTAAGCTACAAGGCCTGAATCAGCCCTGCTCGTTCGCGTGAGTTTGTGTGCATTGCAATGCCAGACTCGTGTCAGAGCACCAGCTGACGCGTCATGTTCTACGTTGGCATGGTATTGGTTGGTCGCCGATTAAATCTATGACGCAAACCAAATAGCCTTAAAAGTGAGGCATTGATTTGCGATCAGCATTGTCAAGTAAAAGATCGGCTAATGTTCCAACTACCGTGCAAACGGAATGCAAGATGTCTAAGTTCCAGTTTGTTCTGACATATTGGCTGACATGATATCATGCAATGGATGGCCTGATGTTATCAGGAGCATAATGCTTTGAAACCACATTGCATGAACACGATAACCTAATGGGATGCGTGGCAGTTTATGACCGGGCGCATGCGGAAAAGGTATGCAGCGACCACGATCAGGCTATCATGAGCCATATTGTCGTAGCGTCGAAGTACGGGTGTACAAGCCCTCGAAGACAACTATCAAGAGACCGCATTGTTCCGATAATGAGAAGAACAAGCTCAAGCAGCAATCCGCAGTCAACAATCAGAACACCAAAGACAATCTTAAAATAATATCATGGATTCTATCTATCAGACAAACTCACAATTTCGTCGATTATCCATACACATGATTACGCTTTATATGCCTGGACGCAGGTTGACACAATCTCGGCACGCACATCAGATGAACGCCGAACATGTCGGTGATTCTATTGATCAACTGGAGGAGCAAGCTTTAACCCACCTCTCCCAGATGGTTTGGCATTTCTTCATCAATATCGGTATCGGTTGCCTGGTACATTGGTACATATCTACAGGGTTGTTACTGTATGAAGAGTTTTCCCAAGACTGGTTTTTCCCAGGGGAGGCTTAGTTTTCAATTTTGAAGAAAGCACCGGAATGTGGTCAAGGATTCACCCGCGCACTCCTGATTCAAGGTTAAGAGGCTGATTGTTATGATAACATGAGGAGAGAATGAGTTTCTTAGATAGGCAGTCATACTTGATCTAATAAATGTTGTATGGATTATTGGGATTATGAACCCCCATATCATCAACAGAGCGTCAACGACTTTTGGCCATGCATCTTGGAAAGTCCAATGGCTGAGCAGGGACATTGAGCCATAATCATACTATAGGCTGTCTTCCCAGGCGAAAGTCGTTGCGGCAACATCACTACTATGTCGTAAAAATGACTGTCAACGGAGCATCAACAATTTTTCGCATTCCACCATGGAAAATGCAAGGGCTGGGCGGCGACATTCAGCCATAATCGAACTATCAGCCGCCTTTCTATGCGAAAAGAGTTTGGACAACATCGCTACTATGTCCTAAAAATGAGTGTCAACAGAGCGTCAACGACTTTTTGCCTTGCATCGTGGAAAATGCAAGGGCTGTGCGGCAACATCAAGCCATAATCGAACTGTCAGCTGCCTTTCTAGGCGAAAATGCTTTCGAGGACATCATCACTATGCTCTAAAAATGTGCATCGACAGAGCGTCAAAGATTTTAGGCCTTGCTTCTTGGAAAATCAAGGTGCTGTAGGACTTCATTCATCCATAATCGAACTATCGGCTGCCTTACTAGGCAAAATGCTTGCAACAAGATTGTAACCATGTCCCAAAATGAGGGTCAACCGAGCATCAATGATTTTTGATCTTGCATCTTGGATAATCTACCAGCAATGGAACGCACATAACCCACAATGAACCTATCGGCGGTCTTTATTGGCAAAAATGCTAGTGACGATATCACATCCACCTCCTACAATTGAGCGCCCACAGAGTGTCAACAATTTTTATGGAGGCTCAGAACCCTACACAGCGATCAACTGCATTGTGCTGTTCCTAAATCCAGTTTTACATGGTCAGTCTTTGCAATCTATCCTTGTATACAACTTCACAAATATGCATGCAATGTCTTACAGATCTGATTTTTTTGCTTCTAGCTGTAGAGTCAATATTTAACAACCTGCAGTCTGCTATACTGTAACGTTCCATTTGACAGTCTTTCGAGTTGGATTACCCATCTTTCTAATTCTTACCACCATGTCGGATGCAAATTCTTTGAACACCTCTTTGCACAGGGTTATGATTTCTTCCAAAAACGAACATGTCTTCATTTGTCATTTGAGCAACCTTATTTTACAAATCATCTTCGATGCTTGGTGGGCTTCAATAAATGTAGGCTCGAAGCGGCCTGTTGGTTGGAATAATTCTAGACATGCACCTTCGTGGTGATTCTATTTACGCTGCGGAATTGAGGAGACCGGCACCCCTGGCATCATATGTATCGTTCGTCATCATGTTCTTCGCCATAAATCAGAACATGGGACCAGCTCAATGGGGAAACACTTGCTGGCAAAAGCTCACATCGCAAAGTTCCAGGAATTACAAGTCAAAGGGTACTGAATTGACCAGTTCGACAGTCGATGAAACAGCTTTGGCCATCCTGAAGAGGCAAGGAAGTCGAGGAATCACAATAATAAGTTCGCAGAGTCAAATTATATTTGACATCCAGGTTATTCCATATTGACCAAAATGACAGACAAAACATTACGAACTGGCAACTAAGAACATTGAAACTTCCAAATTTCACCAAGACATGTGGAATCGCTACATCATGTCAGGATTTCTTTCGGCTCATATTCCATGGAACGCTATACCAAATCTGGAGCTACGACGGTCATATAATGCATTACGACATAACCTAGTGCTGCTGTCCGCTACAAGCCTCAGCAATATTTGTCGGAAGGAATATGAACTGACTTTGGATGCAATTAAGAAGCAGTTGCCGTCAGGAAACAAAGTTAGTTTAGCTTTGGACGGATGGACATCAATGACCAAACTTGTCACAATGTCAGTCATTGCGTAAGATATGGATCGGAATTGGGCATTGTGCGAAGTTCAACTTGCTTGTGATGAGGTTGATGGCCTATTCTCTTCTGCTTTCGAAAGCTAATTATGGATGATAGGTCAAGGGCCAACATATAGGAGCAAGGCTAGCCGTACATTTGAAGGATGAGCTTGATCATTTTGAGCTTACCAAAGGCCATTTGCTTCGTATTATGACTGATAATGCTTCCTCAACTTACTCGATGACACGCAAGCTGTAATCAACACTCGAGACCTCTGGAATCGAGTGGCCTGCATGGAGAAACCATATACCATGCATCGCACACGTGAAACAGCTGGCTGCAGGTGCATTCATGAGCAGTCTCAGTGTAAAAGGCCGCACCAAATCTTGGGATGCCCATGTGCGCGATCAGCAATTTGGAGAGAATGAAAACATAGACATCAGGAAGGGTCAAAGACTTCCAAAAGAGGGCAATGCTAGAATCAACATGGTGTTGGCCATGAGACCAGGTTTAGCAAAGATAATTGAGAAAGTAAGTATTTCATGATATTTTGAAAGTCCTAAAACTGACCTTCATATAGCTGGGAATGCTTGCAGTATTGATTATGCTGACACCTGGACGCCAAAACGAGTTCATTGACTGTCAAAAAGCTAAAGTCCGCAATGCAGTACTTCCATTTATGGATGTGAAGACTCATTGCAACTCAACACTGGAGTTGCTTGAGCGCACCTACCGATTATGGGAATTCATACGCCAGTGGCTCCAAAATCCAAAATACAATGATCTCAAGCCACTTTTCACAACTCAAGATGAATGGACCATTGTGAAGCATATCATGGAAGGATTGAGGCAATTTCAATATTGGACCCTGTGGATGTCAAAGAGGCATACAGTCACATTGCATTACGTTTTCACAGTGTACAATGACATGTTCGATCATATGGATGGCGTGATGCAAGCTTTGGCTAAGAAGAAAACTCAATGCAAGGAAGACTTGATCTTCGGTGTAAAGTTACCTCGACAGAAGCTGTCCGAATACTACCCTGAAGTGACTCCAACGACGGGCATGCTTCTCATTTCTTCACATTTCCTCGATAGTTTCCAGAAGTTGCGATTAATTTGAATGTGGGACAAGGGAATGGACATTGATCCTGAGGACGAGACATTCTGTACCGCCTAATACTAAGAGGCCTTTCTGAAGTACGTGGAGAATGAATACTGTGCCAAACTTCAACGTGTGCCGGTCAACAAGCATGAAAGGTTACTGAGCAGCAATCTCGTCCCCTCTGCAACGGCTTCTGGATCCTGTCAATCATTCTTTGATCCATATGATTTGTCCAGCGATGATGAAGAATACATAACACCTAACAATGCGGCTGAGATGACACCCAGACAAAGCGATCGCACAGCACACTTGTTGACTGCCGCCAGGCTCTATTTGATTTCACCGCCTCAAGCCCCAAACAACTGGGACCAAATCAATCCAAAACTCAATGATTACCACTCCGACCCAATGGAGATCAGCAGTACATTGTGGATACCGGACATATCCGACTGGTGACGCCAACAAGGGGAAATTCACTCAAAGTACGCCAATCTCTCAAATGTGGCACGCGGCATATTCACTATCATACTTCATGGTGTCGGAGTGGAGGCCAGTCTTTCCCTCGGGCAAGATGTAATTGGCTGGAGGCAGCCCAAAACCTCAGGCGAGACCCTTCGTGAAAAAGTCCTTGTACGTCAGTTTGCTCAAGCTAATAACGGAATTGTGGCGCACGATAACCCGGTATCGGATACGACCACAGAAAATGACTCAGAAATGAATAACGAGGAGGGGGCAAGGAAATTGCCCAGACTGGCCGAGATCCGTGACTTGTTGCAGATTTGGCAGGGCAACCAAAACCTACGTGCTACACAAATAGAATCTCGCACTCAACACAAGCAGATGACAGCCATTGGATACATTGCGGACACGGAAGAGATTGTCAAAGCCTCCTGGTCACTCTTTCAACATGATGGTGCAGCTGCATTTAAATTTTCAGAAAGATCACCTTTGCCACCAGCTTTGTCTGCAAAGGACCTCCCTGGAGGACGAATTCAAATCTTAAATGTCCACCAAATGTGGACAATCAACCTTCATCCAGTCGAGAGTGATGAGGATAGCGCACCTGAAAGCATTTCAGACACCCATAATTGGCTGAACGGGAATGGCGACTTGGATAATCCAAATGACAGCGAAGACGATTGCGTGGCAGACTATGAATCCGATATAGAGCACAGCAATGGCATCGAGGATCTGGAATGCCCAGACCGGCAGGATGTGAGTGCTGCTCCAAATGTTCCCGGATTGGTTCGGCCATGTAGGAAGTCAACGAGACAGGTTCCTGAGGTATTGGTGACGGTCAATGCAATAGAAATGAGGAGAAATACAGGAGTGAAGAAAAAGTGGGACAGAATGAATGAATGGTTCACCAGCTTCTTTATGTAGCTTGACCGAGAGTTTCAGTTAGAGATGTATAATGGGCAAATGGTGAGAAGTAGCTTCTCAATATCGGTTGATAAACAGATGTATAGCAGGCGCAACGAATCTTTTGGCAAGATACATTGTTTGTAGTCATGTGGGAGTGAACAGTGCAAGAATATTACGCCACTCGGCTTTGCCACAGGGCCAAGTCTCAATCACACAGACAGACAACTAATACGGTCAAATCATGATGAAAACATTTATCGACGGCAGAAGATGTTGAATGGACAATTCATTACAATGAGCATCAACGGAGCGCCAATGATTTGTGGTCTTGTCAGTACGGAAATTCACCAGTAACTTGGTCAATGTTATTCATACCGGACGTATTGGCATCTTTCATAGGTGAAAGAGATAGCAACATGGCAACCTCCACATTCTTAGAATGAGCGTCAACGGAGCATCATCGATTTTTAGCTGTGCATCTTGGGTAATTTATGTTCCGATTGGTTGCAGACATCCATTTATTAGATGTTGGCTGCCTTTATTGGCAAAAACAACAGCAACATGCTCCCTGCCGCATCCTGAAAATGAGCATCCACGGAGTGTCAACAGTTAGAGGTCTTGCAGATTTCGTAATCAAGCCATCGCGCAGATCTGGGCGCACATAACTGTATTATTGACCGCCTTGATAGGCAAAAATACCATATATCAAAGGTGAAACACAGATACTAAATTAATCGATATTGCAAACTGCACAACATGCAAAAGCGCATTATTGGTTGCTGAAAACACGATTTTGATAAGATACTATTAACACACTGCAACTACAAGAGCCTTATATGAATCTATAGATAGACCCACTGGGCGACCCGCTGACAACAAGCCCAATTCAGACGGATTGGGAGTTTACCATCGAACCGTACCCGAGTGGAAGATTTGGGTTCATTTACAACCCGGACCGCCAATTTGGCAATAGTTTGGTATGGACCCCAACCCGGACCCGAAGTGATGGTCTGGACCTGTTGCTAACACTAGGTGTGCTGGGCCTTCTGCAGTCATTCCAGGGTCAGTTCAACGCTAGAAATTGTATGCTGGTGTCTCTTTGTTGATCTCTATCATGGTTACCATGTGATTTCGCTATTGCTGTTTTCACCAAGATGCTGTTGAGTATTCTGCACCCTATAAGGTGTCTTTCAATGAGTAATTGCTATCTGTTTCAATTACCACACTATTTAGCAATTGTAATAGTATATTTTTATGGATACTATTGATTAATAATACTTAATTGGTCATTTACCAAGTACTAGAGGATGCATACTGCTTACTCCTTACAATTTCTAATTACTTTGGGAAGAGAAAGCTAAATAGTTGTTATAAGTAGTATGGTGTAAAGTATATACAGTCTATTTTCCGAAGCTAGATGATATATAGATAGAAAGAGGCTATCCAGTTAATATGCACTAATTCTACTACAGATATCAAGCAATTGTACTAAGATTGAACAAGCATAGTCAGACTGAACAAGTATAGTAACACTGAGTGAGTATACCAGATCAAAAACATATAGCAGGGCTGAATAAGTCTAGCTAGATGGAGCAAGTATTGCAAGGCTATGCAAGTATAGTAAGACTGAGTGAGTAATATCTAAGGTTAAATACTGAAAATTGTAAAAACCACACTTTCTCTCTCAATTAAGTCTGCAAGTTTTTGTGCAATCACAAAGTATTCTATATATGAAATATGCATAATTTTCTGTACTTTCACCTCCCTGTCTCTGATTTATAATATCTCCAATATTTGTTGTATTGCATTAGTTTTTGCCAAAAACACTACTGAAAATAAATTGTTTTGCACAACAGCACAATGAATATTTGAGATATCATAAATTGAAGATGGGGAGGTAGTAGTATGCATAGTTCTGCATATTTTATGTATAGAACACTTTATGATTGAACTGAAACTTGTGGACTTAATTGGGAGGGAAATCATAGATTCACACAGTGATGCCTGGGGCAATCAGGTACATACCACCAGTCAACCAATGAGAATGCTTCATGGTGACTCCATATTGATGACACCGACGTCTATATACGTATAATAATGGTAACAGCTGCTGCATGGATGATAGCCGACAATGCCACTGTTGCTACACGCTTTTGATGGTTGCTAAAACCCATGGAAGGATGCAGGTGGTAGCTACTAGAAAGAAAGTGTTGGACTCAGTGGAGAGCTGGTAAAGTTGATGAAAACTTTGCTATCCCTCAGGAAAAGGCTATATCTTCTTCACCCACCAAGACAAAGAGGTTATAGTTATCGTATATCCATAGCTATTCGAGTTACACACCTGTACTGTACCACGACGTATTTTTGTATAACCTCTATGAAGCACTACGTGGTAATGTCATATCAATCTACCTTACACGAGGAACATGGCTTAACAAGGGATGAATCAATCGCCAAAATCAAACGTCATGTCTGTATATGAAGTGCGAGAAAGAAAACCAACCGAAAATCTACAATATCAACATGTCATACACATCGTATGGCAGCGACGAAACGATGCCAATTAAGTCGTTACCTAGGATATTATCACTGACAGATGCATGCCTGATAACTCATACGAACAGAACGGATATGCGATTTTAGCCTTAAGGCGTCGATGGAGGGGAGTTTGTAGGTGAGCTTGGTCCATTATACATGCTAAAGGGAGCCTGAATTGATAATTAGCCCCGAGGTTGGTGAGTTATCATTCTTCAATGCTTCAAAGTATGTTGTGCCTAGCCCTTAAGCGGGATATCATCCAGTACTCACCAAAACTTTCCGAGCATGGCATATCCTCCAGCTGAGTTTCCTAATGCTGCCGTCGGCTTTGAGTACACTTGGAGCAAGATCGACACCAAACCTGTCACAGTAAATTAGACCTTTGGTTGTGACGGTTAACATCGCACAAACGAAAGAGTCATACATTTCCCTGATTGCATAGACAACCCTACGACTACAAATATCATCCACAGATTCCCCAAAGATGTCATCAATATCCACAGGGGCCAGTTCCTCTTCATCAAAACATCTTTGAACAACCGGCAAGAGATGTTTCTCTACTGTTTGACGTGTGGCACCACCCCATATGTCGTTATCGTCAAGTCCAACCTTTTCAACAGATATCTCAAAAGGCTGGCTGATTGCCATGATTGAATGCTTCCCATCATGATGATACCTGAATTCGTATACCCCATTCTTCCAAAATGATTTTTCCTTTTGAAAGACAACTTCTCCTTTAACACGGTCATTTTCGTTTCCGTCTTTCCGATCGGAGTAAATAATAATGCGATCGGCCTCTTTGGAATCGTATTGATCTTTGCAAATAGCCACCCACCGTCCCATGGATGCGACACTGGTAACTTCTCTTGAGCTGTTGCCCGCAATATTGTACAATCCGATCCAGTCTTTATGCGAATGATCGATAGGTGCTGTCCAAGACACGTGAAGAGGCTCTCCAAAGGGCACAGTCAACGTTTCACTTTCACTTCGCCGTACAGCAGTGACAACGTCAAGTGAGTACTTCCCGGTGTCATGGTTACTTGTTACACTGTCATAGTCGGACAACAGCTGAATTGCGAGTCTGGTAGGAGCAAACCTGGCCTGCGTATTTTTTACCACCCCAATGACGGCCCTGGGCAGACGGGGCCGGGATCTCTCAAGTAGCTCCTCAACAAATTCGGCTGCCTCGTGAACGATCTTATCCACACTGCCCTGGAACATCTTGACTTGATCGGCAACAGGCAGCGGCATGGCCTTTCTGATCGTTTTTGCAACTCCTGCTTCACGACGGATTTGACTTCCGTAGAGCTTTTGCATATGTGGGCTCTCAACAAGATTGAGGAACAGAAGGGCACAGACATGCGAAAATAATCCGACCAAGAAAACCGGAGCCGATGACGCTATAAGGACGATACCCCAGATGCCAGCACATCCGATCAGTCGTTCCGGGTTATTGAGATATCTGTAGATTCCAGAGTATGTCAAGTGAGGGCTAGAAAGGTCGAAAAAAAAGTCACCGTAAAACCACCCAAACTCCCCAAGAGATTCATGAATGGAAAACGCTGTCCACACCTGGAGTGCAACCAGCAAAATGCCAATAATGTACCTAAATAAAACCATTCTCTCATCCCCAGCAGGTAGTTGGTACAACTTCCATGCAGCGGCGACAAAAGACGCATGAGTCATCGACAAGGAGACAAAGTAAACGCCTTTCCAATGGCGCCAAGCAACTTCACGGGTCTCCCCAAACTTAAGAAAGTACCGGACATAGCTCTTGTTGTTGCTTTGACCAACAAGGATGGCCCCAATCCCAAGTGTATGCCAAAGTCGCCACGACAAGGCATGGATAACAAATAGCATCTGGTAGGTAGAAGTATTGGGAGTTAAAATAGTTATAGCAACCAGATAGAAGACGAGAAGCATGCTTGAAAAGTGAATGCTATGCCAAGGGTCGAAGGACTGGACAAGTGGACGTTCCAACAAAGATTGGCCAGGGTCACTGAAAACAAACCCGGCAGACGCAATGTGATCATCCCGCAATGGTGGTTCATGTCGCTGAGATTTCTTGCGGGGGGCAGGTGGATTGTACGTCTTCTCGATGTGTGGATTCTCCACAATAGTCAAGAAAGCAAACTGTGCTGCATGAGCCACAATCGATACACAAAGAACCGTATAAGACGCGGTAAAGAGAGAAATGCCCTGTATCCGAACAGTAAGATTTATGTCTACCGGATAAATACTAAGCCATCACTCACATAATATCCTGCATACCCAACTGAGTACATGGGATGTGGAGCAATTTCATAGACACCATCAAAGGTGAGGTTTTGATCAATGAGGAAGAAAAAATCACCCCAATCTGAATGGACAATGAATATTAGACCACTACTCGAGAAGATGGGCCCACTTACACCAAGCATAATCCTTGACTACGCGATGGGCATCCAGTTTCACCCAAAGGTTGAACATGAATAGCGCAAAACCACCGAGCCATCTCCCGACTGTCAAGTACCATTCTTCGTTCTCTGGTTGGTGAGCGCAAGATATCGCCATCAGTACATAGCTCACAAAATCACACATTAGTATCAAGTCTACAAGCCTTCGAAACAGTAGCCAAGTATTATATTCAATAGGAGCCTTGTGAAATACGTAATCGCCATTTATAACTTCTTTCTGAACTTTGGATTCGATGTCTGAACGAATAGATGAGCAGATCGTCGGCCACTTGGAGGTATCAAAGATAGCATATTTTTTGGCCCAAAAGATCAACTGTCCATGCTTTGACTGAACCCTAAGCAGGTAGCCTAGTCCAAAATTGTACGACGTCCTCCAGAACAGGAAAACAAGCAGCAGTACAGGCGTGCGAAGTGCCGTTGGCGATGAGAAATAGAGTCCAACATGGAGAGCCAAAACACCCAGAATGAACAGATCTATAGCCTTTTTTGGCGTACAGGGTGACAGGAGGGTTGACACCATATCATGAGTTTGCGGAACAATGAATACTACGTTCAGTTAATTTGCTGACCAACGATAAGTCTCTTAGGGATACTGACTGCGGCCATTATGGGGAATTCGACCAAAGGTCTTTCGCTGATTCGTCGGGTCCCCTTGTGGAGGATGCGGCAAGGCTTCAGCGTCTCTCGTTGTTTCCAGATTCGTCCGTGCTGCCAGTATAGAACAATCCTGCTCCGCAATGCTAGTAGTTGCCATTGGATAGCCCAAAGTTATATGTTATGAGATTCGTGTGAGTATCATAAGAAAACGGATGGTAGTGTGTTGGCGTACCCGCTGTACTGCTGTTGAAGGGGTCCGTTTATGATGGAGTATGAGACTCAGAACGCGAGAGTATAAAAGTCAGAAGAGAAGAAATTCTACTGCCTTGGGAAGGACAATGAGATTCTGTGGTGAGAGAGAGGGACAATGTCGGTTATGCAGGCTTCACTAGCGCAATTAGAACTTCCGATTCACAATTGTACTCGTGTCCAAAGTCTCGTGCCTCTCTCTGCCACTTTCTGACTACAGCGCTTTAGCCTGGAACTAATCGTTTTAGTCAATCGGATGCTAACTTTGACCATCAGAGCTTGCTAATCAGGTAATGTTATTTCTGGTGTTAAGGTAAAACTTTTTCAAATGATGTAGAGGTAATTCTGCAATGGTTTTTGTTCCGGTGAGTGGCATGGCTTAGTACGAGAGATCATCAGTGATTAGCTATTTAGATTCTGTTCTTTTCTTCAAGAATGAAATACTATCAACATGTAGAGAGTAAGAGATGATTCTCCAGAGATTGAGCTATCAATCTACACAATTGGTTAATAAAGTGAAACTATTGTAATGAATTTTACACTCTGAGCAATCCCGGCAATTCTATCTGCTCTATACTTTCCACTGTCAGTCTGCCTTGATAACTACTATGGCCAAAATAAAAGTAATTTTGCAGCTATTGTACTATTGCAGTACTGCCAAATTTTAAAGGAATATAGTATTACAATAAATGTCAAGTTGTTACAGAATATTACGAAATATTTACTAAATATTTACTGTTAAGTATATAGTAATAAGTGGTAAATATATATTTATAGATTTGTATTGAGAGTATATAATATCAGGAAATTCACCCTAAGATCTTGATATATAAAATTTCCAAATAAGTTCTAGACCTTCAAAGGTAAAGATAAATAAGAATTTGGCTAGAATAGATGGAAGGATAAATATACCAATATAATTAATAGAATATTGTTATGTAATATCTATATACAAAATATAATATTAACTTGTAAGTATTATTTAAAGATATTACTAATAGCTAGTCTCTTACCACTAGTCTATAGGAAATCATACTGTACAATCTAATATTGCTGTCTTCATAACTTAAGAGTTATCTAAACTTTGAATTTTATATGCTATTAGATAAATGTAAAAGAGAACAGTATAGCAGCTTTGCTTTGGGCAAATAAGCAGTATCTAATTAGTGGTTTTCTGATCGCAGCATTATAATATCTACCACACTATAAGGTTGATATTTAGACTTTTAATATCTATATAAACATTATTATACAAGTTATTTTGTATACAACAGTCTTAGAAAAGCATTTAGAATTATTTAATATTGGAAAGTAATAGTTCAATTTATGATATTGAATAAAAAGATTTATATAAAACTGTAAACTTTAAAGAACACATAGTTTTAATCAATTCAGTACAAAGCAAAACAATATAATTTTAGAATACTGAGTGAATTCAATTCTCCAGTTGAGTAGATTAAAAAATATTTAATTATAAATTGAAATATCATATTGAAATGGATATTATTCCTTTATCCAGATATCTCTGAATATATATCCCATAATTCCCACTATGATCAATTGTATAAATGTCAATATATACTGTAGAGTATTGTCATACAGCTGTTTAATACTTTCTGTATTCTTTCAATTCAATATAAACCTCTTATTCATAAGTCTAGTATCAATATCAATATTACATTCTGATTTCAGCAACAACTGATGCAAATAGATTTTAATTTAGAGCTAATTATGGACAAATTGATTTGTACTGCTATTTATCAGTGAAAGTACCTACTGACATACCTACCAGATATGTAACAGTTCAATAATACCATTAAATGGCAGAATCTATAACTTAATATTATTCTATTGAAGTTAAGTTTTCAGTAATCTGCGATTAAATTATATCACTGTATATTATATGTAGAGTAATCTATATATCTTCAAATGTTTTTAAACATTATTCTAATTAATCCAAGTTGAGTTTTACAATCACACACTGAATCAACCAACATTAGCTATTCTAGACAGCATATCAATTATTTGCTATAGTGATAACTTTTAAATTACTCAGGATATCTGAAAATATAGCAGTAGTTTAATACTGATGATATATTATTTATACAAATTAAACAATTTTGGTATATATATGTCATTGCTTACTGGTCAACTTGGTTAACATATCCAGTTCATTAGAAATAACTACAAATGTTAATCAAATTGCAGCTAAAGTTTCAATCCAGATCTAGTACTAATTTTCTTGATACTTTTCAACAGTATTAACATGTATTCTCTAAAAAAATTGCAAAATAGTAGGGTAAATGTAATGTAACTACCTTGAATACAGACTTAAGAGTGCCGAAAACAAGTATAAGTTGGACACAATGTGATATCTATTCTAAACAGATTAAAACATCAGTTGATATTACTTAAAACTATTACACTACTGAAGCTACTTTAAAATATACTCCATATTCAACTTTCTTTGGAATAAGTATTCTATCCAAATGCTACCGATTTACATGATGATGTCTTATATTTTACATTATGATTACCAGACACTTTATTTCAAATGCTTCAATTTTGTTTATTGGCTTTAGTTGGGAGTTATGCAAGAGAAGATTCTTGAGACTGTTGCTGTTTAGCCTGCAGTATACAAAATTGCAATCTCAATAATTTATAAGCTATATTAGCTACTTACATGTACACTGTAAGCAATTATACACTGACTACTTGATAATCAACTGTTTATGCTATTGTGATTGACTATCTTCTCACTTCAGATCATGTGGAATGCATATTTTGTATTCCTCCTTTTATTCAATCAGAGTATTTGTGACTGTACCAGTTGCTGCAATATATCCATCATAGACTTGATCAAGAGAGAAAGATTTACCAGCTGTTGGATGTATACAGAGTTGCATCTATTGATGATAGTATATATGAGGAAATACCTGTGGAGGTGATCATTTTTGTCTTCAACAATATCGGGGAGAGCCTGGTTCCTGGCTGGTATCACAACAGATACATCATTCGAGAGCTACCCCTGTCTACAGAGTTTGCAGAAGTCCCAAAATAATATCACTCTGATATGTATCAGCAAATTTTGGAATTCCCACCTTTGGAATGTAGTTTCACACACAAATTGATGATGATGAGGGATACTATGTTAGTGGATTGGTTTTCAGATATGATTAGAATGTACTGCTAGACAGTATATTTGTTAAACTTCAGAATTGGCTGTTATACTACCATCAACCATTTCACAGCCCTACATCTGCTGAGTGTCTGGGACATGATTGCAGGGATGAATTTACCAATGTCAACCAAGATATCATGCCTGAATCTCGAATCATCTGGGTCCACTATATTGAAATGACAGAGAATAACCTTGATATCACCTTTTAAGGCCGAGTTCCTTCTTTTCCTATACTAGATCTTTGTTGCAATTCACATTATTAAATCATCTAATTACAAGAGTGCCTGTGAAACAAAAAAATAGCATCGTCCTATTTTAATTAGTGCAGGATGACTTAATTATGAGAATTACATTCCAAAGCTCAAGACTATACGGAGGCGATACCAACCACAAAATATTATCTGCCCTGTTGGGCTGATTTGGTGCAACATTTTATCTGGGTTGTCAAAGAGTCTATTGAGATTGATTTTGTACCCATTGGAGCAATAGTTTAATTGGCATTGTTGGCAAGAGAGAATCCTTCATCAGTCAGAATCACTAATAATGAATATCTGGGTCATAAAAATACATATATTGACACCCACTTGGCAGTATAGAAATGTGACTCAAGCTGTCCAAGAGTATGTTTAAGATGGTTTACTGAATGGTAAAATGTGATAAACATTATAAAAATGACTCCTGGAGAGTATAGCTTCAGTTTCAAAGTACACTGGAATTATTTTGGGGATGCAGCCAATACTCCCAACAGCTTTAAAACTTCAACAGCCTCAGGGCTGAAATTTGTAACATTGTGAAGACAATAATGCACTGTTCAGAATATTCTTGAAGTCCATGTCACATCATCAGGAGCTTTCAGGAATACCTGAAGGTAGACTCAGAGTACTTGAGAGCCCTACTGAATATTTGACCTGTCATGGAGCATCTGGGAGTACCTGGAAGAATCCGTGTGGCTGTTTTGAGTTGCTGAGTTGTTCAGTCATGACTTCGAAACCATTTTACATGTTGCTGATGCTTCTTTATTCAAAGTTTAATAACAATGAAATCTGAGCCTTAGCAGAATTCATGATGTCACTATAGAAACAAGACAACTCAAGCAGGAAGTTATATTGGCCTGCGAGGGTAAGCTCCCAACCAGAAGTCTTAATCGATCCTGCTAGTGATCCAACTGGCTCATTAGTGAAACAATTCATTCTAAGTTTTACTTACTGTCTTATTGCAAACAATCTAGTTAATGGATTGCTAGTGATAGTAAGTCAGAAAAAGCTTTGGCATTACCAGAACTGAGATTTGTTATGGTCATTAGCACAGTACTACAATATGTTCTTGATATTACCCCCATGCCATGGCACATTACCTGTTTAATACTGTGAGTTACAGGATTTTAGTGAACATTTGGTTATATTTTTGCTGTTTTGACGATATTATTGTATCTCATGTGTGAGAACCTCAACAAATCCAGGTGATTTGTAATACCCATTTGGATACCAACAAGTTGGTGTTCACATTCAATACTAATAAGCCACAATTGTGTGTTATATTAGAGTAACCATATCATTAATCATGATATATGCTACATTTTAGGTGTAGAATCACAGTTAGCAAAATACATACACAAAGTTTGGCTCTTCCACCACTCCCGCCAGTAACTCTCACCGCTCCAGCAATGAGATTGCAAACTAAGAACTCCATCATGGTTGAATGTTACTGATCAAATCAGAAAACATGTTGACTTTAAGTCTGCAGACACTTGAGAACTGTTCATCAACTAATTGCACTGTGTACATACTGAGAATAACTTGGTTTGACACGTGCATAAGCACTGTCATACTCTAAGTAGAGTGAATACAGTATGATTAAAACAAAACAAACATGTGCATAAGCAGCATGTGACCGTCCTGAGATGATTAATATCTTTCACACAAGATTGGGAATGCAACACTATCTCGTATTTATTGCTACACTACGGTGACAATTGGGGTGCTGATATGGTCTAACAATCGCAGTCTAATTAATGTGGCTCTGATAAGTATGGGTCTGATATTGTCTGACAATTCCTGCTCCAATAAACATGGCTCTGACAAGTGCACTCTGACATGGTAAGACAATTCAGACAGCGATAATGTGACTGACCAGTGAGACACTGCAATGGACTCTGACTGTGATATACCTCTGACAAGGTGCAAAAGGTGGTACTGAGAAGCGCTGGCTCTGGATACCAGGCATCCCTGTTCAAATCAACATATTCAAGCCATCCAGTATATCATGTGACATCATGCCAAACATGCATACTGGTTGAGTAAGTATTGGTGAACTTCACCGCTCAGAACCAGTTGGAAGAAAGTAAGAAATGAAGAAACATCCACAATTCATCATACTCTTTGTGGAACCTCCCAATACGTTACCATTCAATGGGTTCCTGTTGGCATCACAGAGGATCGATACTCCACATTCTCTACTAGCGATTGGTCATAATGTACCATCTGCCATATCTCACATCCAATAGCATTGGCATTCTCTGAATTGAATATATTGCTAAAATGAATTGATAATATCAGAGTGGCAGGGCAATATGTTTGTTGACATACCCAACAAGTATTTTGGGGTGCTTAATTTCCTTGAATCAACATATTGTCGAATCGATTGCCCTGTCTTTGCCACTTCTCCACACACGTTACCTGTTGAACTACACCTGCATCTGGACAATTCCGCTGCAGTATAGTTAGTGGGACATCTTTTGCTTGCTATATCTTTTTGTGCAAAAATCATGATGCATGGAATCCAGAAGCCCCTAAGTGTAAACTGGTATGTGATCTACTTGAAAATTTGAAAAATACGATGTCCGAGCATCTATCAACTCTGATATGTTGACACCCCCAGGCACTGTCTGAATGGCAATTGTTTTGCTTTTGCATATCAATCTGTTGATGTGAGGTATCAAACTAGGTGATGATTTGTTGGATAGTACAGAATCTCCCACAAGAAGCTTCTTGAAAATATCTGCCTTTGACAGTAGGGTATCAGATTTAACTATATGCAGTTGAATTTTCTGTATTGACTTCCTATCAAGCATGCACGTTTTACATCAAAACATCTGTGAAATACAGTTAACCATGTCAGAAAAATGATAACCTTTCTTGATGAGGTTTTTATGAGCAGCTTCAGACATTTCAGTGTCACTATTATTAAAAGAACCAATTTCCCTCATACGTTCAGTTTAGTGGAAAGGGGAATGAACTTTTGTGATCATCTACATACTGTGGCTCCTGCAGTATTGTATAAAGAGGTGGATGTTGCTGCTGATGCTGCTAAGTGTATCCTGTAGGTACTTGAGTGTAGTGTGGATGTGAGAGGAGTAGTAGGCAATCAATATGAAGGTGTTGACAAATTCGGTGAACTAAAAGTGATCGGAATGCCCTTCAACATGAGGGATATACACCGGAATCCATTTTCTCACCATAACCTGCAACTCCACACCAGTCCATTGTTTCAGGTGGCTAAGTGTGACTCCATACTGGCGGATAACAGAGATGCAAGAAATTATGGAGAATCATTCAAGTACCAGATCCAAACCCTTTTCTTGCCAAAAATTATCTGTCAGAAAACCTACAATCAATTCCGTGGTGTGATTCTTAAATAAGCCCTTGAGTAGCGGGTGCAACTGGTCAACATTCCGACAACTATTAATACTATAACCTTCATGGGTATCGGGGAAATTTGGATGATCAGCAAACTTTCTTAGGTGATTTCCCTTAGCAGTGGTAATGGTATTGAATGAGTCATAATAAATACTTCTGATGTCACACAGCAAAGGATGCAAAACACCGATTTATGAATAACAGTAGGTTTCCCAGTAAAGTGTTCATTAGTGGGATTATACTTGAGCTGCATGTCGATTGAGTAAGGATTACCTATGTGGGCCTCAGCTGATTAACTTATGCTGATGCAATTATGCTGCGATTACTGGAGGGTTGAGTTAAGAACACTAGCCGTGTGTATAATTCTCTACCACACCTAATATATGTTATCTATTGGGATAACACAAAGTTAGTTTGCAACTATGCAGAGTTATGTGTGCAGCAAATGTCATGCAATATCCGAGTATGCAGATCCATCAGGCCTGGTTCCGAAGTAACTCGGATACTGGGGGGGCTTTCTGGCCATCAAACAGTTGAGAACTCAGCATGTAGTATCTGAGGGATCAATGGCATTGGCTGAAGATATGAGGCCAGAAGCGATCCTGCTCATTGGTTTGAGTTAGTATGCATTGCAATCTTACCAGGGTGTCTTAATCTACATTGGTGAAGTATCAGTTGGTTGCCGATTAAATCTCTGATGCAATTGCTGAATCATCAATCATGCCAAGGCATTAATAATTGCAATAAGCACTGACAGATTCCGGGTCATCAGATTGTTCCAACTACTGAACAAACAAAAGCAAGATGTCCCAGTTATAGTTATGAGCTGTCACATCTGTGTATTTGATATCTTGTGTGAGGATGGCCCAAGCAGGGAGAGTAATGGTTTGAAACCACTCATGCAATGAACACGATAACCTAGAGGGAACTTGCAGCAATGTCACTGAGGCATTTAGAAGAATGCCACAGAGATAAGCTATCACGCAATCATGGTGTCGTAGCAGGAATTCTGACAGAGTCTCATCATGAAGACTTGACTATAAAGAGCTCACATTGTTCCAGCAATGAAGAGAACACAAGCTCAAGCAGCAATCCACAGTCCGACATTAGCAGTGAAGAACATCTTACAACATTATTAAGAATTCTATTCACTATTGCTTCTCTACCTCTCACCACTGTGAGAAAAAAATACAAATCTTAAAACCCCTCAAAGAGAACTCAACTACTCTGTTTACATTCCCAACACTTGTGTTCTTCCTTACTGACCATCATTATTGCAAGCAGCACAGAACAACTTGGTCAATGATTTTGAAAACCTATATGTTTATTACCAAGAAAGAAGACAAAGCATGTTATCGCCCTTTGTGCTTCAGCTGGCACACCTGTCCAACATTCAGTGTGAAGTCAAAAGATATGTCCACATGGGAATACTCCCAGATGAAGAGTTCGAGGATTTTGGTAATCCTCTGTATACCTATTATGACCATTCTGGCTATTAGTTTGTTCTTGCAAACGATTTTAAGAAGTTGAGTCTTGGGATATGACAATGGAAAAAGCCTAGAACAAGCAGTGATTAGGTGGCTGTACTTAAAGTCTAGAAATTTATATTGATTATTAGGCTTAAGAACCCCAATAACAAACTTCTGGAGCCTCACCTCCTACCCAGCAGTTTTTGACAAATGAAAGTATCATTGGGGATAGTGGTTCCTGGGCCTGCGGTTGACCCCAGGGATGTCTTTCAGGCATATCTCGCATTGGGGGCACCAACTATTGTTCCCTATTGCTATGGTGTGCTGCTCTCAGAAGTGTGCAAGGATTGACGCAATTCGAGGAAATCTGTGACAAGTGTGATCAGCTGCACACTGAACTGCTATACCCCTCTTCGCCGGGTCCTCAACAGCGCTCAACATTGTCGGAATAGCTTCATGAGAAGCACACCAATGGGTGTGGGTTATTGCTCCATATGTCCATTTTGGTGAAAGAAGGAGATATGTCAATCAATTTATCTTAAACAATCATCTCTTCACCTTTGAGAGGTTGCTGATACTGATTTAAACCAGCCAAGCCGTTTTGTCAGAGCTCCGCATAGATAGAACAGATTTGTTACTGCTGAGTGTAATGGTGATAACTGTTAATCAATCTGGCAAAGATTCCTAGGATGTGTTAGTAATAAGTAATAAGGTTCCAATATGGGGAGATATCCTGTCTACACTGGTGCTGACACTTGTGACAAGCTATCCACTCTGACACGATGAAACTTTGACACCCAATATCTGACAGTCTTGCTCTGACACTCTCTAACATGCTATCTGATATACTCTCTCTGAGAATCAGACTCAGATGCTCTCTGACATGTTCTCTCTAACATGCTCACTCTGACAATCTGATTCTGATGCTCTCTGACATGCTCTCTCTGACATGTTCTCGCTGACACTCTTTCTCTCACATGGGCTCTCTGACATGCTCTCTCTGACATGCTCTCTCTGACATGCTCGATCTGATGTGTTCTGACACCTTCTGTCTTACTTGATGTTGCGAAATGCTTTCTCAGGCATGTTCTGACCTGCTTTCTCTGCCATGACCTCTCGACAAACTCTCACTGACACACTCTGACATGCAATCTCCGATACTCTGAGTGACCCAATAATCATGGACATTATGACAAGAAACAATCTCTGACAATGCAAGGAAACTTGCCTGCAATTTCTACCATCTGTCTGGGGTCCACATCTCAGTTTACATACATTCACGATTAGAATCCATTAGCCTGGCTGCTGCATAGTGGAGCTGCTTGCTGATCAGGAGATGTCCAAGAATATGTCATACCACTGCAATGGGGTTACAATTCCAGACCAGAGTAGCTTTCCTTCAATATTAACAGAACTCTGTTCCCTTCTGCATACAAGTCCATCCATTCCTCCATATTTTCAATGGGTTGATAGAGCTGATCAGGGTGTTTGGCATTGGCAGTGGGTACAATAAGTCTTCAGTGGAGAATGTTGTTGAGTATTGTTTTACGTAGGTTGGTGTCCACAAGAGAACAACAAAGTTGCCATTGTTGGGGTGTAGTGCATGGAGCAAAGGGGTCCCAGTTATCATCCTCAAAATAGTGAAATTGCACTGGGTTACTGATTGATGCTGCCGAGGTTGGGAACCTCTCCATCTCAGGTCACTGGCTGTATGCATCGTTGTCAACTCTGGGAATGTCATCTACTAGTTTGTAGTCTAGCCCAGCTGATGCTGAATGATTGCTGGAATTTGGGTGAAGACCATCATGTGTTGAATCGCAGTGACAAGTGAAACCACTTTGTCGGATACAGACCTGGCCACTTGAAGGGCAAATAAAGGAATGTTTGTTGAATGTGGGAGGTTGCGATTGAGTGCCACAGCCCCTGGTAATGTTGTAGTGAGGCTCTCATCGTGTGGCTTAATGCTATGAATTCAGGTGACAGTATATGGACTAGGATTGTAGTCTTGCTTTGTGATGTTTGTTATACCACACACTATCTTTAGCCCCCACTTGTTTCCTTCTGTGGGAAGTTCTACTTCTCAGAAGGATTGTGGGCTATCCTAAACAGAACAGTATGAGCCAATGTTTTGGCTATAAACTGATCAGCATGTTTACAGCACAATCCCTCACTTTCTTTTCAACCTGATTGAGTTTTGCCATCAAAACAACCACTGACATTTTTACATTGTGCATATTTGACCTGTTTCCACTAACCAGCATTTTCCTGCTTTAGACTATCCTCACTTCAATCTGTGTTGCTTTCCTAACTAGATCCACTTAAATATGTGCATCACTGTAACAATGTGTATTGGAGTGGTCATCCCCTCAAGCGTGGGTTACAGTGCATCTAGTACTGATTGGTATATCACACATACAATCCTCACCTATCCAAGATCAATCAATGTTAGTTTGATGACTGCCGTATCCACACAGCAATCCTTATATCCACCCAGTAACTCCTATATCCACTCATCGACCCTCACATCTGCCAAACAACTTCCATTCTGGCACCTCCACATGTCCCACCGATATGGACTACTGGCAAGTTAAATGCGACCAACAAAATCTGCACCTGCAGGCTGAAGAAGACAACTTAGAACATTGATGGAATGAGTTGCCAGTCCACATTCACTGAAGGCCTTGCAGGTGTTCAGGGGTGGAAAACTGCATACAACAAATCAACTGTCCACATGTACACCAGTATCACAGTGTACATCCAGCTTTGAGGTATTGGAAAGAGATGTGACCAGGTTGGTAAATCCGACTCTGACATTGAATCTCTGATAGTGAGTCTCTGACATTGGGTCTCTGACAGTGAGTCTCTGCCATTGAGTCTCTGACACTGAGTCTCTGACATTGAGTCTCTGACTTTGAGTGTATGCTATTGAGTCTCTGACATTGAGTCTCTTACATTGACAGAAATTGACCACGCAAATTGGAGTTCTCTGACATCCGCGAGATGGTAGCTAATAAGTGTCAATATTTCCTGGAACTTACACCAGATGTGAAGATAAATGATGACAATGTCCATACAATTCAAATACACATCACAAGCTTTTGGAGAAGAGTCACTGGAAGAGCCACTGCCACACCCAAGAAAGATACACTAAGCCCAACTCGAAAGTCAAACACTTGAATGGGCCGCACCACAACGTCTCGACTCACATCAAGCTGGGCACCAGAGACAATGATCACATGAGGTTATTTAGGAGGGATTATTCTGGTCACTCCAACTACACTGATCAATTACACTTTAGATGTCAGTGTTGTGTCTACAACACTGGCATTGTCAAGCTCATCCCCAATGCGACCATGGGGAGATTCGGTAGTGCTGAGTTGGGGTAATAGTCTTTGAGGCACTATACGATCAGCTGTATCACCCACAATACTGTCTCCTACAGTTTTGGTGGTTTCAGGGGATGCTCAGTGGCCAAGATTCATCCCATTTCAGATCAATTGCTCTGGCAGAGCACGCCAGCGACCCTTTTTTGGCCAGAATGATACATCTGATCTCTCACCACTCTTACTTGTACATCCCAACAGCAGGAGGCCTAATCCTGCAGCAAACAGCTCACCAGCTCACTGTTTTGTGGGAGGCACCTCACCTGGAAATGATTACCAAAAAGCCAGAGAAGACTGTATTGATCATTTCATCACCGGGATGGAACATGATCGCCTGGTATATATTGCGGAAAAGTTGAATAAGCATTGAGTTATCAGAGCCTTCACAAAATAACGGAATACAACCCAGTGTTAGGACCAAATTGTTGTCTGGATAACTCAGCAATGTGATCTAGCAACATACTTGAGGGTTTTTGACTTCTGTTTGGTGAGCACAATGTCCACTCAGGGTGGCAGGCCAATATGCAGATTTGTACAGATTGACAGTCCATTAAATGAATCGAACTGGGACTACTACCTGAACCTGGCGAAAATTGAACGTCGTCTGATGGTGACATTTGTTACAATCTAGCAGACAGCCGTGGGGGATGACACTGACAATGAAATGGAATTCATCAAGATCAACAGCCTCAACTTGTAATGAACATGAACTATTCGGGAGAAACAGGAGGAGGTACATAGTGAACCCTTTCAAATCGACTGAATAGATAGTTCCAAATACGACAGTGCTGGGAATGAGTTTGATCATATGAAGAATGAACAGCACATGGATTGGCAGGAAGAGCTACCGTGGATGCCAGAGTACCAGGAAGATTCTGAACCAGGGATCATGCCGAGTACCAGAACTGTACTACAATTACATTCTCACAGCGATACTGTTGAACTAGAGGATCATGATATTAAAATTCAACTCATAGAAGAATTAGGTCAGGTAGACTCTCACTTTAACAACATTGCCCGACTGGAATTAGAGGGAGCCAACGACCCCAATGAGCAAGCACAGAAAGAGATCCAGGCAGATAATGCTGATGTCAACTGGTCAGTCACTGTTCCGGTGTAAGCCACTGAGTGACTCTGAGAGCTCAGCCACTATCAGAGCTAATGACAGAGCTGAGGTCAGAGCTCAGCCGCTATCAGAGCTACTGTCAGAGGTGATGTCAGAGCTCAGTTGCTGTCAGAATATTAGAATGAAGCTAATTTTTACTTGCAGGATTGCAAGGCTGATGGCTAATCAGGAATTTCAGAAAGCCACCTTTGAGCAGTCAATTTCAGCAGTAGGCATCACCATGGAAACCAGATTATTCAAGCTGCTCCACAAACACATGCAGTTACAACCTCCCAAACTGGTGCTGTGAATTGGATAGCAGAGAAGACGAATAGCTTGGTAAAGGGTAGTTTATTGGCAGACGACTGTGGTACTGGCCAGGTTAGACTCTGGTTTGCTGTCGTGATATACTGTTAGCCACACTAACAATCGTCAGACTCTGACAGAGCTGGCTTCAATATATTACCAAGTAAAAGGCTCTGAACAAAAAAGTAGGAATCCACCATGTGGGTTTGACAAATCGGAGATCGACATGAACAACCAAAATGTGAAGATTAAATGGAGCAAGTCGGTCAGAATGGGAGCCATAAAGCCAGGGTAGGTAGTTCTGCTTCCAACATTCATCTTTTGCTATGACCGGAATGCATACCACCATAGTGACTTCAAGTCAACCTTGAAATAACCTTCAACTGATGGTGGCAGAATGGTAAGCTGGGGGGACTACGTTTCCTGAGCTAACTCCACATCTCCATTACAGTACTTCTTCCTGTACTAGGGCATCCCATCGAGCCACTCTTTGTTGTAGTCTATTCAGAATAGTCATGATCTCAACCATTGAGATTATTAACTTGGGGTTCAAACAAGAGGAAGCTGATGGTTGGAAATGTTTCAGCTCTGGTATAATTCATGGAAATATGTTAAATGAGGCCTACAGGTTGAGAACAAGCAGGACCCTGATCAGCAAGTTCAGAAAGGGAATGGCATGATGGTTAAAATGGACTCCTGCAATTACAGTGTGCATATGGAGTCTTGTATACTCTGCCTTGAGCTGCAATACAGATGGATATCAATGCCATCCTGATTGGTAAATGGTATTGAAGACTGGCGCTGTATCTCGTATTATCTGGAGAGAATATCCTGGTTGACTTTACGGCTGCCACAAGATACATTGGACCAGGATGTCAACTTTGATGAACATTGGGTCGGGTACATGCGAAATGTGTCAGGTACTGAACATAGCACCGGGTTCACACCAGTTGCAGATTCATAAAGAAAAGGTGCAGAAATAGGATCACTTGTTCACTGCACGACAATGACTTGTGATGCGTATACATTGCCCCAAATTGATAAAGTGGGGAAACTAATCAATGCGACTCTAACATGGGATAAACTAATCCGACGGCACTGTTAGGAGTTTCCCTTAGCAGCGATTATGGTACTGAGTGATAGTTATTTGAATACTTGTCACAGAGTTACTCTCAGTCTAGTCATGTGACTTGCATAACTCCTATCCAGGACATCATATGTGAGCCAGTCATGTGGCCTTTAGTGGGGCAACACATAAATCGAGTGCCAAATGAATATGTAACATAGCTTAGGAGATTCACTTTCGATGATGCAGCTATAGGTATGTCGCCATTGCTGGGAAGCGGATAAGCCTCAGCAGTGTGCATAGTTGTCGTCCACATTCGTTACTCTGATACTAGCAGGACATGTCTGATTGAACTGGAGGTTACTTCAACAGACTGACATGGCAGTTGATAGTCAATATGGGAGTCAGCGGAACCCCTGGCTTATTGCCTCAGGCGATAAGAATCATCATGGTACTTCCTGGGCAAAGATAACAGTTTTGGCATAGGTATGACATGACAGAGGAAAGTCTGATGTGGGCTGATGATAAGAGGCCGGAAGAAACCCAGCTCAGGGTGTTGGGTTAGAGTGCATTGCAATATTAGACTCAATATTAATATGAGCTGATGCATCATGTCCTACATTGGCATAGTAATGGTTGGGCACCAATTCAATCTACGACGCAAGTCAAATAACCTATAAGGTGAGGCATTAATTCGGGATATATCACTGCCGACTATGATCTGCTGATGTTCCAACTACTGTCAGAAACACAAAGTGAGATGTCTAATTTCAAGTCACATGTGTCACATTGTCTGACGTGATATCATGTGACCGATGGCCTTGCTGTTATCAGGAGCATAGTGCTTCGAAACCTCGTTGCACATACATGATAACCTACAGATGCATGGCAGTAATCACTGGGCGCATGCAGAAATAGCATGACGCAACCACAATAACACTATCATGAATAATGGAGTCATTGCGTCGAAGTATGGGCTTACAATTCCGTGAAGACGACTATGAAGAGATCGCATTGTTCCGGCGATGAGAAGAAAATGCTCAAGCAGCCATCCACAGTCAGCAGCCTGAAACACTGAAGACGATCTCAAAATATTAGTAAGAATTCTATCTTTTAAACCATTCAAAATCACTTCTCTACTCCACGCTCATGATGTGTCGCTCTATGTCTGCATTCAGATTGTTACATTCTCAATACGTGCTGCGGAAGAGAGTCACATCCTGCAGAGATTTGATTGTCTTTTTGGATGAACATCATTTAATCCACATCTCCTGAGTAATCAAACTGTCCGTGGATACGAAAGGTATCTGTTACGACCAACATCGATATGTGTCTATAGGGTTAACACCCTTTGAAGAGTTTTCCGAAGATCTTTTCTATCCAGATCAGGTGTAATCTTTACCCAAACTAACGACATCAATACTGGGGAATCTATTGGTTCAGTGGCTGTTGGAGAAGGTCAAGAGGTTGAGTCTTATGATAAGACGAGGATTGAAAGAGTTTCTTAGATAGGCAGTTGTACTTAATTCCAATAAATATTGTATCAGTTTCTGGGATTTAGAACCCCCATAAGAGTATAATATTTTAAGTACCCTATGCTGTTGTCTGATGATTGGGAAGTTCATGAATCAGGGGTTGATACCACTTTATCAGCAACTGTATGAAACAGGTGTGTTCTTTTACTAATCACCAGGAGATCTATGACTACATATCATGACAATACCTGGTCCAGACATCTCCCACACCCCTGAGTCTGGAGTGTCAACAGTGCGAAGATACCTACTGTTGTGTGGATTTGGGAGAATGCGATTGTCCTCAACATTGCACAAGAGAATTGGGCTTTTCTGTACATTGTCAATTATGCCAAATTGGAAGAAGTAATCCTTCAAGAAATTTTCAACCTTGCAACTTTTGGTCAGAGTGTTATACATACAGATTCATTGGACGTGTTATTGATCAGTCGGGGTTGATGTTAGAACATTTCTTCATGGAACACTGTCCGACTCCACATTGTCCTCATTCAGGGAAAACCGATACTGAGGCATGGACTCAAGAAGAATTAATCAATACCGAAAATATCGATTCTGATATGGTGGTTGACATACCAGAGCGGGGCTTTGGCACCGAGCAGCTTTCGGGTGGAGAAGCCCCAGTCACCTCTGTCAAAAGAAATTTCAGAATGGTGACTGGAATATCAATGAAGAATGGAGGCTGCTCAAAGTGAATATCGTCTCCTGAATGAACACCAGGAACTCAAAGAGGGAAAAGTCGGCCAAGGGGACATTGAACTGAGCGAAATGAGCACCGACTTATTTCAATACTAATTGTCGGAACTCGCTCAACATGGCATATGTGTTATACAGGCATGTAATGAAGCAAAAAGAATTCTGGAGGGAGGGTTCTATTCGGTTCACAATTATATCGAAATTGGGGAAACTCGATTATGAACAGACAAACAAAGAATGGCCTCGGAAGTATCTGAAGTAGGCTCAAAGATGCATTGACAGCAGGTGGTACTACAAGAATTATGGACTAGTATAGGTATTCTGCATTCACAATATAATCAGATAGTACAGGAAGCTAATACTATCTTCCAAGGATACAGTTCCAAGTTAGAAGCAATGAGCAAGAGAGTCACCTATACTTCGGTACGGATTCTTGCAGTTAATGGAATGAATAGTAGTATCCCAAAGGGGATGAAAGACTTGATGGAATGGATCGACGATGTCAATAACGTATTGGCGTTAAGTACGAAATCCTTAAAGGAAGTACATTTAAAGAAGGAATTCTGTGAAGATGCTTTCATGATGGAAGATGAAATTTGTCAGATACAAGAAGTCAACACTGGGTTAACTACCGCCATGGAAGGTTATACAATTTCAGAGTCATCTAAAAACAATTTCCAGAATGCTCCATTGGCTAATCTAGAACAACCTGGGCCTTCTGGAAATGTACACCCAGAAAGGCGAGGATATTTTGAAAGAGGTTCATCAGTCAGTAGTTAAAGAGACAAGGAGAGTTCTTCCAGATGGCTATGAAGAATCTGACGAGGAAACCGAAGTGAACATAATTCTGGGGGTGGTGCTGAGGTCAATAATGGACACAATAATGCGGGAGGCAATAACTGTAATGCCAGAGCCAGAAATACAGCAAACAATAATGCTGGAGGAAATGAAAATACCGGTAATACCAGGAATAATGGACCTCGCAAAGGTGATCCACCACCGGATCTAGAACTTTTGGATGATCGAAATCCATGAGGTAGAACCATCAGTTGAAGGCAAAGAAGAATTATAGAATTCGAGGATATGAAACCAATGAAAATCAAGCAACTGTAATGATTAAAGGGAAAACCAAGCGAGCATTGCAATATATGGTGGGTAACCATGCAAGTTTTTATGGAAGATTAACCAGAAATGTTTCCTAAAGATGAGAGAACAATCGACTGGATCAGATCTCTAATGGATATACTTGCAGCTGCTTGGCATATCCAGAGGATCAAGAGAACATTTTCTGGGCTGCATCCGAAATGATTGATGGGCTATGACAATGCGTCGAAATTACGATTTGAAGATAGGGAAGGTAGGGACAAAGCTCATGTTGATCTCACAAAAGTAAAATATGCAGGATGCATCAGGGACATATTAACTCAAATCCAAATGCACAACGACTAGATCTTATTAACAGGAACGGCTTAGAAGAAAACGATTTTGGAGCGACTACCAAATAACATTCTTCAACAAATGTGTACAATTGATCTCACCAGAAAAAGCAATACGGAAATGATTGATATTGTTAATAAGACTGGAAGAACTGCGGGGAAGTGGGATGACGTAAAGAGGATACTAGGTCTCAAGAAGGTTTTCCCAGAATAACAGATGTTAGATTATCCAGAGAAACTGTCTCAACGAATGTTTCAGGGATTTAGTAAATCTCCACAAGGAGATAAACAACCTGGAAGATTACAGAAGACTTTGAAATCTAGGAATCAATCTGGGAACTCATATGCCGAACGAGCAGAGGGTATCGAAACGAGTGAACTTGATGGGAGAATGGTAGCAGGAGAAGGTCAACATTGTACAAGGCCAGCAGATCGGAAGAGAGCACAGAAAATGATGGATTATTATCGATGGAAAAGGATGGAAAATGGAGAGGCTCATTTTCGAATGGCAAAAGAAGAGCTGAAGCTAAAAGTAGGCGCTTATGATATGGAAGAATCATCTGGCATGGATTTGTATATACCAGATGTTGAAAGATCAAGCAGTGATTCCAAAGACGAATCAAGTTATCAGGGGGATATCAACTTTGGGAATGAGTCAAGTGAGTCGGAAGAACAACATACCAAAAAACCGTATTCCGACGGGAGAGAAATGAATCAGAATTCCGAAGATGAGGAAGAATAGGTAACTACGGAAGGAACAGGTGAGAATCAGGTAGTCAATATGCCACAGTAAGCATACTGATCGAAAATTGACATTTTAACATCCCAATCTATATCTGGACGTTTCTTTTTCCTTTTGTTATAATTTTCCTCTGGGAATGATTCGAAGATCAAAACAGCTGGTCAGTTAGGAAATCTGACTGAACATAATATTTCCATTTGAATAGTTTAGGATACACTTCGACATTATCTTCACTACAACCATTCACAAGTACGGTCATGCTATTATCGGAAGGATTGCATTGTCTAAACAAGGAGCTAAGGTATCCTCCGTGGGTGAAGCCACAAACTTCAGACCTCGTCCGATCGTGTCTTTGACCATGCGGCAAAAGATAACACAAAAATCCACCAACTATGATCTACTAAAATCCGCAAGAGACTGATATATATGATCTTTCTCGGCATTGATGGGAAATACTATCCTTTACAATGCATGGTGGGTCTTGGAAGTACATTGTTTGTCGTTTCGCCAGAGGCATCGAAAGCGTTTGCAATACTGGTGGTAAGTCGATCAAAGAAGGTTGAATCAGAAGAGGTTACAGGACCAGAGATAATTACTGAAGGTTTATGTATGAAACCATGTGGAGTCTCCTCCGGTAATGCTACATCCTATATCAAACAGGATCATTCCTTTGAGGTCATGAATGTCTCTTGCAAATGTACTGCGCTAATTCCTGCTTGGTATTTGGCCAAACATTCGGCCTGTGGAGTAACAACTAGTCATTTACATATTCCACAGTGAGGGCGAAGTTGTTACAGACAGGGGAAAATCCATCCGGAATACACAATTGCATACGACAATCGAGTCACTTTGAAGCCTGAGGCAAAACCTATCGGGTTAGTAGTTATGAATAATCTGTCAGTAGCAGAAACGTCACCAGTTCATTACCATAAGCACTGGTTATTTTTTTGACCCAGAGCACACAGAAAAGCTACCGGATAGTCGGGGATATGATCAGAAATTGAAGTAAAATGATTCTGACGACAAGCTTCAAATGGGCCCGATATATCAGTTAACACAAGAAGAAGAAAAATACTGAATATAATATTGTGAGAAGATTATTAAGGAAGGAAAGATTCGACCATCTAGCAGTTTCGTCGGAAGGCCGATTTAGATTGTTCTTGAACCTAATGGACAGGGTGTATGATTATGTCTGGATTATTGACATTGTGATGATTTCACAAAGGACGATAAAGCCACTCCCCCAATTATGGACGAATTGCAAAATCGAGTTGATGGAGCCGAATTCATGACAATGGTCAATATGAGACCAAGATTGCATTTGATACGAGTGGCTCTTGGTTACAAAAAGTTCACAGCTCTCAGAACTAAGTTCAGCTTGTTCGAATATATGTTAATGCGTTTCGGGTTAACCTATGTGCCAGCTACTTCTCAACGAGAGATCGATCGGATATTATAATCATTGGTAGGTATTCGGTTAGAGTTCAATACAGGAGAGGAAATCAGCAACAACAATGGAATGATGGTGGTGGTTTATATTGATGATATATTCATAGCCATGAAAGGAGCAATCGAAAGACAACAGAGACAAGTTTCGAAGGTTCTGCAGCTCTTACTTGACAACGATATGTTTGTCGAGATTGCGAAATGCATATTTGTTGCAAAGCACATACCATTTGCAGGAATTCTGGTCAGTGGATCAGGGTTAAAGATAGATCCTGACAAAGTGAAAGCTAGCATGGATTCGCCATCACCAATGAACCGGAAGGAAGTTCAGCAATTGCTTGGCTTGTGGAACTTTTCCAGAAGATTGCTACGATCATGGAGAAGGATAGTATCTCCACTGCCTGATCTGTTAAGAGGAGAGAAGAAATCTCCCTCGAGAGGAGACCAGGGGGCTGTGTTTTTGAAACTTGCAGTACTATTCATCTTGGGAAAAACAACAATACAGAGACATTACAACCCCGAGCGCCCAGCGTGACAGGATACAGAAGTGTAACATTTTGCCACAGCAGGGATATTATCACAGATGTTGAAGGATAATAAGCTACATTCTGTTCGATCTGTGTCTAGGAAACCCGCTCTGGGAGAATTGAATTACGATGTATTCGATATGGAAATGCTAGCGGTCATATTCTCCATCACAAAATGGAGACACTTCTTCAAGGGAGCACAACATAAAACAATAATATATTCTGATCATCAAAACCTTACCAAATTTAAGTCCACTGTCAAACTCAACAGAAGGCAATCCCATTGGGCCGAGGAATTTGCAACTTTTGATTATGATTTATACTATTGAAAAAGTACTAGTAATGGGAAAGCAGATGCGCTGTCAAGGTGCCTGGAGTTCACCTCTAGAGAAGGGGGTACAACAGCTGCAGGAAATCAAATGCTATTGAGCGAGAAAGAATGGTTTCAAATTGGAGCGATGCGAATCGATGATGACGATTACGAATGCATCAATATGGTGGCTATTGATATTGATCAGTTACTTCTGGAAGCTGAAGAAGCATGAAAGAGAAAAGATTCATTGAGGACAAGTATCAAGCGATACGGAAACAACTTTCTTCCAGAGATATAATCGATAAGGAATATGAAATGAAGGGAGACATAATGTGCTGGATCAATTGGATTTATGTGCCAGAAGGATTAAGGATGAGGATAATACAGTCGGAATACAATTCAAAAGTGGCAGGTCATTTTGGAAGACAATGCATCTTGGAATTGATTAATCGGAATTTCTATTGGCCAAATATGGAAACAGATATTCTGATGTTTTGCAATGAGTGCGATAATTGTGAAAGAACTATGAGCCCAAGATATGTGGAGGGCGGCTATTACATCAATTCAAATTAGCATGGAAACCATGGATGGATATCACCACAGATTTCATCACTGATTTGGTAGAGTCTGAAGGTGCGACAATGATAGTAGTGGTGGGAGAATGTTTTACCAAAATGGCTCATTGTATTCCTATTAAAAAGAATGATTCGCCGATGGTAGCCAGAGCATATTTCTAGAATGTGTGGAAGTATCTTGGGTTTTCAGAAGATGTTGTATCAGACCGATACAGCACTTTGAGAGGTCAATACTTTATCGCTCTGTCCAATTTTCCAAGGGTGAAAAGAAGCATGAGCACAGCATACCAACCACAGACGGATGGTCAGACCGAGTGGATAAATCAAGTGGCAGAGGCATACTTACAGTCATACTACAATTATGAACAACACAAATGGTCATCAATGTTAGCCATAGCCAGATACGCGTATGATAACTTGAAGCATTCTGTGACGAAGATTTCACTGTTTTACACAAAGAATGGATTCCAACTGCGAACTAATTGGCTCACAGATATACAGTTTAGAAATCTCGCCTCGGAGTTATATGGTCAGTATATGCAGTCGGTTCCTGAAAAGCGAGATCACCAGCTGGAACTCTCCATTGACAGCATGAATAAATATTGCGATACAAAATGGAACTCAATAGAGCCATTTACAGTAGGAGAGTTTGTAAATCTTAACTGAAAGAATATCAGACCAAACCATTGGTGCCGGAAGTTGGAAGATAAAATGTATGGACCTTTCGAAGTAGTTTGGAATGAAGCAGTCAGCAGTATTGGAAGATGAATTAACCAGAGTCATGGAGGATACATCCGATCTTCAACATCCGTCGACACACAGACACGGCAGAGGATAGTCAATCTGCGATTCGGTGTATCCTCTGTCCTATTGCCTGAGGCCATGAGAATCATCAGGGTACTTCTTGGCCAAAGAAAACAGTTTCGGCCAAAGCATGACGTGACAGTGGAAATTATAATGATGGCTGATAATACGAGGCCGGAAGCAACCTTACTCATTGGTTTCAGTTAGTATTCATTGCAATGTCAGACTATATATGAATACTAGCTGACGCATCATGTTCTATGTTGGCATATTATTGGTTGGCCGCCTATTAAATCTATGAAGCAAGCCAAATAGCTTTTAAGGTGAGGCATATATTTGTGATACTGCAATGCCGACTTTGATCGGCGGATCCAACTCCCGTAACAAAGAGAAAGTAAGATGTCTAAATTCAGGTTCGATCTGTCACATTGTCCGACATGATATCATGTGACAGATGGCCTGATTCTCTTCAGGAGCGTAATGCATTGAACTTACATTGCACAAACACCATAACTTACTGGGATGCGTGGCAGTAATCACTGGGCACATGTAGAAATAGTATGACGTGACTGCGATAATACGAACATGATCAATGGAGTCACAGCGTCGAAGTTTGGGCGTACAAACCCTTGAAGACAACTATGAATAGATCACATTGTTCTGGCATTGAGAGGAACAATCTCAAGCAGCAATCCACAGTCAGCAGTCAGAAACACCGATGACAATCCTAAAATATTATTAAAAATTCTATCTATTGAACTACTCAAAATTACTTCTCTACTCCACACTCGTCATATGTCTCCATATGTCTGGGTTCAGATTGACACAATCTCAATACACACCGCAAGAAAGTCGAATTCTTCGGTGAATGGATTGTCAATTTAGAATAGCGTTGTGTAATCCACGTCTCGACAGTAATCAAAGTAATAGTGGATATGGAAGGTTCCAGGTATAGCGTATATTGATATTTGGCTACTGTGTTATTACTCTTCGAAGAGTTTCCTGAAGATGTTTCCTTTGTGGATGAGGTGTAATCTCGATTGAGAGGAAGTGCATCAATATTCGGGTATGAATTGATCAGGTCGCTCTTGAAGATGGTCAAGAGGTTGAGTCTTAGAATAAGACGAGCAAAGAAAGAGTTTCTTAGATAGGCGGTTGCACTTAATTCAAATAAATATTGTATTAGTTTCTGGGATTAAGAACCCACTTAACAGGCACCACTACAGGAACCTATTTGCAAGTGAGCTTTTGCTGTTTTATGCACACTAGTGCTGTGGCAAACAATGGTGAGCCAGATCCTGTTCAAGAACCCAAAGCCCAACATCAACATCCCTCATAGGCATGTAACCACTGGACTTGTTTCCTTCAGGTAGTGCTCCAGAGCAGGGCAGTTCTACATTAATTTGGTATATGGTAGCTCTGCGGGGTTCTTAGAGAATCACAGGGGTTGCCTCTGTGCAGGCTACAATGATGTGCAAGACAAAGCCCATGGGCCCGTGATGCCAGATTTTTTGCCTTTCACCTGTAGCACTTATTCTTGGCTCTGCCTTGATCAATCCAGATCAATCTGCATTGAAATCATTATGGACATTATGTTCCAGGGTTGCTGTCACGGGTAGACAAAACCAGATCATGCTGAGGACAGTGCTTTCTGAGTTTGCAATGGCTTTCGCAGACATGACAGTCTGAACTCCTTGGCTTAAGAATGTTCGGGGTCTGACATATAATCAGCTCAAGGCTGCGTTGTGGTTTGGGGCTGGAAAGGTGGCATTGGCTCAATCAATAGCTCCGAAACCCCTTCGCAGCGAAAGTCATCTGAGAGCAGGTGATGCATTGGGTAAATCGGCCACCTGCCCAGTGGCTCGTCAAACAGGTTAGCACTCTTCACATTCCCACTTTCTGCCATTCACATCAACTCTGACATTTACATCTGACACATACCAACTGTGAGATTTAGCTCTGACCCTTATTAACTTTGGTATTATACTGTGATATCAATTCTTCATATGATAATACTGCTAATGGCACATAGTACTGCCATATCGTAGGCTACACTTGTTTTGGTATCCTTGGATCAATGAATCCTGATGAGCATGCCTCTGTGAAGATGTTATTTATCGACTACAGGCAGGTGAGGGTCCATGACTTGTCCAATCTGCCAAGCAATGAGAACTTGAACCTATATTACAATTGCAGAAATTTCATCATGGTGGAACAGGGTATAAATAACCAAATGGAACGTGATGCATGGTTACATATGCAATGGATTGGGCAGCAGCAAACAGAACCCGCTACTTCAGTGGTTATTCTGACCACAATCAATTTGGTAATTCAAAACACTTTGCTGATGAAACAATCCCCAATGCCAACTGCCCTGGGGGTTCTCCAGAATGCTGACTGTGAGAATATTCATCTCGATGCTAATCCAGTACATGGTAGCCTAATTGGAAAGAATTCCCCCCAGGCACTCCGATCTTCTGTGTTTGGTCAATATAACGATGTAATGGACATTAGTCAATTTGAGATCTTTCTCTACTTTACACTGATTGATCTGCACATATTTTCCAGCTGAGTTGGTTCTTGGGTTTCTGGGTTCAATCTGGTTTCCATCTTAGCTGTCTTGAGTAATGGGGTTTGGACTTCTGGGTTTGCTTTGCTAGAATTTAGGTCCCTGTTGGGTTAACTCACAGTTTTATTTTTTGGAAGTGTGTGAGCTGCACTCATCAGATTTTCATTTTGCCAGAAATATATAATCCCTCACCCATGCTTGACATGACTAGTAATGGCTAGTGTGGGCGCTTACAATGACTCATGGCTTACTCCATGTGGGGATGATGTTTTGCTTGTACCAGTAACATAAAAATTGGATGAGAATTGTAGACTAGTACCGGCAAATGGAGTAATGTAGTTGTTGTCTTCGACTCTGATGCCTGCCACTCTGACAGATGCCCTCCAACAGCAGTCACTCTTACCGCAGCCACCCAGAGAGATGCTGTCTTACAGTAGTTCCCTGACAGCGGTTACTCTGACAGCAGCCCTTTGACAGCAGCGATCTGACAGCAACCACACCGACAGAAGCCCTCTGACAGAAGCTCTCCGATAGCAGTAACTCAGATAGCAGCCACTCAGACAGGTGCCCTCTGACAACAGCCCATTGTCGACAACTCTGACAACAACCTGACAACCACTCTGACAGCGACTCTCCAAAGAGTTTGCCATGACCATGCTCAGTGGACAGAAAGTCTTCAATATTTAACAATGTGAAATCTCTACTAGTAAGCTTGCTTCAAGCATATCACCCAGCAAGTACTCTACAGTCAAGGCGAGAATGACCTATGTTTGTGGTACTTGCTAAAACAATATTGAATGGATATTGTGAAGATAAATCAAACCAAAATCCCTTAATACCAATTAAAGCTAAAACTAACCCCCAAAAGCCAGAAGAATATAACAGAATGAATATTGAGTGCTGTAGCACAATGGTCCTATCAAATATGATATCCATGCCACCTGGCCGAAGGCTCCACATTTTGGTTAGGGTATATCCACTTCCAAACTATGAGATTCAATAACAGTGCTAAACAGCAATGCTTTGAAACTTTTGAATAGGAATTCGACTTGGCGTGCACATAATGGGATTGGCTGCAGAGCCCTTACATGGAGTAGTCACCACAGTCCTCATCTCATGTACCAATATATTATCATTCGAATGGAACAGTTTGAGGCTTTGAGATGAGTGGCCAGTTATAGCAGGCAATGTAGGTAGGTCAGATAGTGGAGATTATAGGTGGAGAATGGAAATCTATGCCGTACAAGAGTATGAATTGTAGTACCTGAGATGGTGCTACCAATATCCTCCATGACCTCTATATATGCTACATACTCCTAACATAAAGTTGCCAAGATCTGGTGAAGTAACATGCAATCCCTGGGCTACACATGTACACTAACTATGGGTCTGTGATCTTAATTCATCTACCCAATCCCCAAGCCACACAGTAAACTACCTCAATGGGTCGAGTACATTGATACATCCATCCTGATCACAAACATAGCCCAGGTGTAAGTAACATATTACAATCGAGCACAACTGAGCTCTGACATGGTTGCTCTGACAGGTTGCTCTGACAGGTTGCTCTGACAGATTGCTCTGACAGGTTGTTCTGACAAGCAAATACCAGACAAGCAAGCACAAGTGCCGATTTCGTATGACTGACACTATCAACATACTCTAATTGTGAGTCTGGTGCATATCTGTTCCCAAATACTGGCTGCCATACCACACAGATCTGATATTAGTGTTAGTCAGTGTACTTGGTATATACTATACAATCTGCTGCTGTACCTTGCAAAATATGACAAAATCCTCACCCTCATCTCTTTCTGAAAGAGTCACAGAAATTGACAGCAATACTAAGCATTTCATTGTTGAAACTTTCTCTTTCATGCAATGGCCATACATCAGCAACAACTCTAGTTTCCATCAGAAACACCCGGGTGTTCCGGACGGCTCTGACGGCTCTGACAGAACCTCTTACCCTCTGACGGAGAATTCCACGCTACCTGTCGCCCAGGCGACGGGTCGCATTGCATCCGTACCTCCTTCACTTTGTGGCAATGTTAACTCATCATCAGAAGGACACATGTGTTACACTCTTTGCAGGAGCTGCATTTATGCTGAAGCCGTTTACACAACGCCTGGCGATGTTAAATCATAGCTACTACTTATCGTTCAACGATTATCAAATCTTATGCATTCAGTTTGTATTCTCATCTACGTATCTATATAGCTACCTATCAACACACGGTATATCTGGACTGGCAGCACGCGGTGATTGTCAGCAATTCGAGGTGCACCTGCAGATAACAATCAAGTGAACTCAGAGATATACTCCGAGGCCGGGGTCGAGCGGGTTTGGAGATGCACTTGGAGGCCCAGATGGAGAGAACTCAGAGATGCACTGGGAGGCCGTGATCGAGCGAGTTGGAGATGCACTTCGAGACTGAGATTGAGTGAACTCACAGATGCACTTGGAGGCCATGATCGAGCGAGTTTGGAGATGCACTTGGAGACCGAGATTGAGTGAACTCAGAGATGCACTTTGAGGCCGTGATCGAGCGAGTTTGGAGATGCACTTGGAGGCCGAGGTCGAGTGAACTCAGAGATGCACTTTGAGGCCATGATCGAGCAAGTTTGGAAATGCAATTGGAGACTGAGATTGGCTGAACTCACAGATACACTCCGAGGCCGTGATCGAGCGAGTTTGGAGATGCACTCGTAGCAGGCTATGATCGAGCGAGATTGCAGGAGTACTTGGAGGTGGTCGATCTGGAGGCGGTCGATGGGAGGTGCGCCAGGTGCTGAGACTCTATTCATCGGTTAGTTAACTCGAAACCGTGGGAATGTGACGAGCTGACTTTACCTTTGAACCTCTTATGAAGAACTGGCTGGTGGCGGTCGATCGGTAGGGAGGTACACCGGAAGCTGACGCTACATTCATGGGTCATCTCGAAATCGGGAGAATGATGGGACAACAGACAATCTTAGGTGTATGCTGTACTCGGTGTATGCTGTACTTGGTGTATGCTGCACTCGGTGTATGCTGCACTCAGTGTTAACTCGTGATCATGGCATGAAGATATAGAGAGGGATGACTTAACTTTGTGTTCTTGCAATGATGGTAGAGTTGTGGACGAAAGAGTGAGAGATGGGAGATGAAGATGAGAATGCTATGGAGGCTACAAGCGGTTAAGAGAAATCAGGGGAATGACTTGCCTGATTGGGTTTAGAAGAGCTCGTATCAGTGTTGTTACCCGCTGGATCGGGACTCGTATCTGCCGTATCGGGGATGGTCAATTGACTCGCACATGAAATTCTCTAAGTCCCAGTTTCTCATGATGATTTCCCCCATCTCCTCTGATCTCTCTTTTTCTTGTGCTCAACTCTACCATCGCCTAAGAACACGATGTTAAGTCATCCCTCTCTATCTCTCCATGCCATAATCATGAGTTAACACCGAGTACAGCATACACCAAGTACAGCATCATCCCAAGATCGACAGTCTCCCACTCCCAGCCAGTTTCTGATCCATTTACCAGTTAGCCGATGAATAGAGTCTCAGCTGCCGTCGCACCTCCCTCCAAATCGACTGCCTCCCAGTACTCCTCCATTCTCGCTTGATCATAGCCTGCAAGTGCATCCCCAAACTCGCTTGGTCACAGCCTCAGAGTGCATCACTGAGTTCACTCGATCTCAGCCTCCAAGTGCATGTCCAAACACGCTGGATCACGGCCTCCAAGTGCATCTGTGAGTTCACTCAATCTCGGTCTCCAAGTGCATCTCCAACCTCGCTCGATCACGGCCTCCCAGTGTATCTGTGAGTCCACTCCATCTTGGCCTCCAAGTGCATCTCCAGATTCGATCGATCACGGCCTCCAAGTATATCCTTAAGGAGGAACGGTGGGTGTACGGAGATACAGGGGTAACCGAGGTGGAATGAACGACGCGGAGTATATATTCGGGAGACCCCGGGGTAGATAGACAGCATCTCATTTTCATCTCATCTTGTCATACAATGAAAATACACACTGTATCTGTCCCAACTTTTGGTCTCACTGACTCTTTCCGTGGATTCTCACGGCCGGGTAGTATCATATCTTCTCACCTTCTTCCTACGCTCCTCGAGCTGAATGTAGAAGGAACGCAAGGTGAGATTTTCGCAGCTTCACCCATTGCATTGCAATCCCGATGCAAGCGTGTACCCAATGAACCCATTCCGACGTATGGTCACAGTTGACAACAACGCCAGAGTGTTTGTTTGGAATAGAAGACTGACAGAGTGGGATGAAATGGCGAAACGGCGATCGGAGGGTGATATGCAATGCGACGGGCGGTATTGACACCGGGCGCTGAGTAATCCGCCACCCGGGTGTCTCTGAAGGCTCTGACATAGCGCGTCCACTCTGACAGAGCCATCCCGCCCAGACGGAAATGTTTTTTGCTGATGTACAACCTCAGCTGCAGGGATAAAGCAGCGAGGCGGGTCAAGTAGAGATAAGAGTAGCCTGCAGGGTCCAACCAAGCCGTCTTCAGCGGCCTTTGTAGAGGTCCTAATCACTCATATCGAGTGTAACCATCACAAACTACAACCCATTGGGATATGTGTCATTCACATCTTATTAGGTACGTTACCTGCTGAGTGTTCTTAGATACCTACTGCCCTACAATTGTAAGCAGCACCGCAAATCAGGTTGACCTCAAAGTATGTGCAGACTCCTCATGCTATACTACCTGGAATGCAGTATCGGAATTATAAGCAGTTCATTTTGTTCACCGTCAGGTGAGGTCAGTGGCTGTGGCCCATGTCGCACTGTAGGAGAGATGTGGCTGGGCTTTGGAGAACATACAATTCAGGACAATGTCTGCCCCATTGACTTGCAGATTAGTCAAAACCATACAGTGCCATATCAAGGATCACCTTCATGGTGGGATCTGCCGATGGAGATGCCAGAGTGGCTTCGCAAGAAAGTCATCATAGTGTTGTGTAATGTAGGGGTTTGTGAACACGAACACCGTCAGGAAGATTGGCAGATTCCTGCATCCTAGCAACGTAGTATAATATGAATTCTAACTTATGGAACCTATAACTGACTCTGAATATGTGAAAGTACAGTAAAACTTTGACTTTGACACGAAAGACCCATTATATACAGCATTGTGTTGACGCTGACACCTACTTTAGCTTTAATGATATCTTGAACTCTGATAACCACCCTACTTTGATATGCGAAGTAACCCCATCAATTATATGGCATTACTTCAACTTGCACTTGGGAGACCCACTGTATACAGTATAACTTCAACTATGACAATTAACATAACTCTTAAAATCTGCTTAGCTCTGACGATCACTCTACTCTGATATGAAAAGCAACCCCACCTATAATACAGCATTACATCAACTGAGACACAACAGACCCAATGTATACAGTAAAACTTCAACTCTGACAGTTACCTTAACTCCGACAAGCCCCTTGACTATGACAACCACCCTACTCTGATACAGAAAGCTACCCCACCAATGTAATACGGCATTACTTCAACTCTGACATAGGCGACCCAGCATATACGGTATAACTTTGACTCTGACAATCACCCTAACTCTGACAATCGCCCTAACTCTGACAATCACCATAACTCTGACAATCACCCTAACTCTGACAGTCACCTAACTCTGACAATTACCCTAACTGTGACAACTACCCTACTGTGACAGTGGAAGCAACCTCACCTATACAGTATTTAATTCAACTCTGGCACGGAAGACTCAATGTCTACGGTACAATCTCAACACTGACAATTAACTCGATTCTGATACAATTACCGCATAAGTTTGTTTTTCACATAGACCATAACTCTGAAATGGGAACCAGTATTATTGGTTTTATTTTTAACTCTAACAAAGATTCATTGAGGTGACAGGGGTGAGATGTGCAGTATATAATACATGATGATGAGCTAGGGATTTCATTTATATGCAATGCGGATCCACCCAATGCGAACCTGCACAACATACAACACACATAATTGCAAACTGAACCAGATTAGGCATCAGCACTCATAAGTGCTATAGACATTCCTGAGGCAGCAATGGCCTCAATGATCATAACCCCAGTGTCAGATCCCAGGGAGGCGGCGGCATCAGCCGTAGTGATAAAAACGAAGGCGGTAGTAGCTGTGGGAATAAATCCAATGTGAATGTGCGATTATGGCCCCAATATGGGGGTAATACTGGTGGTTACAAGGTCTCTGGATGAAAGCCGATGGGCAATCGCAATGACAATTACGATGAACCATGATCCTCACATTGAAGATCCTGCATATTCAAGCGTCGTTGTCATTCTTCCAGATTACATTAGCGATGTGGGGTAGTGGCGCATCCAGCCTGACATTTGTATCCGACTTTGACAATTTATAGGTGCTAATACCTAGTCTTTCACCCAGTAACCAGCGACAGGTTGCTACAAGGAGACATAACCATTGCTGTATTTGACTCTGACAGTTTCAAGTTGTGAACACCTAATTTGTCTAACAACCAGCGGCCTGGTAGCATACACAGAATTGTCCACTGTTATGTTGCTGACGGACAATACTTTGGCGCGATTGACCACTCTTACTCCTGGCAATCTGGTGCACAGTGGGGGGTAATACCCACACTCACATCCAACATCACACCTTCTAGCTGACAATGCATGGTCATTGCAATCACCCCGTGACACTACTCCAGGGAACCAGGGGCACTATGCTCAGTTGTGGGGTTGCAAAAAGGTTGAGCCTAATAGTTAGCTAGTGACCCAAAGGTTGATTGTGCTAGGGCCGGGTAGGCTGGTCAGTGCACTGCAGCACTGTCGTACAGAGCTGCACCTTATGTATATGTCTAAACCTCCCACAACCACCTACACTCCAAGCCAACCTGCACCAGCCCCAACAGGAAGTATACAAAAAGAAAACACAGCCAAAAACCTGTCAAACCCACCTCCGGTGCGTCAACAGCCATAAGATGTTCCAAAAATCGGTTTCTGAGCCTTTCAACATCCATCAATTCACAAAGAGACTCAGTTTTTGTTCACATTTTCGCATTAACTCTCCACAGATACCTTTCAAATTGGCCAATGATTGCCAATCTGGCTCATGATATCCAAGCCCCTATATTGCATATTGTAGTGTTGTTGCCGAAGAGCCCTGGTGCTCAAAATTGGCTTCAACCACATGCGCCTGATCCTGCTCGGGTGATGTATGCAATCGTGATGGTGCTTGATGGTTTCGGCTATCATCCACATGATCATGTTTCATATGGGAGCCATAACACATTGCACAATCTCCAGTGAGCAGGGGTGTTTAACCAAAAAGCATCGGTTCTGATGGCTTTGGTAATGCAAAACAGCCCAGCAATAGGCCATTGAAACTTTCTGGAATAGAGATTTGCCGACTCCAATTTGCTAAGATTTTCATAGCCAACCAAACGGAGCCTGGTGGTGAGAGAAAAACTGAATCTCCCACATTGAAATTGTGTGGGTGGCGAGACTTATCAGCTTCCAAAATCATCCTTCTTTGCGCTTCCTCCAACCGCTGTCTCAACTTGCAGAGATCTGACAACATCTGTTTGGCGAAGTAGTCTGCTACAAGGCCACTGTTTGGCTGCTGGTCAGCACTTGGGGTTGATACCCGCAGATTGATTGGGAACCTTGGCACGCATCCCATGTCTGCCTGATATGCAGATGTTTTGAGAGACGTATGGCATGCTGCATGGTAGGTGAGTTCAGCCAATAGTTTCAGGCTGATCTACTCCTTTGGGCATTGAGCCATGTACATGTTCAAATAGCATTTGATAACTGCATTCAAATTCTGCCTTTGGCCATACATCTGCAGGAGACAGATTGAACTGAGAAAGCATTTGGTTCCCGGTTGGGCCGGCAGGGATCCCCACAAATCTGACATACAGTGGGAATCCTTATGGGAGATAATGGTATCTGGAATTCCCTCTTTTCGAACCCACATGTGAAGAACCTCCCTGGCAAATGCTTCTGCCATCAAATGGTGTTCCCTGATTGTGTTCCATCATGCTCGCATGGTCGGTGGATCGAGAATGGTAACTATGCAGTCATTGCCATCTCTGGCTGTGGCTGGTAATTGAGTACTGAAATTGATAATAACCATTGAAACCCATGTCACTGGAATTGCCCATGGTTGCAGCAGGCCATACTGCAGTTGCTTTGAATGTTTGACACTATGGCAAACATCGTAACCTCGAGCCCATGCCAATTTGGGCTGAGTTTGATGAGGCCAATAAAATTTTGATGCAATGTCTGCCATTGTTTTTGCAGCTCCTTGGTGTCCGCTACCAAGCGGTGATTCATGAGCTTCCGACATCACGTTGCACCGCATGTCCACGGTAATGCACAGTGCCCCATTATCTCTGCAAAACAGAATGCCATGATCAAGTCGGAACGTTCTTGCTGGTATGATCTTCTTCTGATGGAGCTTGTCTTTCAAATGCAGGGATGTCCGATTTCCAGCCTTGTCGGTTACTACGGCTTCGTTGCAAAATACCTTGTCAATTGGACAGAAATACACATCTTACACGACTAACTCACACACCTCGTGCTTCCATTCCTCCGCACCAATGATCTGGAGTTCCATGATCTTGATGCTGATGGTGGCTGCTGGGGTTGCTCAAACTGAATGGTGAATTATGCTCAATGCATCTGCTACCAGATTGGCTGCTGCTGGGAAGTACTTGATTGAACAGTGCATCTGTTGTAGTTTATCCAAGTGTCGCCATTGGCAGCTGCAAAGTTTCTGCTAGCTCTGGCTATGCTGCAGCGACATTTGGTGCATGTATACTGACGTATGTTGATTGCTATGGTAGGCTTCCAGTAGATTAAATTGTTGTTGATCGCCGACATCTTGTGGTCACATGCTGAGTAGTGCGTCTCGATATCCTGGACACTTCGACAGCAGAAGCACTGCAGACTTTCTGGCAGCGGGCCCTCTGGTCCACAAAATGCCTTTTCAGCCAGAATAGTTCCAATTGCCATGTCTGAAACATCAGTGTGCAGGATGTAGTCACACTCCAGATAGCATACCGCCAGCACCAGAGCAGATGCTAAAGCCCTCTGAAGGTTGTTGGATTCTACCAGATGCTTCTGACACCACCAAACAGTACTGTTATTGGCTGTGCATACATATAGCTGCGTGGTCTGGTATGCGAACTTGTTCAGAAATATTCTATAACAGCTTGCTAACCCCAGGAATGACTCAAGCTGGGCTATGCATGCTGGTACTGGCCAGTCATTTATGGGTGCAATCTGCCTGTCCTCCATGTGGATTCCCCTCAAATTGACCTAGACACGGACACACGACGTCTCAGTGGCTCCAACAGCGCGTTTTCGCTTTTTCGATTGGAGATTCGCTGCCCTCATTGCTTTCAGGACAGAGTCAACATACATCTTGTGTTCAGCCATACTGTGAGAAAATATTTGTACATCATCCTGGTATATAATCGCAAACATTCTTTACTGGTCCAAAATGCAATGCATGGTGAGCATATATGCTGACAGCGCATTAGCCAGACCAGATGAAATCAACCTCCACTCATAGTAGCGATCCAGAGTGAAGAACACGGCATTGTGCCTGTCATTCAAATGTATACACCACTGGAAGTACCCACTGGCTAGGTTGAGGTTGGTAAACACCCTGGAACTCTGTATGCAATCAATGGGATCTGCTATGTATGGAAGTGGGTACTGGTGGCTGGTGGTGAAAGCATTTAAGCATCTGCAATCGATGTACAACGGATGTCTACAACCTGCTAGTTGAGTAAACAAGATCACTGGTGCCATGAATTGGCAGTCACTGTGAGTAAGTCAGCCACTGGTCCGTTACTTGCCAATCTGCATTTCAAACTGTATGTGCTCTGAATCTGACATCCAGTACAGCTGGTGATAAGGTGGATTTGTAGTTGGGTTGGTGTCATTGACAAACTCATCATTTGAAACTGGGGAGACTCCCACTGGCAGTTTGAAGAGGTCTGCAAATGCCCTCCTGATGTGCAGCCACCATGTGTCGAGGTCTGTATGCGAGTGTGGCATAGCCTCCTCTTCCTCCTCAATTATCAGGTCGATACATGGGTGAATATTGACAATAGATATCTCTGACGACTTGCAGCCTGCGACGATGGTCATATAGACGATATTGATTGCCGATAATTTGCCACATGCCAGGAATGAACCCAAACAACCCTCAGTCATCGGTGGCAAGGTCACAGACCCGGAAGTGATATTGTGATAATTGTTGATGGAAGGTGGGAGGCATCTTGCCAATCAGTCCAATTGGGCTCCAGCATATGCAGAGCATTAGTTTTATGATCGATGATATGCATATTGGCTGCCGTCCAAGCGTTACTCAGAATTAGGCCATGGATGCCTGCAAAGTCGAAAATCGCATGTCTCCTGGACATGTCAGCATGGTTGCCAGCAACACCTCTTATCAAGGCATTTAGCCAAACTTGCCTTCTATCTGTCTCTACCATCTCTTCTCCTGGGACCGAGACTATTATGCACCCACAAAGTCAACATTTGAAGCTGAAACAATTGGCTTAGGCAGTATCCACACAATCATGGGAGGCGCCGTAATCAAACTAGGAATATGCTGAACCAATTTTATTATTGGAGATTGAAATGGAAGCATTAAAATGCAGTAAGTCAGAATTAGGTGAACTAGTTGGAGCACAAGTCTCATTATCTGGGTAGCTGCTCAAGTACAATTTCGCATGCTATATGCACGCTTTTTTGCCTTTCTGCAATTCCTTACTCTTCACCAATTTCGCTTTTTCAATCCTATTCTGTCTAGTAGGATGTTCCACTACTACTCCCAATTGTCATTTCGCTGGCCATCCTCCTCATCCCCAACCTCCTGCTCTACTGTCAAATCTTCCCCATCATTGTTTGTACTCGTGTCCTTGACTGTGGCCACCTTGACACAACTGATTATCCTTGCTGCCGAGGTGGCTGATGTTCCTGGGCCGTCTTGACAAGTGTCGATGCAATTACGACCACAGTCTCATCTGATTTGCATTCCACCAGTGCTTGTAATGAAAGCTTGGCTGTTCCCCAACCTGTCCGGAGGTGTACAATGGTGTACCTCGTGTCCCAAGCCATTACTGTGGTTGCAACCAGTGGCCTTGGTATTAGCTACAGCAAGATGTATGGGCTCCAGATGGATAGGCTTTGGAACAGTGGCTGTGTTATGTGGGACAAAGTTGGCACCATAGTTCACTGGCATAGCTGTGATTGCTGGATGTGAAGTTGTATGTTCAGAGAATTCACTGACCATCTCCATAGTATCGGCCAATGTGGAAGGGGTACCTGGCTGCAGCATCTTTTGCCTGGGAGCTGAGGCTATGATCTGATCTGTGATTCCTGTAGGCAGTTTGAAACAGTACTTGAGGGAGAGAGGATCCTCACGCATATTAGTGGTCGTATTTTGGAACACCTGGATCAGCTTGGTGATGTATTTGAAGATGTGGGCAGCTTCTCCGACCCCTCTGGAATAGTTTGTCGTACAGATCTCCGCTCGCACAGTGGTATTCGCAACATCTGGGACGACACAATGACAAAAGCAGATTTGAAACGAAGCCATGTGACTGGTCCATAGGAGCCATCTGCAGGAGAAATGTCTGTGATGTGTTGCTGAAGAATTCAGTTTGCAAATACACGGTACACCTCAGGATCCATGAATCGCCAGGCCAACTCGATTAGCTTGTCCTAGTCTGTGGTACCGAATGCCTCTCCCCATTGGGGTACTCAGTGCTCCACCTTCTGAAGGAACAGATTGATGGTCTCTTACTTGAAATCCCCAGTAAGGAATGGAGGCTGATGCTGTGTAAGCTGGTATTTTGAGAAATATCCTCCTCCACCACCATTGCCACTTGCACTGTGATGAGCAGTCATTTGGATAAACGTATTGAATTGGCTAGTCCAAGTTTCTGCCTCCTTCAGTGCGTCATCTCAAATGGCAGTGACACTACAAAGATGCGCCTCCAGTGACTGTGCGCAATCGATAAGGTGTCTGAGGTTGTTGGTTCTGGCAGTGTTGCACTGGTAGATTGTGACATAGAAATGGGTAAGTCCTTTGCAGCGGATAGAGGAAATATCGGCGTTGTGAGCATTCTGAGTGGTGCAAGCAGTTTCTTGAAAAGCTTGATTGAGGTTGTCATCATTGGCTGAACCCAGGAGAGGCCAGATGAAACCTTCTTCTTCTATTCCGATTACTGAAAGTTCCTATAGTTACTTTCTAAGGCTACGCGCAACAAGGCTGGAACACAAGGCCAACCAACCTGAATACTTCACATAAAGCTTGCAGTTATAGGACGCAAAGTTGAACCATTTGTCGTTGTAGGTGTGGGAGTAGAACTTCACTTCATCTATGCAGTTATAAATGCGAAATCTTTGTCATATTGGGTTTTGTCACACAAGGCTTAGGAATCCTTCTTCTGCTCCTCGCGATTGCATGATCAGGGGATTTCAGACCTGCTGAGTATCATTTGACCAACAGTAAGCAGAATTGAAAAGTTTCTATGAATTCAATGGTTGGGAGATGGTTGAGTCTAATACCTAGCTAGTGATGCAGAGCATAATTATGCCAGCGCTGGGTAACCTAGTTAGTGTGTATCAGAAGACCCGCACAGAGCCGCACCTTGTGTACATGTCTACACCTCCCACATCAGCCGGTAAAAGAAACAATCCCTTTTTGGCGTTGACTTTGCGCAACCTGGCTGACTTAGGCAACACCTTGGTGCAGAAGGGGGATATGTCGCCCACCCTTACTGTCCGCAGGCAAAGGCTTTCAGTCGGTGACAATCGAATGCCAAGAGATTGGTGGGACATTGTCTGAGATGCTTTGTTTTGTGGAACACTTTGTGAGGACCCCTCCTTGGTTGATGTTGACAAACTGTCCAAGGAGAGTGATAATGAAGCACATGAAATCCTGAGTGTAGCAATCAAGGAGTGTGATTTCTCAAAAGCAGCTATCCATATGGTAAGTATTCACAAGTTTCAAGCCCTGCTCACTGGAATTGACCACACACTTCACCAAGTACAGATCTATAACCCAAGACCTTTTCGCTGAATAGGTTCATGAAGTCACACCTAGCTGATCTGCTGCTATTTTTTGGACTGTTTCTAAAGATGACCACCAAAGCAAGTAACATAGTTAATCTCGCCCTACATATGCCAGTACCATCATTCTGACTGTGAGAGTGAAGTACAACTGAAACACATTGATTCTATCAGTGTCCGAAAATCAACATAGATACCGAACAAGAGGTTTCAGTGTCGTTCCCAAATTCGAGTCATGGTCAAAACTTTTGTCCAGAACTCAAAGCATCATTTTACCTGATGGGCATAGACACCCCACTTCACAGATGAGGTGACAGCAGAGTGTTTGTTACTAGGTGCAACTAAAGGAAACCATTCATTCAAAAACTGGTCTGGTGACTGTTTCCTCTGCATGGCAATTGAAGCGGATACATGCCAGCGTTCACTGAACACCATCTTGGACACACCAATCTGACATAGAGTATGTACATAGAGTAATCTGTTTGAACAATGGAAATGTATCTGACCAGAGATGGCATAAAGATCTTGGCTGTACATGTAAACAGGATTGATACGATCAATAATCGAGATCAGATAGCACCTACTGGGACACAATGGGATCTGCAGATGGTATTCGATGATGAGGATATATAGCTGCTCCAACATATAGTATCAACTTAATTCGATAGATTATTATTAGTATACAGTGGATGTAAAACAAACTAAATTTCATTCCACGCATATGCAGTTCTGAAATCATAATTAGAATGGCAATTGGTAAAATAGATGTATCAACTGTGATAATCGACTGTGAGTCCAGGAGATAGCATGAGGATATTCTCACAAGATCACTAAGACCATACTTGCAGATACTGAGAGCTGATGGTGGACACTAACAAGGCCAGGGTGGTAGGATGAGAAGTCTCTGAGAGGATGATGGCAACTATACATGCAGAGTCTGACAGCTGATGGTGGTCTCTGACAAGTCCAGGGCTAATGCATGAGAAGCCTCTGACAAGATCAGGGTGGCTATATGTGTGGATTCTGACAGCTGACAATGGGCTCTGGCAAGAGTAGGATGGTAGCATCTGTAGCCTCTGACAAGATGATAGCAACTAATCTGGCAACCGACCATGAGTTCTGGCTAAATAGTACGATTGCACACATAGTCTCTGCCACATTACCCCTAGTATAGATCTAGCATGCTTGAATACACCATGTTATGTACAAACTCTCTTGATAGCACACCAAGAGTGCTCAATTAGTACACCAAAGTTACAGGGTTAGGTAGAAATACTACCATATGCTTACCATGTGTTATGCATTTGTTATCTGCATTACATATAACCACACTGGGCAGCATTCCATTGTTGGCTGTTTTGGCTGTTATGGGAGACTACCAGAGGTTATATACATCAGCGAAATGTATTTTGGTCACTTGGAGCCTCTAGGAGTGTCTGAGAGGATGTGGAGTGTAAACCTAGAAGTATCAATTTCAGGAGAGAATCAGACCCTAGGAGTGCATTCCAGCCAGCCTTGGGAGTAACTGGGATCTCTGATAACTGGTACAGGAGACATGTAGAGTGATTGTGATAAGCTTAGGAACACATTGGAGCACCAGAGGGACCTGTGGGGGCCCCTGGGAGTGTCACTGACCCAATGCGGGAATCACAAACAAACCTAGAGAGATATCTGGGTTCTAATGAAATTCATTTTGAGGGATGTAGGAGTTATCTGAAACTCTCTGGCTGTACTTGAGCAATCGATTTCACTCAATGGCAAATATGATGCATGGAATATTGTTCATTATCAGTTCTCTATCATACTTGCTATCATCTGCTTCAACACTGTATCTTTTGCCTCGCTACATTATGGAACCAAAGAAATAGGCGACTCATTCAGGCATAAATGTAGGTACGCCGAAATAATACCTAAACTAAGCGATCAAATGATATCAATCGAACATGGTGTTGGTGTCATCCACTTGTTCTCCCATATCATCAGGGTTGAGGAAAGCAGGAACACACAATTCATCATCGGCGAAAAGAAGCTGAAGGCGTACTTTGTATTTACTAATTATTGTACAAGGCAAGTGGATGAAATTGAATTCCAATGTCATTTGGCTCGATATGTGATATTTAACAAAGGTCTAATGTGATGTAAGCTCCCTGTGAATCTAAATGAGGGTTTGAAAGACTGTATGATATTTTAGGAGTAAAAGGAAAGCGACTATAAGGAAAACATGAGTGCCCGATGGGGAGTGCAGTGTGGAAATGAAGAGTACACAGAAGTTGTTCAAGGAGGGAGGAATGAAGACTAAGAGTGCCAAATCTAGACTGGGGAGTGCCGATGGGGATTCAGGAATGCCAATTCTAGCAGGCGAGCGCCGAAACAGGGTGGGGTGTAAGTAGTGCGGATTGAATTTGATCAGCGCCAATACAGGCAGAGGAGCACCAATGGGGATTGAGGAGTGCAATCCCAGCAGAGGAGCAACAAAAAAGGGGGGGGAAGAGTGCAGAATCCAATATAGGAGTGACAATCCAGACCGAGGTGCCCCAGTGAGAATTGAGGAGTGCCAATCCAGACAGAGGGGATTAATGAGTGCCTATCCCAGGGGAGGAACCCTGAAAAAGGAGGAATTGACTGCGGAATGAATAGAAGAGGATCAATCCAGTGTCAGGAGTGCTGACAGGGATAGAGGAGCGCCTAACCATGCGGAGTTGCCACACAGGGGAGGGGGCGGTATGAAATGGCCCACTATGGTGTGAATGATAAGTACAGTGGCTTCCAGAGTAAAATTTATCGCCGGGAATGGGCAAGATGTACCTCAATATTCAGCTTAGGAAAACCGAACTGGAGCCTTCTTCGCACTGGCATATTCAGACACACTACAATGAATTGCTGCGGCTGCCAGCGCTAGAGTTGGCAGAGTGACAAGTTTGAAATAGTGGAATGTTGTAGGCTTGTGCCCCAAGCTATTGGCGGTGTAGAAAAATTGATGGTAAATTACCTCAAGCACATCCATTCAGATGAACCATGATTTCTTATTATCAACGACCTCTAAGAGATAAGCATTGTCAAATGGGAGCTCCTAAACCTGGATCTGATGCCCAGACTGAGAGTCCAAATCCAACCGTTAACTATGGACAACAGTTCGACGAGCCCCAGCTGCCAACTGTCTTTGAATGCTACTTAGCTTCACTTATAACTATGTATATTTTGGCACTTAGTGAACATTGTAAATCTGATATAGGAGTATTAAACAGAATCCAAGACTGACAGTTTTGCATGTTTGTGGATTGGGTATGAGAGAGGAGCTGCTGAGCAATTGACACACAAACGGTGTACCAACAAAAGCACCCGCTAATGCCTGCTGTCAATCCTGAGTTTCAATGGCTTATTTTCAACCTTGTTGAACCATCAAGCACATGTCTTGGATAATATTTGCCAACTAGTCATCGTGAATAGGATCGCCTCCATGAATCTTTTCACTACCTGCAAAGTAGCCTTTTGGTGTTGTGGAATGTTCTGATCTCCACTGGCCTTGGGTTGTGGATCAATCTGAACTCCACTAGACTTGGTAGCAGGAGCGCCTGGGCAGATGGTGCATGGTCCGACTTGGATAGTTTGTTAAGGAGGGTTGACTTTTAGCAATTGAGCAGTGGTAGTGCGATTGCCACAGCTGGATTTCGGGAATGTGGATGCGGAGGGCATGCAAGGACAGTATTGGCATTGCTCTGTTTCTTTGGCACTGGAACTGTTGTAGTTGATGACGACTTCTCCCAGCACACCTAGTCTAGAAGTAGGACCTCTGGGTGGTGATCCAAATCATCTTCATCGATGTCGGATGATAAGGTGGAGTCTTGGTTGCCCTCACTTTCATCATCACTGATCTACTGAGTGGTAATGTCATGCTGTTACATTTATGCGATTGGGGACATTAGTCATCAGCATTACGAGGCATGAAGGCAGATAGTTGGCAGGTCAACATTTGATGGACAATGACGATTGGCTGCTTTCTTGAATGCGACTGCTCTCTGAAGGTGCACATCTCGTTAGTTCTGTGAATAGGGAATTCTCACCTCGCTTGGTGGAGGTTCCATTTGCTATAATGAAGATAGACAGCTGGGGAATGTGTGAGAGAGTGTATAAGCGGTATGTAAAGATTAAGTGCACTAGAATAACGACAAAAAATTGTGCAAGAAATTGCCATTAGTCAAGGAGGATGCAATTTGAGGCGTGCCGTGACAGGTTCAGGAGAGATAACGTCAATGTTTCATGTATATCACGAGGACAGCAGTCCGGTGTTACAATATGGGATGTTGTCAGGTACACCGGAATAGATGGAGTTCTTTTAAGGTATGCCAGACCCGATGGATTGCTAATGCCGAATGTTAGCAACTCCTATCAACAACACTTTGTATTGATGGAAGAATTGGAGGTTGGCTACTGCCACCACGCATAGAACAAAACCTGATGCGCCAAAAGAACACTCGAGACATTTGGCAACCCTTGGTGCTGGCTGAGTCAAGTACAGAGAACCTGAATCATATCCTGTGCCACTCCATATGACTCCTTGAAACATAGAAATTATGGGTGAATGTTCGATCATTTGAGGTGATAGCATTGCATAGGATTGGTGCAGCATTTAGGATCTGCAGATGTCAACAGATTTTGGACCTGCTGAGTAAGAGCTGAGTTGCAAGGGTTCATACCAAGTTCATACACAGTCAAGGAGAAATATGAATGTCCATATGACATATATCAGCTGGACGGACTGCGTATTTTCATGATATTCAATTGTAGTAGAATGCATCAGCTAAGTTATCAGTCGGTGAGGCAATATCATAAGCAGAACCTCCCTTTCATCTGTTCATCTGGGCCATGTCTGCAGACTATCCATCCCAACAGTGTTGCAGTTAATGGAGAAAAGAAAGAATTTGATACACTAAGGAGAAATACAGGCGTAGGGAAAGCATTGTATGGTATGATGGATGATTCAGGGGTAATCATATTGATCCAAGCACTCATCAATGTCAAGATTGGTAACAAATGGGTCCTAAATAGTAACTCACATTCTCATTGTGCGCTTGATATCTTGTAAGTTGCACACTGTTAAATCACATATTCAGTTTGATCCTCTGCACAAGAAAGTTGACTTGAAATTCATGTTGGGGTTGAAAGCTAGCTACTTCAATGATGTAAATGCATACTGAGATGTCATCTCACAGTGTGCAGAGGAATGATGATTGCAAGCAGGCAGTTCTGGGAATTGAAGTGCACCAAAGTTTATATGGTCATTCTAGAATTCATTGGCTGGTGATTGCAAGCTCACCATACAGTAACAGTTAATGACACTCTTCGAAGCTGTCTTTTCTGAACTTGACCTTTCAAGATTGACCCTCTTCAAACTCCTCTCTTGATGGAAATTGGTTCCCATAATCTATTTTCAAATATGACTTTTGGTGGCCCAGAGATACATCTAAACAGAATCAAATTAAGTCTCCATTGAGACCATAGACCTCATTAGGTATGTGCGGTACATGGGTGAGCGGGAGTCGCTGGCCATTATGCAGAGTCGCTGAGCAGAATCTGTCTATTGAGATTCTCGCTCTCAACATCTAGCTCTTTTGATAGAGCCCAAACTTGCAGAAGCTATTTTATGATTTTGAAGCATAGGTTCAAACACACTACATAGTCCATATTGAGTTAAGTGAGGTTGCTAATTGGCCAGGTCTATTCATTTATGATTTAGTTGGGCAGGGCTACCTTCCTCCAATATATAGTTGACACAGAGCTGTCAGTTTAGGGCAATTTAGTGGTGGCCTTCACCTACTGATCACGCATAGATTCCTAGAGTAGCTGAGGACTCATAGGATGAGCTGCCTGCACATACTTGTGAAGTGTCATGATAGATGTCAATCTGTGTGCACACCATACAGTGATTCAAAATCGAAGAAAATGTGATGAGGATGAAGCAAAGTAAAATGAGTAGTGCACTATGGACTGGGATACATGCACCGTGGTGGCCAATTTATCGCTGTTGCAGCATGTCTGGGCTCGAATGATACTTTCATAATGAGTCGCAGCTTGTCAAAGTTGGCTTCATACAATTCCAAGAACCTCATTCTGGACTGCATTGCAGATCGCTGTGGTGACTGAACATCGACTGTAGGCCACAGAATACCTGGCAGCAACAGATGCAGCTTCGAGATCAATACCCAACCCGTCTCTCACTATCCAACTCTCTGTGATACAGAGTGGGGGTGTGCCCAAACTTCCATGGTATGCTGGCAAATGCTATGGCATTGCCATGGATAAGAGAGCCTGGGTTCTATAGTCTGACACTGGTAATCAATGTTGTCTAGACTGTCTTTATTGCCAGATGGGATTGACAAATATGCTGGGCTGAATCCCTCATAACAACATGCTCAGAATTCTCCAGTGTACTGGAACTTCAATCATTGGCTGCTGAAAGCTATGACTTTGGGACAAAGTATTCAGCCCATGTCACATATTCTGACACAAGGATTCAATATCACCATGACAGTCTTTATTGCCCCTTGGATTGGCAAATACGCTGTGATCGATCAGTCATAATGATATCTGTCCAGCATTCTGCAGCGCACTGGAACATCGACCGTAAACCAGCAGGAGCTGCAGCCTTGCCGCAAAAAAGCAATCTGTGTCTCAGATTCTGACCGAAGTACTCTACCTCACCTCCATTGTCTCATTGCCATATGGGATTGGCATGTATGCTGTACTGGATCAGTCATAACACAACTCAAGACATAGGCTGATGATTCACCTGTGCACCAGAATTTCAACCAGATGCTAGCAAAACCTGTGGCTTTACCACGAAAAAGTGAGCCAGTGTTGTGTATTCTGACACAGCTACTCAATATCATCAATACTGACTTTATTCCAAATGGGGTTGGGACATATGCAGTGCTCGATCTGTTGTAATGTGACTCATGACATATGCCAAGAATTCTCTGTTATACCTGAAGGTGGTTAAATAATTCTTTTGTCATTCTTTTGACTTTGAAATTCATAGATGGCCTCTGGTTTCTGGTGTACCTTGAATTCACAACTGTGAAATGATTCGAAGCCATTCGCTGCAACCAACTCAAAATTTGAGTTATACCATTTATCATGAGATAGCCCAGCCGGGAATGTATCAAGTAGTTAATCAATTGACTTCATCTCATAATGGGGATGGATAATAATCATGAATGCCAATGAATGCCCACTCTGACAATTCCAACATCAGAACTTTCATTCACTTCAAATTGAACCATAGAAAGAATGTATTTATACAATATAGTGTACCGTAAAAATAGCTTATTTGACTATCGGTATCAGTTAAGCAGATTGTGTTGCTCGAATGTCTAAAGAGGCGCATTGTGCTGAGGTGTCCTAACAACATAAGCTCAGTGTTCATCTGATCGCAACCTGTCTCCATTTTCTGTCAGCCACTTCATATAGTCCTCACGGGACTCCAGAATCAAATAAATCGTTGACCTTGTGTTGTTCAGTTGACCTATCATGCCATGCAGTAGTTTCATTTGTGCCATTCCAGACTGTTGAAGGAGATCACTTGCATTGATACCATAGCCACCAGGACCCATAGTAAGTAACCATATGTGTGGTAATCCGTCTGGCCCTTGCGGGACAACTCATGCAAATGCCTGCCACTGCTCATCTGGTACCTAGAATTTCGCAGTTATTACCGCACGTGTTGTGGCTGTAAGATGCAGGCATGTCGCATCAAAGTTGGGTGTCATTACGAATACTGAGAAATTGCGTGAATCCCGTACCTTGAGCTTCATTCAAATTCGTTCAGCATTGCCCATTTTGGCATACATGTAGAATCTATCCACATGCTCTGTACAATAGTTTGTTACCCACCACTTCAGATGACGCGCCTGGCCAGGAAGTTGATAAAATAGCACCAACTTTTGTGGTAGAGGTGAGCTGGGGAGTGTATATTCATTATTTTCTTGTTCCAAAAGATACGCCTTCCATGACGTGTCATCTTAGTCATGTTCAGGATAATCCTCAGGTTTGTTGACAACTGCTGGCAGACATGTCTCTCCTAGCAATTGGAGAATCAGAGAATCCGCCAAAGTATCATTCAGCCATTCATCGTACCATCATCAAGATATGTTGGTGCACTCATCCATATCTCCCAGCACTAATGAACAACATGCTAGCTGCCAGCTATGAACTCTCCATGCTCCCAAAGCGCCCTGGGAAGTGTGTCTCTTCACCACAGTCTCCAGTTTTGCTTACTGGCCAATATCTAATTCATCTGCCACCATCACTCCTGGCATATCTCAATCCCTAACCCATCTCCTCACAATATACCATATTGCCCAAATCTGGAACGCCATAAACTTTGTTCTGGGCAGGCCTGGAATTCAATACTTGTTGCCAGGGACTCAGTCAGCTTTTGATTGGCAATTCGGACAGGCATTTAGCCGCCTGACTACATCATCCAAACACTTGCGTTCAAATTGGTTGTTCATTGTATTGGGGACTGTGTTCAAGATTTAGCTGCTATTAGCTGGATCAAGGACCTCCTCACCAACCTGCACGTGCTCCTGACCCTTCTTCGAATCTTTGTCTGCTTTCTTTTCATCAACAATGATCTCTTTTAGTTGCTCCGATGTCACCTGGGCAGATGGGCTCACACTCCGCTGCTCCAGACATTCTTGGCAGCGTTAGTTATTTCACAGATAATCCACCAGTGGAATGAACATATATGGATGGAATTCAATCAATTCTATTCTTTCCATCAGAACTTACATTAATGCAAGTATCATTCGCTTGCCCACCATCCTCCTCTCCCTCCAATCTTCCACCCTCTTTAAAACCTTCCAAAGTCTATGTATACTGATTGGCTGTTGCGCACATCTAGCCTTGTCACGGCAAGTGGGGATTAGCTTTGTACATCAAATCACATGCTCGGCAATATCCTTCCCTATAGCTCTCTTCATTTCTACCAACAATATTTTTGGATTGTGTCCAAGGTTCAACTTGAAAGCATTTCAAAGGCAACAGTAGTATCAAATCTGGCACTATATGCTGTCATTCATCATTTGCCAGTGTGTGTATTGTCCGATATACTCTTTGTCCAGTTCGTCCAGCTCCATTGGTGCACTGGTTTCTGAAATGTCGACTGTATGGCTCATTCTGGCCTCCGTGTGCATGAATGAAATGAATATGCGCTTGATAGTGCCTCAGCTCAGTATATGAGGTTTGGAGTTGTTCAGGGGGTTTTAATGATATCGTCGCCGTTCGGCAACCACGCAATTACAACCATGATCATCGTATTTGGCAACTCTGGGAGGTTACCTCTCGCCTGTTTGCCCACGCTCACCCCCAAATTCATTGCTGGTTGTATGTTACTTCGCCTTCCCTTTTTCCTCACCCCTTGAATTCCGCTTGCACATGTCTTCAACAACATCTCAACCTGCAGCCATTGAATGCATTCAGCATATTCATAATAATCCAATGGCAGGCAGTTCTCGAATGTGTCCAATGCATCTTCAACCACCGACTTCGAGTACTGGGGTCCATTTAGAAGATGTTGCATGTGGTTCGGGCGCAGGATAATGGAATAATGCTTCTTCTCCCAAAACCCAGCCACTCATCCTTTCTTCCACTAATTGAATGTGCTGAAGTTGGCCTGCCGAATGTTTGTATCAAATTACGTCAAGCAGAATTCGGTTTGCTTCAGGCTGATTGGTGGTTGGCCTTCAGCACTGCCCAAGTCTGACGAATTATTGCTCTCATCATCTGTATCTAATTTCTCTTAGGAAATCACCAGCAATGGGGGCAAGTCTGCAATCCCTGCAACATCTGTTTTCCTTTGGTCAGCTGATGGCTGGAATCTTTCTATCGGGAGGTTAATGGAGGGTCTGCCAGGTGCGCCAGAAGGAGGTTCAGGTGGAGGATTGGAGTTGGGCAATGTCGGCGAATTGACTAGATTGATATCCGGTGGTCCCGGTGGCACTCTCTGTGCACCAGGAGATGACAGCCTCTCACCTAAACTCTGAGCATGGGGGAACATTTGAGACCTGCCATAACGACCTTAGTGGAAGTCATATCCTTCCCACTGTGGCCCATAACTTGGAAATCAATGGCTCGCACTGGTGGTTGGTTGCTAACTGTGTGTCTTGTTGAATGTAGAATTCTGGTCAAGCTGAGGAGTGGCTGGATATGGCTGCGGTGAAGTCAGGTAACGATACCCATGCTGCGGATGATATTGACATGGTGTGTTTCCCATATCGACTGACATTGCCAGGGGCAGTTCATGAACTATTATCCAATGAATCCGATTTGTCTTCACGCCATTGTTGCCAGCCAAATGGCCGACCATGTGGAGTGACATTCGCTGTATTCAGTGAAGTTCCAGTCGTTGACCGGTTCTGTGAAGAAAAACTGCCATCTGCCCCTATCGATAGGAAATATGATATAGAATTAATTCGTGTATGGTTGAGGATAGTGCAGGCAGCAGTGATCTTTGGTGGAAGTAAGGGCTTCTTATAGCCCATTCTGTTGCCACAATCTGGGGTTTTTCAGTACACCTTTAACCCATAAACCCAATCTGGCTGAGAAAAGGAAACTATAATCACACACATCCCACCATTGTTTGGAATATGCTCGGATAGATGCTCACCTTCGTACGATTGAATGACAGTGCAGGTTATAGAACGGATATGATATGATATCTCCAGCAACCCAACAAGAATTAAATCCAGTATGACGTTTAGGACAACTGGGGATATTACACTTAGGTTGTGAGTGTATGACCTTGTACCCTCATTCAATAGGAGGCCTGTGAGTTGAGCAGCAACAGTGCTTGCTTCCTATTGAGCTCATTCACAGAATAGCATAGTTCTCCTCAGTAACAACACCGCAGTCAAGGATCGTTACTGAGGCAATAATCCAGCTGGCATGTCAGTTTTTAATAATCATTCTGCAGGCATACAGCTAGCAAGGAAACTCACCTATTCATTGTATTCAGACGATCAACCTTCATTATCAGCTTCTCAGAGGTCGGAGCATAGGTATAACTCACAAAGGTGCAATGAGGTAGTACCACACCCATTGTGGTGATTGCGGTGACGACAAAAGATAACGTCACTCTTCTGCTAACAACTTTCAGCAGATGATGTTCATGATTATTGTGCCGGACATGCTATATATATCCTGGTTCATGAAGTCTTCAGATCATATGGTGACTATAAGGTACCCCTCCCTTGCGTTTGGTGGGGTACGATGCGGCTGTGAATGCGATACGCTACCCTGAGTCAGCTCACTGTCACACCAATATCCCTGAGGTTCTAAATCACCTCCTGAAGCATTGTCAAGATTCATCAAAATCCATGTTCACTGACCATTTCTCGAATATGGTATACACTCTCTAGACACATGTGACATGCGTCATGTCCAGAAAGAATGGATTCGACCCGAACCGATTCCTGGATCACTTTCAACAATATCCCCCAACACCAATCAATCAAGGGCATTTACCAGATGGGTTATTACCACCTGCAGGCTGGGATCGATCCGAGCCATCATGGTTTTCCTTCAGTCAGTGGACCTGAAATGCCATTGATGAGCTAGTGTATTGGCGGAGGTCTTGTACTAGTGGCTGGGGTTGCTATGGCACACATTATAGACCGGGTAAGCGCAACCTTACTTGGACCTTGCCACAGATCTTAGATACCTATTGAGAATCTTACGATTGAACCTACTTTTAAGATCACTCTGATCCATGTGTGCAACCATATTCTTATACCGCTGCACGCTGGCGTATACATCCTACCACTGTTCTCAATTTTTTCAGCAGCTACATATGTTTTGCTCACAGGATTTCGAGAATTAACCTGTATTTTGATGCGTCACAACACGATACAACACATCTCCTCCAATGCCTCCAAAATGAATGAATAGACTCCCGTTGTGCACTGCTAATGGGCACAGAAGCACAGACAGTATCCGGGCATCAATTGGTCGTGGTACACCAAGCCTAGCCAGTTAAATTACTACCCCAATCTGACGTGTCTGTCCACAATTTCTACCAGATGATATGATCGATGCAAGAAAGCGTGAAGATTACAGTTCCGACAATGATGATGAATTGCCTGAACTGAATAGTGATGGTGGCGACGATGATAATCAGGGGGATATCGTTGAACCCGAGGTTACCATGTCCTATATGCAAGTGATGCTGGAGCAGCAGCGGAAACCAGTCGCAATACTCTTCCAGATTGCGGAAATGAAGCCAGCACCATGAACCACGAAATCAAAAGACAAGTTCGAGATCACACACCCAACACACTACCATGGAGGCGCATGCGAATTGAAGACCTTTCCCGGCTGCTTTCACTCTAAGTTCTGAACTCTTAACCATCTCATCCCAGGAGGGGATACTGACAAAGTTCAGTACACGCTGAATCACCTGGGAAGCCCGGTCAATCACCCAGATCATACGCAATGAAAGACGAGCATGACTGACCTGGTAAGCTGGTGCCTCGACCTATGTACCAATGACCACACATACCTACACGACCATGACCTTTTCGTTACCAGAATCCAGAAGCAGTATGGAGACAAAGATCAGATGCAGAACTCATCCACCTGAGTATCCCACATTAAGATGCAAGGCTACCACAACTCGGATAAGAATACACCTGTATACGCAAATCGACTTCTACGAAACTGGAGGGAAGCCGGGTGGGATGAGGAGCAGCATAAGGTCATGCTTCAGGATATGATCTGGGCTGGGCTGAAACCTTATCTTCACCCGAATTCAAGGGCAATTACCAAGGCAAGAGGGAGATTTGAGACCATCAAGTAGCATTTCGACACAGTGGCAGACGTTGAAACATCACCATGGAATTACAACAAGCAATAACAACCGACCGAAAGTGGATGTGGCAATCAGAAGAGAAAGACGAGACCTCTTCAACAATCAACATCAAACCAGGCGGGGGAATGCTCAACATCGGTAGCTGGTTCGGGAAAAAGCACCAGCTCTATACCAACACTCCCACCTGCTCCTTGGGTAACTAGGGATGAGGATCACCAACGACTGGAAGCAAGAGTGTCCGAGATGCAGAGTGAAACATGATCCATCTCTGGAATGCCCAAAGTCCTCACCCACCAAGAATCCTGAACAAAAGTCAACACAAAAACTCGACACCAATGAGGGAGAATGCCATATCAAATGCCGACAATCTTTTGATATGCAGTGATGAAGAACGTGTCTACGTCACCCAGTATCTGGCTCAGCGAGAGCGGTTCGCCGGGATGCAGCTGGGAATGCAAGTGGTGGTGACGACGCCGTCGATGGGGACATTGGACGAGGTTCAACTTCATCGGATATCATCAAGACTCAGGTTGGTTTTACACAGCCTGAGGGCTCTGATGTTTAGTCAATATCTCTGCAGCACAGATAACCCAGGTTCCGCGCACAGTTTTAATGAAGTTCAGATTTGAGACCGACATGACAAGATGCGGCGCGTATGAGGTCTTGTTGACTGCAGCTCAACTAGCATCTTTTTGTCTCCAAAACTCCTTCAGAGGCTCGGACTGCGACACCAGGCGGCTCATACTACTACCCTTGGCCTCAACGGCCATGTAATTGAGCATGCAAATGACAGCGAACAAGGACTATTCCAGTTCAATATTTCAAGCACCTAACTCCGGTTGGCAAATCGGTGGTGTGAGTGGTACCGATCAAGGCATATGATCTGGTTCGCGGTCTCCCATGGTTCAGAGCTCCAAACACCGGGATAGCCTGGTTGAAGCAATTACACTTGTCCTTGAGGAACCCAATCGGTTCAGGCACCCAAGATTCCCTGCCAACCAAGTGGGAGGAGAGTGGTGTCTGCATTGAACTGCTTTCTGCCACAGCTTTTGATGACCTACTTGCTGGCGAGGAAGTAACTGCGGCCTTCACATTGAAGATAGAGGATTGTATAGAATTGCTGGGAGCCACGGTAGGGTGGACTGATAGAAACAGTGAATACTCTCGTAAGCGTAATGGGCGACCAAGAACCAGCAGCGATATTTGCTCCAGAAGACCGTCCACATGGGAACCTAGACTGACTGCTTTCGACTCGCCAAGACCAGAAAGTAGGGACTGGATGGCAAGGCTTGGTTCGTTCGGGAGTGAACCGCTAATGAAAAGGCCGCCCGCAGTAGACCCTTCCCTCCGCTCCCATTCTCATGAGAAAAGCATGTGGTTACATTGACAAATGGAGCACATTTGGATTCGGTGTGTACAGATGATGGAGGTTACATCCCTGCCAAGTACTCAGATGGTGCGGAGATTTTTAGCAAGGGAAAGGTCGAAACACTGGCACCACTCGGATCCAATGACCACACGATTGACATAGAACCAGGCTAGCAATTGCCTTATGGCTGTATTTACAATGTCTCAGAAGTCAAACTTAGAAGATTCAAAGCATACATCGAATCAATCCTAGCCAATGGATTCATCCAGCGATCGTCATCACTGCCTGCAGCTCCGATGATATTCTCCATAAAGAAAGACGGCAGCCTGAGACTTCACGTCGACAACTGGGCACCCTACAAGGCTGCAGTGAAATACCGGTGTCCCGTACCATTGATCTCAGAGATGCTGGACCAACTTTGCGTGGTGCATATCATCACAAATCAGGGCCTTAGGAATGGGTATCAACTCATCTGGACCGAAGTGGGTGACATATAGAGGCTCGCTTCGCGAACTCGGTACCGTCAGTTGGAATATACGGTCATCCCTTTCGGTTGAACTGACGCACCAGCTACATTCCAGTCTTAGATCGACAATTGCTTACGGCCTTATATTGACGATTCTGCTGTGTGCAGCATTGATGATATCTTAATTTACCGGATATATGAGAAGGAGCATGAAGAACCCATACATAAGGTGCTGGGGCTACTACAGGAATTCAGCATCTACTGCAAAGCTGAACAGTATCAATTTGGGGTCTCAGATGTCGGCTTCCTTGAGTTTGTCATCAACTCGGAAGTAATCGGCACTGAATCAGACCAAATGGCAACAATTGAGGACTGGCAGACGCCACAATCAATTCGGGATGTACAAGTGCTCCTTGGATTTGGCCATTTCTACTGGCGGTCCGTTAAGCAATATGCGTAAATAATGCTACCTTTGACTGAGCTACGCAAGACTATGCCAGAAACAGCACGCACTCCGAAAGGCCCTGGAAACCCATTCGGGAAGCCCAATTCACCTTGACCAATATGAGAATGGACTCGGGAGGCTGAACAAGCATTTCAGATGCTTAAGATGGCCTTTACCGAAGCTCCGATCTTCCACCATTTCCATCCAGCAAAGCTCCTAATTGTCCAGACCGATGCAAGTGGCTTTGCAATCGCCGGCATCCTCACTTGGTAGGGTGGGTCCGGAATTCCATAACCAGTTAATATCTAATCCCGATAGTGCTCCAGTGCTGGCCAGAACAATATCACGTATGATCAGGAGCTCCTTGTGATAGTGGAAATGATGCAGCACTGGCGACTCTCCCTGGAGGGGGCAAATCGCAGGATGATGATACAATGCGACCACAAGAATCTCGAGTATTTCCAAAAGTCAAATTTGTTCTCCCAGAGACAGGCTAGATGTGCAGAGAATATTTCTTCATATGACATCATCATTGAGCATGTGGCAGGAAACCGGAACCCCGCAGATGGAACCTCTCGATGACCTGATTACAGGAGCGGATATGAGAGACCCACCGCTCCACTTTCAGCAACATCAGCGGCCGTTGGCCCTTATGATGACCTCCTACTCGCTATCAAGACAGCCAGGGCTAGTGACACACTGGCTACCGATGTGAACAACATTATCTTTGATTACCCAATAGCTAACTGCCCTGATGTGACAGAGAACGGTACAGGGCAGGGTGCAACGGACTTGCATCAGAAGTGGAATGTCATCTCAGGGGCCTTCACCTACAAAGGGAGGATATACGTACCAGAACCTCTCCACAGCAAAGTGATAGGTCGTTTCCATGAGAATCCCGAAACTGGCCACTTTGGAGCCCTGAGAACGGCTGAACTCATACCTCGAGATTTCTACTAGGCTGTGATGGATGCGATGGTACGAAACTACGCAGCTGGATGCGATGTATGCCACCGAATCAAGGCACCGCGCCATGTACTTCATCGATCCAATTGGCCACTGCTGCCACCCCATCGACCTTGGGAGGGTGTCACCATAAATTTCATCACTGATATGCCTGACTCAACGGCATCTGCATAGCCCTCGATGTTGGTAATCGTCGACCGATTGACTGAGATGGAAATTTACCTCCCCTCCCGGAAAGATATTGACTCACTCGAACATGCACGAATGATTGTCAACCACGTGCTCTGCAGGCACGGCGTACGGGATCCCATCATCACCGACCGTGGCACACAGTTCACCAGCCGATTCTGCAATTGACTTTGTTATCACATGGGCATCAATCACTGACTTTTGACCGCTGTTTGTCCCCAAACAAACAGCCAAATGGAGCGCCAGAATGAAACCCTGGAACAATATCTACAAGCCTTCTGCAACTACGACCAAGATAACTGGGTTGAACTCTTACCTTTGGTGGATGTCGCGTACAACAACTACAAGCACGCTTTGACAAAGATGACCCGGTTCTAGGAAGTGTATCATCAGCATCCCGAAATACAGTTCAGGACTCTGAAACCAACCAGCCCCAAGTCAGAGACCCAATGGGGCAGCTTGCTCGAAGGACTAGAAGGAACTCACCGGGTTCTCCTGGAGAACTTGCTCAAGGCCCAAGAGAAACAGAGGAAGTACCATGGGGGGATGGAGATTACTTTCAAAGTGGGAGATAGAGTCTGGCTCTTGACCAGAGACATGCGCACAACCAGGCCTTCAAAGAAACCCAACTACAACCAGGCTGGACTGTATACGGTAAGTAAGACCATCAATAACAACACTTACAACTTAGACTTGCCGAAGACCATCCGCAATCACAATGTATTCCACATCTCACTGCTCAATTGGTACACACCCCCCACCATAGGCAAACCCTCATCACAGCCACACACAGTCATCATCGACGATTCGGAGGAGTGGAAAGTCGATTGGACTCTTGACTCCAAACGATGCTACCGGAAGTTACACTATCTAGTTCAGTGGGCTGGCTACACCCTCATACCCATGAGTTGGGAACCAGTGGCAGATCTTGAAAACACACGGGAGCTTGTTGATGAGTTTCGCTGAAAGCACCTGGGGAAGCCACATTGAGACGTTGAGATGGGATCAGTTGCACTACTTTGTTATTTTCCTTTGTCTCTCCCTATTGGACGCTGTTCAAGTACAAATGGCATCGGCACGGGTTTTACCACCTCCAGATCATGGTGAATTGGAGGTGGACTCTCCCTATGCGCTGAATCTGCCGGAAGGACGCCCTTGGCACCACCAATCTGTGATGGGATTTGTCAGTTTGTTTATCTCGGTTGTTTGTTGTTGTTTTGATCTTGTTGCTCCATGTACAGTATCTTGCAGCCCAGGAGTTCTGCGCCCAAAGCGGGGGATAATGTAACAGTGGAGGTCTTGTACTAGCGGCTAGGGTTGCAGCGGCACATGTCATAGGCTGGGTTAACACAACCTTACTTAGACCTCACCACAGATCTTAGATCACTATTGAGAATCTTACCATTGAACTTACTTTTAAGATCTCTCTGATCCACATGTGCAACTATATCCTTATACAGCCAGATGCTGGTGTATGCATTCTTACAGCTAGTCAACTAATGATCTACACATAGACAATGTTCCTGGTGCACCACCACCTCAAGATACTCCTGACGAGGAAATCATAGACCCCACAGGCCTGATCTAACATGTACCTCTGATTGAATGAAGACACAGGCTCATAGGCCAGTAGTTGTAGTGGCAAATGTGGGGGGGGAAGCATATGGCAAAGCAACTGGATTGTACAACATGCAGCAGAAGCATTCAGACCAATGGAATCCATTGCATCCATTTCAGTCAGCAGATCACGTTGAATAGGCTCATTCATTTAAAAAGCACCCAAAAACGTACATAGGTCGACATCTGAGGAGTGGACTGGACACCTTTAACATCGAATCAGTTCAATCGGCAGATGCCCGGCAAAAGCTCCTCTGGAAACAGGACTTTGGGCTCGGGTACGATAGTTGAATTCAGGATTCTTCACATATGTTTGGAACATTATACTACAGGGATATCTTCAATCACATACAGTTCCTTTTGGCACCTCTCCCATTTCAGGTGCACCTCGATTTTGAACTGGGGCACAACAGTGACTCAGATAATCAACGAATATACAGCAACATGAGTATGGGCAATTGGCAGTGGGATACGCAAGATTAGCATCCTGCTGGACCAATGGTTGTGCCAGACATATGTGCATCCAACACAGCTCATTTGACCAATTTTGTAGGTGATAATCATGCCTGGCCACGGTATCTCACTGTTGGTAATATTCGAAATGATATTTGCTGCACACCACAAATGCACACCTGGATTCTTGTAGGGCTGATCCCCTGTCCCCAGACCAGTGCCAAACATACTGATGAGGCATCCTATCATGTAGTTGGAACTGGGCTGGGCCCCCCATTCCGGAATCTTGACATGACTGGTCCCAGCTTGCAATGGACCTGTGCTGATGCATTCCAGAGCCAATGTTATTCTCTTTTGGCTGCCTGGGTTAGGGATTATCCAGAAATAGTAATAGTTTGTCAAGTCTCAGAAGGTGTATGCCTGATGTGTGAAATTCTTACCAGTGCACCGATGGGGCTTTCCACTTTGTGACCACTTGATAACTCAAGAGATCAGCATGCTTACTCAGAGCTTCTGAATGAAAGTACTATTCATGTTCTACCCCCTCTTCATGTTCATCCAATCCAAACCAGTTCTGGCAATACGCTCTCTGTAATCTTTATTGGGTTTGGCAGCATGATAAATTGCATCAGCAGCTCCTAGATTTAGTTAAAGACTTATTGCATTGGCTGCTCAAATAATTGAAAGCTGGAAATGTCAAGGATCAATTTGAGAATCAATTGACATTGGTACAGTGATATCCCGGCCCCCAGCATTTCTCTGCACAATTCAATTAATTAAAAGCATCTCCTGGTGGGGAAAAGTGATCCGGGGCAAGATCAGGACACCGCCAGTCAACTGTGCTCCAATTTGTGACTGCTCCTAGAATGATTAGAAAACCGCAGTGGGAACATCATCTGACACAATGGTAAGGCAAGAAGTGCCGATTTTATATCAATTCGCTCTACTTGTTACCCAACGAAATCATTGTGATGTATCCCTCACAGCACTAGATGATCCACTCAAACGATTTTAGCAGATAAAATGTGATATTTGAGAACAGAAAATGTCGAACTCTGCAAAGGCCAAAGCGGATGACCAATTGGCCAGAGAATCCCATCAGTTACAAAGACAGAAAATTGACAAACACCCTGCTGCAATGGATATTCTGAATTTACGGGGCAGAAAAAAATACTACAATAAAACGAATGCATTTTAAGGTGCACCTGAATGAAGCCCAGGAGGTGGCAATCAAATGGTCGGATGCTGATGGGTAGCCGATAAAAGAGCAATTGAAGCACAAAACGCATCAGGCGGCATCTATTGAACCTATGCTTTTCGATGAAGTTTGCCAACATTATAAGCACCAATGGTTGCAGGAAGTGGGAACTAAGGCTACCGGTCCCAGAAGTGCATTTAACAAAAAAACCTTGCTCTAATGTAGCCTGCTGCAGAAGAAGAGGTAAATGGAATGGCAAACATAACCGCTGACAAGAGTGTGGAATTTCCGGTCCATCTATCCGACACCAAGACTCATGCCACCACCAGGAATATTGTTGATATGAAGCACGTTGATACACAGCTGGGGTGAGAGTTGTAAAGTATCACTTCAATTGAGTATATTCAGTTCGAGATAAACTTTTCCATCTGTATTATTGAGTTTGAAGATTGGTGGCAGGCATTTGGTGCTCAGTAGCTCTGGAAAACCATCAATCAGAGTGTATTGGATCTCAAATATCCAACAATGCATCTCATAAGCGATATATCAGACTCAATTAGGCAAATGGGTTCTGGCAACCATTTCACCACAGATATTTTTGACCAGCTACATATTGGCAGTGTGACAGAGGTATATCAATCAACCAACCAAGTCAATCAAGTTCGACAGATGCTCCAGCACAATGACCGGTGTACTGGTCATTACTACATGGATGAGACACTGTTGTGTGTTGCGCTTTACAGCTGGTACGATATTGACTCTCCAGATGATTTCAACCAATTACCCGCTGCCGAGAAATGGCAAATTTCTTGCAGACCCTATCTTTTACACCTCCAGCATTGTCAGGAAGAGCCCTTGTTCCGCCACATATCACAACGGGTAGATCATTTCAGCCAAACTCATGTCCAACAAGTTGGCAGGAGTATCAAATGAACCGCACTGAAACATGCATCAGAATATTTCAGGATCCCAAACTTTTGACAGCTATTCTATGCACAAATTGATGAGAACTGAGGACAAAAAGTTTGTTGACTGTTGCTTGGATACGATCAGAGTGTACTCATAGACTGTATATTTATCAAACTTCAGAATGGGCTGTTGTACTACTGATAACCATTTCACTGCCCTACATCTGTTGAGCATCTGGCACTTGATTGCAAGGTACAATATACCAATGCCAACCAAGAGGTCATGTCTGAATCTCGTAAGATCTGCGTCCAATTTACGGAAAGTGACCTCGATGATACATTTCCTGGTCCCCTCCTGTCATTTTCTGTATTATAGTTTCGCTGGACTCCTCCAAATCAGATCCTCCAATTCCAGTAGCACCTATCCGCCAGAAAAACCATCTCTACCTTTGCTAAGGGGTGCAAGAAGACTCAACAAGGGATATTACGTCATCAAGTTCAAGAATATTGTAAAGGTACATATGCCCCTGCGAATCTACCGCCTCCAGATCTACCACCTCCAAGTTCTCCTCCAATCTTAATTGATCATTGCTCCCAAGTGCATTTCCAAACTCGCTCATTCTATGCCTCCAAGTTAGCATCTTCTTAGCCTCCCGGTGAATCTCCACACTTGGTTGACTTCAGCCTCCAAGTGCATCTCTGAGTTCACGCGATCTCGGACTCCCAGTTCACAACCAAACTTACTCAATCATGGCTTCCAAGTACATCTCTTTACTTACACGATCACAGTGTTGTGACCCGGTAGAGCTACAAGTCAGAGAGCACATCATCAACACACCGCAGCAAGTCTGACAGCATCTGAAACGATTTCCTGAGATAGAGCAATCCTGGCTCGAGGCTGTTAGGAACAGGGTAAGAGGATATGAAGGGGTACCCGGTGGTAATGTATGATACAAAGTGCGATAATGATTGAAGGCTTCGCATGAGTGCATGTGGAACTTCACAACTGGCGTGGATCAATGAAGGCTCAGCATGAGTGCGTGGGGAACTACACAAATCCCATGGATCTATGAGCGGTTGGTAAGAGCGCGTGAGGATACAGACACATTAGGTGGATCAATAAAGGCTCGGCAAGAGTGCGTGAGGAACCACACAAGTTGCTTGGATCTATGACAGCTCAGCAAGAGTACATGGGACTAAGAGGTAGGAATGATAGACTATGTCGTTTCTGGAATGGGATGATGTCTATCTACCACACCCATCTTCAAAATATATACTCCCCGGATGCTCAGTGCAACTCCAACATCCCAGTATCTCCACATGACACCCACCAGCTTCCCGTGCCGAACTGAATCGCAGCTGTCATGAGAAACAGATTTTCCTTCCACAACGGCCTCCATGTGGATCACTCAGTTCTCTCAATCGGGGTCTCTGGGTACTCCACCAATTTTGCTCAAGTGCTGGCTGAAGTCAGATTGACCCTATGTATATATATAGAATGACTTAGATAAATACATGCCATATTATAATGTACCAAATCCTGTGACTGAAACGAAAAGGAATATAATTCGTGACATGCCTGGTGGTTATAGAACCCTAAGAATCACTGCGGTGAGAATATGGCACCAAGTCTCCCACTGTGATGCGCAGAGTTCGCAGCTGCTCTTGAAGTTCCCTGGAGAGCTGCACAGTGGTCTCTACTGCTGCAAACCTTGAGTATCCTATAAGTCAAATCTTGTAGCATCCTGAATGCACCTCCATAACTGCAGGTGCTGTCAGGCGCACCTGACAATGCTCTTGCAGAGTCTGAGAGCACTTTACACAGCTCCAGGGAGGCCAGGGAGGATTTGGATGTACATAGGAGTGATTGTAAGGTTGAGCAGAGTTCATGGGAGGTTTGCGTGTGGCTTCCAGACCAATTTGCATCATGCTCATGAAGCTGAATGCCCGGTCAATAATCATCGAGAACGGATAGGCTTGTACGAGGTATGTTTCACAGACAATTCTTCTCTGGAGCGCGGATCGTGAGGAGTACAACAATGGTTTGACAAGGAGCTCAACTCAAAGTCACCACAGTTGCAGCTGACTCACAGGCCTTGGATTGAATGAAGTTGGAAGGGCATACATATACCATTTATGTGTACTATCCCTAGTCATACTTACATTCAAACTGGATATAGTTCTTGTTGCGTTGCTGCAGATATCATATCATATCCCTTGTATGACCTTTACAGTCATGAAACTGTAGGAAGGTGTGCAGCTATCCAAGATCCTAGTATACCAATTGGAGTATATAACAACGAAAGAAATGATGAGTTTGATTAAGGTTTCGTGGTCTCTGCAAGATTTCATGGATCAACAGCGCAGTGAAACACCAAGGTTTTTAATAATGTGAAGGGATTCAAAAGGCCTTCATTCCACCCAAGGTTACTGCTACCTATAATAAACTCAACCATACCTTGATTAATACTACATCACATCTCATATCAAGATTAGTTCACCACCATCATGTTCATTGTGCATGTCGATGAACTGATCTCCACCAAAGACAACCAATTTGGCGGTTTCTGGTGTTCTATTTGGTTTCAAACGATGCCCTGATCACAATTTGGGATCTTCGCATAATATTTCTCGAACTAGCACTAGCATAGACAGTTCATGTGGGAATCACACCAATCCATTTCATCTACCACAGGGGTATGGTTACCCTCCTTCACAGCAGCCATTTCCAGGCACTCCTCAGTTTTAATACCATTCTCCAATCAACATGACAGCAGGTTCCCAACCAAGCACAGCAGCAACAACTCTAATTTCCGTGAGAAACACCCGGGTGTTCCGGATGGCTCTGACGGCTCTGACGGAACCTCATACCCTCTGACGGAGAATTACACACTGCCCGTCACCCAGGCGATAGGTCGCGTTGCATACATACTCCTTTACATTGTGGTGACATTTACGCACCATCAGAAGGACACATGTGTTACACTCTTCGCAGGGGCTGCAGTTATTCTGAAGCCGTTTACACAACGCCTGGCGATGTTAAATCATAGCTACTACTTATCGTTCAACGATTTTCAAAACTTATGCATTCAGTTTGTATTCTCATCTATGTATCTATGTATCTATATAGCTAATATGTACTCCCCATCATTCAATCCACCTCCGTTACCCCTGTATCTCCGTACACCCGCCGTCGCTCATTAATGATGTACTTGGAGGCTGTGATCCAACGAGTTGAGAGATGCACTTGGAGGCCGTAATCGAGGCAGTGTGGAGATGCACTTGGAGGCCGTGATCGTGCGAACTTGGAGAACATCGGATTATACACACCTGGGCAAGTGATGGATGACCTCATTTATGGGCAGATTTCGTACAACTGTTGCCTGTCTAATACGTCCAAGTTGAACCTGGTGCACAACTTGACAATATATATGTCGTAAATGATGTGAGCTACAGGGAAGGAGATTGCCGAGCACATGATTTGACCAGCAAATTAAATCCCTGCTCGCCATATTCAGGCTAGATATACCATACCTGCTAATTATTATACATAGACTTTGGAAGGTTCTGAAGAGGGTGGAAGAGAGGAGGGAGAGGAGGATAGTGAGCTAGAGAATGGTACTTGTATTAATGTAAGTTCTGATTAAAACAATAGAATTGATTAAATTCTATATATATATATTCCTTCCAATGCTTGCTTGTCTGTGAAATACCTAACATCGCAATGAATTTCATAAGTGCCAGAGTATAAGCCCATCAGTGCAGGGTATATCAAAGATACTGAAAGAGATCATTGAGGACAAAAAGAAAGCAGAGAAAGGTGCAAACGTCATTCAAGAGCAATTGGAGGATCGTGAGGATACTCCGGATCCAGATAATAGGAGTTCTGTACTGAGCACTGTTTTCAATACAATCCACCACCAATATGAACACAGGGGTCAGAATGACGTGGTTCAACTGCTGCATGTGCATCAGATTTGCCAATGAACAGCTGACCGTTACTTGGAGAAGAAGCATTCAATTCCCTGCCTTCCAGGAACCAAGTTCCCCGCGTACCTGGTTTGGGTAATATAGTGCATTGTGATGAGATGGGTTCGGGATTCGGATGTGCCAGGTGTGTTGGTGGCAGATACAATGGGTCTTAGAATAATGTTAACCCGAGTGGCGGTGGCTCGGATACACTGATCGCTTACTGAGATGGTCATTCTGGGGTTGTGACAATCAATTGTGTGGCGGAGCACCCCTGATGAATCGGTAAATATGTCTCTGAACAACTATCCTGGCATTCTCAGTGGTGGACAAGAGTGGTATTGATAGTCGAGACCAAATTCAGTGCCCTGCTGCATTTTAGCTATCCAGACGACTCCAGCTGTGGGGAATCCAGTGCTTACATCACCTCTTGAACCAATTCTGGTGGTCAAAATGCGCAGAGTGGCAGAGACATTCAAGAGTGTCATCGACAAGATGATCTATGAGACGGATTTCAAGCTTCTGATCTTGTTTGATGTGGAAATGCCAATCTCACCAATGAGAAACTGAACACCACTATTGACAAGCCCAACAACCGATGGAATATTCACCTAGTGTCGTATGATACCTTAACATCCAGAGCAACACCATCACATAATGCCCAACTCTCATACTGTTCATGGTGTTTTGGCAGCTTCGATGAGTCTCATCGGTACTGGATGAAATACAGTGTGGGCTGGCAAATCACATTTCAAGAGATAATTGGATTCAACCATCAAGTGGCAGCAATGCTGCGATTCCATTCACTCCATGAGTGGTGTTACCAGACTATGTGCCTTTTTCCAGGTGTGCCTGAAGATCTAGAGAATATTACTGTAATGGAAACGCATCATGAAGAGGCAATATACTCCACTGTGAAGAGTTCGATGCATGCCATCCAGACTGAAGACAAGAACTGCAAAATGATGCAGCACACTGGTAGATACAGATTGAATAGCCCTGGACACTCAGGAGGTTGTCAGAATTGAAACTTGCCTACAGAAAACCATTGTTTCAGATATGGAATGAGATTGCACACATTCTTGGTCTCAAATGGACTGAGAATGACCAGGCAACACTGAAGATACTTGTGGAAAGATACACCTCACAATGAACTTCAGGAGTGTGGAGGGTTCACAGATAGTGGGTTGCATGATTTTCATTAGTGCTGGGAGACACCGAGGATCCCAATGCCTATTCAGGACAGTGGTATGATGAATGGCAACTCAATACTGGGGTGGATTCTCTGATTCTCTGATGGCTGGGAAAGACATTTTGGCCAATGCTGATCAACGAACCTGTGGAGTTTCTGGAATCCGACCAGGACCAATGAGCAAAGCAGGTGCTTCTTCCGGAACACGGGAGCAATGAAAATATGCTCCCCAGTGTACGTCCTCCACAACAGGTGGTGCTCTTTGTTCTCTTCCTGGGCAGATTCCTCATATATAGTGGTTGCTGACTAAGTATTTTACGGATCATATAGATGTATTCCACATGTATGTGGACATTGACAATGATGAACTCACAGAAATGGGCTCCATTTGCAGGATTCACGAAATCCCTCGATATTTGTCACTACTCCCAATGTGGGGGGAACAGACCCAAATCCCACAGCAGTGAACCATGCAGTAATAACACTGAAGTTCTGCGTATTGAATGAGCAGTGCCAGGCATTTGCACAAGTTGTCTTGCTAGGGTAAAACTGAGTTCCACATATGTGGTTACTTCATACAGGTACTGGTAGCTATGATAACTGCATCAGTAATCTCCACCAAAACACTGGTGTTGGGCAAATGTGAGTCCTGCACAGGTTGATGAGTCGACCGAACATCATGACATCAATGACTTACTGCATTCTGGAGTCCTGTGAGGACAACACAAAGTGGCTGACAGAGACTGGAGACACATGGCAGTCAGATGAACAATCATCTTGGATTATTAGGACAGTAAACTCAACATATGCCTCTTTAGACATTCAGCCAACCCAATCTTCTCAACTGATACAAGTAGTCCACAAGGTCATCTGTAAGGCACAATATACTCCATAACTAAATCATTTCTCTATGACATTTTGGAGTGAATCAAGTTCTGATGGAGGAATTGTTGCTTCTGGAATCAGGATTGGTTAGAGTGGGAATTCATGGGTGTTCTTGAATAATATAAATGACAAATATGAGATGATGTAAATTGAGTTGAATTCATTTGGCAATGTTGCAGGCATGCCTGTCAAATTGACAAGAGCAATTGTCAAGCTTGTTTGTTTGCACTTCCTGACTTGATGCAGCTTCCGCTGCTAATGTATTGGTCATTGTAGGAACATTGGAAAACCTCCAAGCCTATGGTTACAATGTTAATTTCCATGCTCGCATTATCTCATGTTAGCTGGTGATCCTCGAATTCCCATATTCGATTCCGCCAATGGCTTTGAATCATTTCCTCATCGAAAATGTGAGGTGCACCAGAAGCATGAGGCCTAGTATGACTTTCGATATCGAAAGGCTAAACCAAGCATGATTTAACGACGTTCTGGTACACTGGAACCCCGAGGTCTCCTACGAAGTTCACATTCAATCGACTAAATACAGCATTATACAACAACATCAGCAAAAAATATTTCCGTCCGGGCGGAATGGCTCCCTCAGAGTGGACGCGCTCCGTCAGAGCCGTCAGAGACACCCAGGTGGCGGATTACTCCACGCCCGGGCTCAATACCACGCGTCGCGTTGCGTATCGCCCTCCGATCGCTGTTTCAGTGTTTCTTCTTGCTCTGTCGGTCTCCTATTTTAAACGAACGCTCTGGCGTTGTGGCCAACTGTGACGATACATCGGAATGGGTTCATTGGGTACGCGCTTGCATCGGGATTGCACTGCGATGGGTGACGCTGCGAAAATCTCTCCTCGCGTTCCTTCTACCTGCGCGCAAAATGCAATTCTCTCTTTACTAATTATACGGGATTGCAAAGCGATGGGTGACGCTGCGAAAATCTCTCCTTGCGTTCCTTCTACCTGCGCGCAAAATGCAATTCTCTCTTTACTAATTATACACATCATTCCAAGTCGCCAGATCTATGTGGCAATTGACAATCCATCGCTCATTCCGTCCGTCTCCTATCTTAGTACTTGTAGCTATCTCTGGAATTACGTGCGCGCAGCCGACGATGTTTCCCACGCTGAAAACTTGCAAAGCAACGGCTGCCGGTGCTTTTCTCACTTGTACAAATTTCGAGACGGGATCCAAGTTACCCGAG
>Ga0307512_10000235_pt1 | contig 77956 bp, 59 predicted proteins | sample 14_EM_MG_FD_200267 | JGI IMG/M metagenome (GOLD analysis project Ga0307512, IMG submission 200267) | Populus trichocarpa ectomycorrhiza microbial communities from riparian zone in the Pacific Northwest, United States - 14_EM | ecosystem: Host-associated > Plants > Roots > Unclassified | place... | reverse complement strand
ATCATGGGATAAGATTCGGATGGTACATCGGAGCATAGGGAATGGTTCGAGAAGTGGCAGACGAATTGTATATAAAGAGAGTGTCGATGGTGTTGGAGGATTTCCTTTTTTTTCTCTCTTTACTCGTTCTCTTGTATAGCAAGCAGCAGTACAACTTTGAAAGATATTCTGATTCTTGTTCTCTCGATACGCACTTCGAGCTCAGTTCCGCAACATCCATATCACCTGCGCCCGACCCCGCCCGTTACACATGGCTGGGTAACATCCAGTCTATATAGAATGCTTACCACAAGACTTAGATCCTTAGCAATATACTTATCAATAAATTTACATCTGCTATCACACATCTGTGTGTACAACCCTATGCTATTGTTACCATATGTATACCTATGTCATTGAATGATGTTGTACATGCCCCTACCATATTAACACTTTTTCATCACCTAGATACATTTCACTGACTGGATTTCACAAGTATGCCCCATGTCTGTTGTGCCACAACACCAAGTAATGAATTGCTAGTAGCGCCATCAAAATGAGATATCCAAGTATGACCAATGTGAGGATGGTTTATAATCATATCATCATTGAACAGAGCCCCCCTGTGGCACGAAGATTTTGTTCAGTGACCTATTTGTACAAGAGAGGCATCACCAGCGGTGAAGATGATAATTATCACATGTACACAATCTCACCATGCCTAAATGACAAATTGAATTTGATGGATATGTTTTGATATAAACACCTCTCCTACAAGTCAATTGTGCATGATCACTCAAACAACTCCAATGGATTGAGTTATCCTATCACTGATTTAGCAATACCATAAACCAAAGGTACAGTCAAGAGAATATTTCAAGTTAGGGCAGTGACCACTACATTACTTCCGATTCAAAGAAGGGCATATATTCAGCTTTGCATGAAAATATACATGATTAGCGACCACGAACAAGCTCAAGGATGGAAGTATTCGACCTCCACTCACACACATGGAGGCAGATCAACCTATGGACACTCACTTTTACAAGCGAAAATTTCAGCACTAGCTAGGAATGCTGATGGAGAAACCTATTTGACATTTGGAGTACATTGACCATGAGATGCATTCATATGATTGAAGGGAGCTTATCGAAGCTATAGATTGTGCAGTGTGGAATCAATTTATGGTCAAGACCAATACCTTGCCATAGACTGACTACAATGAGCAGGATGACTTCTCACAGTACAATTTTTATAAATAATAGAAGTCAACCTACTGTTAGTCACACAGTGCTTGAATGCTATATTTCAGACATATATGGAGTAAGGCAACACATTTGTGCTCATATCGATTGCAGTATGACTAGCATCTTCATGGCACCCACACTCCTTGGGCGGCTGGCACAGCCCCCAGAGCCGAGACACATAGCCCCCATAGGTTGGGATATGCAGTTGATGTCAGCAAAAGAGAATTGGAATATAACAATCATGTCTTGGGATACAGAACATTAGACACCAGTTGACAAACCGGATATCCTTATTGGGTCTATGCCAGCTTCTGATCTCCCACTAGACCTTCCTTGGTTCCAATCGATGGATCATGAGATTAACTGGGGTCCAGGCCAGGTGTTAGGTTGGTGGGCATTGGTTGGGTATCCCGGAAATGAGTATACCATCAGTTCGCTATGCGTGGGAGATCGAAGTGTGGGCAATGTTTGATGTGAACCACACCTAGCTGGATATATTCAGTTGTTCATGGCCACCAGATTTGACAACCAACTTGCTAGTTCTGAGGTTGTTATAGCCATTACCATATAAATACATGAGGGTACCAGTCGTCTGGGAGTGTGAACAGTGTTGGAAGGCATCACCTCCGGAAGTTCTGGTGAGATGAGCCCCCGTAGTATCTGGCAGGGCAAGCATGTCACAGCGGTGGTAGTACCAGCCTAGGGTTGTCAGCAGAGAAACCCTGAGTGACTGCTACCGGCTTGCCAAAACACGAAGGGTGTACATGGGTGATGTGAATTAGGCATAATTTGGTGAACTGTTACCATCTCAAAATCTTGATTGTCTGTTCAATTGCTTCCATCGTTACTGTCACCTTATGGCCAACATGGATGCAGCATATAGAAAGCAATAGGAATCAATTTGGGTCTACAGTTCAGAGATTATTACCACAGATGAATAACAATTTACAGTCCTGAGGCATCCTTTGATGTGTCACATATAGGCTACTATTTGTTGCCCTGGCATGAGATAATGTCCCAAGTATGAGAGCATCATTTTGGGTTGCTACTTTATCAAGGGAAAGAACTATTATCAAGACTTTGAGAATTGAATGTACAGGTATTAATATGCTTATTATAGAGATGCTTGGAGATTGAGGACAATTAGTGATTTTACTATTGCAACCTTCACAATATTGTGTAAACTATCACCCCTTCCAACATCGTAACTCTCAATAATAACCTTCGAGACTAGCAATTGGAAGCTGATATGTGACTCTGCCTACTGGTGGTCCTGCCTTACCAAGTACATTGTGAACTACTATGCAAAGATTGATTCTGGCAGCCATATCACTAAGAATACAATACTGAATTTGTTATGATGTTACACTACAAAGATTACAATGCTGAACGAATTCACCACTCAGGCTTGGCAATTCTGAGCTTCACAACTATGATGGGAATTGATGCCTTCATATTGACTACAAAATCTAGCCCTTTCAATCCAGATTCCCAAATGTGCAGTATAAGACTAGCAGTCCATGGAGCAACATTTTCCCAGAGGGAGATATTTTGGCAGAAAGTGTAACTGTTACTGCAACAGTTACCATACCTGACGTGCAGGAATGAAGCGCAGGATAATACATTGTTTCTTGTAGCAGAGTAGACGTGGCACAAGCACATGGAGGTGAATCGACTATTCAACTCAGAGAATGACAATAAGTGCACCAGGTCAAGTGATGGAAAGCTCACATACCGATGTATCAACAACCACACCAGGAGGACAGGCAGTTATTGCACCCCATGATTGGCGACAATTAGTCTCCGCCCCATATGGTGGATATCATGGGTACCTACATAAACACGATACAGATGTCAAGTCAAGAGAGCCTAATCCTCTCCAAACAACACATTGATTGACAGCAATATGACTACAGAACCAGTTCGAAATGATATACTGACTGTCTGCGATATTGCTACATCAGGCAAATGTTCCTCTGTCACTGGGAGTCATTTGAAGTATTTGGAGTCTTTGAACAAGACTACCAGAGTGGTCAAATTCCACAGTTGACTGGACTGATGTAGTGGCTGTCAGATACACTTGGGAGCACTAGCAAATCCTTTGCAACGACATAAGAGGTCTAGTGTCAACCAGCGCAGCACATCGGTATGCAGGAGACAAGCCAGGGAGCACCTAGTATCATTGTAGAGATGACTGGGAAAACCGAAATCATCTTTGGGAATGCTCCTGGTGTGCCTGGAACTCATAGGTACTATATATTGTTAACCAATTTTTGAAACTCATGCATTTAGTTTGTATTCTCATCTATCAATCTATGTATTTCTATTGCTATCTATATACACATGATATATTTGGACAGACTTCAGGCATTCCTTGAGAGCAATTCATGGTGCGCCTGCAAATCGTGATCAACTTGAAATGGAGATTTACTTTCATGCTATCATCAAGCGAGTTTGGCAATGCACTTGATGGCCATCATCATGTGAACTTCAGGGACATGCTGAAGCAAGATTGGGGACATACTTGTTGGCTATAATCATACAAACTTGAGGGATGCATCTAATGGGGACGTTTCACCCAAGGCTAGGTAAGCACAAATGCATATAGTAGGTCACAGCGGAAGAACTGTGATCAGTACTGAGAACCTTACTATTTGACTGACTTCAAGGTCACTGAAGAGCATGTTTGGTACTGTATACTATCTATTTCCGTAAATTGGCATGCTTTAGTGTATTTGCTATTACAATACAAATCCAGCAAGTTTGGATATGCACTTCGAATCAATAATCATGAGAACTTGGAAGGTGTCATTGAGTAAGTTTGGAGATGCACATGGATTCCAGAATCATGGGAACTTGGAGGCCGTGATTGAGCAAGTTTGGAGATGCACTTGGAGACTGAAATTGTGTGACAACAGAGATGGATGAGGAGGCCATGAGTAAGTGACATTGAAGCAATACTTGCAGGCTATGATCGACGGAAATTGGAGGAGTGCTTGGAGGTGGTCTTTTTGGAGGTTGTCGATTGGAAGGCTTGATGGGTGCTGAGACTCTATTTATCAGTCTATTAACTCACAAATCTGGGGATGTGACAAGTTGACTTTAACTTTGAGCACTGACAGAGAGCTGGCTGGTGGCAGTCAATCTGTAGGGAGGCATGCTGGGAGCTAATAATACATCCAGGGTTCAACTTGTAATCTTGAAAGGGGAGAGATACTGGCAGTGAGATGGTTATTGTCTGGTTGATTCTGTACTCAGTTTATGTTGTACTCAGTGTATGCTGTACTCCATGTATTCTGTACTCGTTGTGCACTGTACTTGGTGTTTGCTGCATTCAGTGTATGCTGTACTTGGTGTATGCTGTACTTGGTGTATACTGTACTTGGTGTATACTGTACTTGGTGTATGCTGTACTAGGTGTATGCTGCACTCAGTGTATGCTGTACTCAATGTATGCTGTAATCAGTATACACTGTAGTTGGTGTATATTGTGGTTGGCATATGCCATGCTTGTTGTATGCTGTACTCAGTCTTATCTCACGATGATGCCATGGTGATACAGAGAGCGATGACTGAACTTGGTGTTCTCAGGTGATGGTTGAGTGGAGGACGAGATGAAGAGAGGGAGAATAATGATGGGACCAATATGAAGGATATGACTGGATTTAGGAACTCAGAGGTATCAGTTGCCATATAGGGTTTGAATTCACTGTATTCATATACCTACCTGCCATATTGGGAATGGTAAATTGACCTGCACATGTAATTCTCTAATTTCCTAGTTACTCATGATGATTTCCCCCTTCTCCTTTCATTTATCCCGTTTTCTTCCTCGACTCTAATATCGCCTGACAAGTTGAACGTAAGTCATCCCTCTCCATCTGTTAATGCCATGATCATGAGTTGACTCCAAGTTCAGCATACACCAAGTACAGCATACGCTGAGTACAGCATACACCAAGTATATCATCGACCCAACATCAACTGTCTCTCACTCCAAGCCCATCTCTCATCTCTCATCTCTCTTTACTGGTCACAGTTGCCTCATCTCTCATCACTTGACTCTTGGAGGACCTTCTTGTGCTCAACTCTCTACATTGGCATCATTACATATTAACCAATATATTATGTGTCAACTCAAGTCATTCCACCGTTCCAACCTAGGACCTCCAGGTCAATCACCTCGGAGTACTCCTCCCACATCACTGAATTGCTGCCACCAAGTACATCTGAATGTTCACATTATGTTGAACTATAAGTGTACCTACATCATCGCTCTATCACAGCCTCCAGGTTCACACAATGATGGCCACCAAGTGGATCCCTGGCCTCACTGAATCACATTCTCCAACTTCGGACAATAAAGGCCGCTAACTGCAGCTCTAAACTCACTGAATCATGGCCTCCCAGTTTGAAAGATTTTTGCCTCCACATGCATCTCTGAACAGGCTTGGTCATGGCCTCCAAGTTCACATCATCATGGCACCCAGATGCAACACAGAACTCGCTCAATCATATCGTTCAACCTGGCACAATCATGGCCTCTAAGTGTATCCGGAAACCAACTCAGGCACAGCCTCCAAGTGCATCTCCCAAGTCACTGAATCATGGCCTCTGTTGCATCTCTGTGTGCTATCTATCCCAGCCTCAAAATGAATTTCCAAACATGCTTAATCTCGGCCTCCAGGTTTACATGATCATCGCATCTGTGTCTATCTCTGAACTTACTTGATCGCAGCCTTCATGTTTGCATGATCATGGGCCTCCAGGGAGATTTCAAAAGTAACTCAATCATTGTCTCAATTTGCTCCTGCGATTGTGCTCCTGTACCCTCTGCAGCCCAGTTGGCTGTAAGTGTATATATCCATAAAGATAGACAGATAACTCATATCATATTATCATGTAGCAAATCTTCTTGTGATTGTTACAAACATCAATATGAAAGAGAAAATTGTTTGAGGTTATGGCACCCTAAGAACCACTGCTGTGAGAATACCACACCAAGTTTATAGTCCCATGCAGAGCTGTGCAAAGGTCTCCACTGCTCTTGAAGTCTCCAACAGACCAACACAAAGGTCTCAGCTGATCCACAATGTGACCATCCTATCAGTCAAATACCTTAGCATTTTGAATGCACCTCCCTAACTGAGGGTGCACTCAGGCTTACCTGAGAATGCTCTTGGAGCATTGGAGAATACTCTTCTTAGCTCCTGGGAGGCTTCGGAGTGTCTGGAATACGATAGGTGCACTGGTGCAATCGACTGGTGTGTCTCGGGGGTTTGGATGTGGCATCTGGAAAGTTTTACATTGTGCTAATGTACTGAATTGGTCTCAAATGAGACGAAATAAAACCAACCACCATCCTGATATGCCTAAAGAATTGCATTCGAAGGGGCGGTTATTATTACTACCAAAAGATGAACACGGAGATCTCAGAGCAATGGTTTTCACTAACACAGGCCATCACAACAAAGTCGAGAGAAATACCGGCAGCCCTACCACATCCAGCCTCTCGCCATGATGCATACCAAATGGCATACTGAGAGATTACGAAACAATCACCAAATTGCACATCCCACTAGATGCTACCTCTGCTAACCTGTGGGCTATTGAATGCTAAGAAGCTAAAGGCTATTCTCATGAGGCTGCCTACCGGGATGGCCCAGACATTTTAACCAAGGATGCACTGAAGCTATCATCAAAATGACATTTACTCAGATGTGATCTACTGCGACCTAATCAAATACCCAATGAACTGATGGCTATATCAGCACACCTGATATACCAAGCGGCTTGCCAGTAGTAGAAGCGCTCTTTTATCACAGACACCATGACTGCCTACAGTGATGCTTATTCATTAGACATAAACCAACAATCTGCCACCCATGACGGATGCAATCAGCATCGGTGGTGCAACCCCGAGTGGTCACCACTTTTGCTTTAAGTGAATGCCAGTTACAATATCTGGTGCAGAAAGACACCTCATTACTCACATTCACGATACGATCCATTTGATAATTGACTCTTTCACTTATGTTACACTGGCCAATTCCAATGCTGGACTATTACTTGAATCAACTTTGTTCATACACACATACAAGGTCGCCCGAATTGTATGACAGGATATCTGCAAATGAAACCAAATCTGAATGGAATGATGTGTCAAAGCACTAATCAATCCTAATTTTAATTCAAACATCCATGTTGCACTGCTATCGAGCCACCATGGCAATGAACAAATATCTATCTTGGAAAAGTTGTCGAGTGAGCAATGAATGTCCAAAATTAGGGAGATAGCAATTTCTGACCAGTCATGTTCTACTAGGAAGTCAGACATGCAAATGGAGGCAATCTACCATGACATGCGCTAAGAACTTGACCGAGAACTCTATGACAAAGTCAACCACTTGTGTACCAATCGCGCCAGAGTAGTGCCCACCTGTGATGTTGAACAGGTAGTTACTGAAGTGAACTTCGACAGACAAATACTGATGTATGCTGAATCTCGGAGATCATGTTGAATTCTGATAACTTCTGGCCATGGGATATCCTCTATGGAGCATTCAGATGCACTGCACAGAGTTTAGCCAGCACTAGCACAATGGAACTTGGTAAGGATAACCACTGTGGAAAGGCTTATGTGTTGGATGTAAATGAATGAAATGGTACTTCACATAAAGCAATTGACGTATACAATTGCCTATCAGCAAAGGCTATGCCAGTTGCTGGCAGAGGCAGCTCCTATCCATGCTAAGTCATGAGCAGAACCTTCACCATGTAGCAAAATCTGACAATGCGCTATACTGGGATACAATCTATTCAAATAATCGTCAAGGGAGGATGGGTTAGAATGCTGACAAATGGAGCTGGGAACGCTTGTGGAAGATTTCTTGTTTTTCTCCTTTTCTATTCTTCTCGTCATTGGATCTCAGTCTAGTTCAAATGGTCATTGGGCATGGTTTTACCACCTCCCATTGTAGGCGGTGTTTCCTGGTATGCTAGGTGAGCCAAAATGTCTCCATGGAGCTGTACCATTCATTGTAGGATCTATGGGTTCACATAATTGCCTTGGTAGGATGATTTTTTCAATCCTTGTTTCGCATTCGATCTCTTCTCTTCTTATTCAACTTCAACCAAGTAGAAATGCCATCGCCCTCCATTTTTACCATCTGCAATTGGCCGTAGTGTTTCCCCTGGCCCTGGAACTGCCGAATGATCTCCCTCAGAGCTATTGATCAGTAGTTGTACTTATGATTTCATATGAATATGTACATGGCAGGAATCTATAATGCTTGCTTTCCCTTGCCTTTCCTTTTCTCTTGTTTAGTTTATGCAGTCCAGGATGTCCGCATCTGAAAAGGGAAATAATACAACAGAGACATGAGACCTGGGGCCAGGTTATAGGTATTCGATCTAGTCAGAACCCCATATGATGTAGATCTCTAGCCATGATCTTTTCTGTACATCCATATCTACTATCACTCAGATCCACTTTTGCTAACATAGGTCATTACTAGCATATTTATGCCTCTGAGCTCAAAAGAAGGAGTATGTTCCCTTACACACCAATCATGACAATTATACTAATAAATACAAGAAAACTGTCGATGCCAAATTCAAAAGACATATATATTATGAATATTCCAGTGTAATATATACCAGTGTAGAAAATCATGTATATCTGAATAAAATTATAGGTATCACAGTGAGTTGCTTCAACTTGATAGCTGACAATGACAAAATAGCCTGACTGACTAATAATACATATCACTGAATTGGAGGATAATTCAGCTAAATTGTTTGATGGACAACATACTGTAGCTAGAATTACTACTGAGAAATATACAGGGCCAATATCAGATGGTACCAAATCTGTTATAAATATATATTCAGATTGGTAAGAAAAACATTGTTCCTAAATTATAATATCTTTAACCATGCAAATCATAGCATAAAGTCAGAATTATCATATCACTACATTCTACATTAATATATAACATATAATAGGATTCTAGAGAGAGGTACTTGTTTGGTATATTTCTAGTTCAGTGTATTCTTTAGATTGGGTATACCCATAATATCCGGGTGACTGCTTCTGACAATCAACCAAGTTGTTTCATGCATAGCTTCGCCTAAACTCCAATATATACTCACCTTTGCAATAACTACATTTTTTAGTGCAATATAGTCTACAAAGTTTTCCTGACTTGCAAAGACTACTCTTATATATATATAGATGTGAGTGTATTCAAAATGCATTCACGAGAAAGCATTTCGATGGGTTCCTTGGTGGTACATCGCTGATTGCAGCTGGCATTTCTATTGTAACAACAATGTTCCTTCTAATCAAGTCCCCAGGTTTAAATCTGATCTCACTGTAATCCATATATAGAATATATTCGACTATGTATACATTTACCTCTCAAACTGTAATTTTAGACATCTCATTGTTTATTGTACTATTGCGCTATACACTCTATTATCAGTTTGTTGTTTGCCTAGATCTAAAGCAAAATGATTATGAATTGAATTATTGTAAAGTTGATACAGGAAGGTGAAAGTACATATAATTATATACATTTCATCTTTCGAATAGTTTCAAATAAAATTCAAACTAGCAGAATCCATTGACAGGATAGTAGTGGATTTAGAAGGTACAATTGCTATGTTGACTATATATCTCAGTTTGTAACTATATATTTGCTATCCACTGGGAATAGTCTTTACATACTTAGAACCTCCCAACTTGATAGCAATACTTGGGCACTCTCACTAGCAATTAGTAAATGCTAGATTGACTAGGTTATATTATATTTCACCAGCTTTACAAGAAATTAAATGCAGTTGCTCAATAATACCAATGTTGATACATGAATACAATACCTAAATGATATATCAATCAAAAGAGGCAACAAGTTGATCTGGTACACAGTATACTATGTTCTACCGTAATTGAGATGCCGTTGGAGTAGCATCTTCATTGTAGTGGAGAAGAGAAATGAAATCTGTTGTAATGCAAGCCATGAGGTTAATGTATACACTGAATTAGATTAGTGCAAAGTGAACTGAAATTGAGACATGATGCGGCTCAGAAATGCTCCAACAAAATGACAGAAGTACTGGAAACCATGTACAAAAATGGATGTTCATGGTCAATACCAACATTATTACCAACACTACTATTAGTACCTATATCAGTCCAACCAATAGGTAGTTTTCAGATTGAATGTCACCCCAAATAGTAATAAGATCAATGATCTGATACCTAGATATTGACAAGACACCAAGTATTTTATATGACACTAATAAATGTATACAATATTCACTGACTGATATAACACAGTGTGATTGCCACAACTACATTGCATAATGGTGAATATGATCAGAGCAGTACTGTAAAGGGAGCCTAATAACATATAGATAACCAAGACTATAGACCAGCTTTAATAAAGTGGTGTGAATTGGAACTTCTGAATTGGCTATTGGTAACGATTAGTAGAATCTTGGTGAGTAAAAGGAGATTTGATAAGTGTTTGGAATATTTTGCAGATGGAAAGGTTTCTTTGGATATGGTAGGTGTAGATATGCAGCTGGTGTATAATAAAAGTACAATGCTACTTGAATATATATATTGGTTTTCCCCCAATACTAAACTTTATATACAACACACCTTTTATTTAGTTTTACTTCACTTGCTGAGTATTACTTTACTTTCTTGGCTAGCTGTATTTTATCTGTATTGCCTCATTCACTTAGCCTCGTACTAACTGTGGTTTTGTTATACTTGCTTGAAGTCATCAAATAAGCTGATTGTAATACTGCTGCGCAAATAACCGTATGCAATATGAAAGATGAAGGACAGCGCAGTATCTGGTGGCATCCTAAATAAACTTACATATGTTATCATTATAACTAGTAGAGTTACTTTTCCCTCAGTATGTAATTTTTATCAATTATGCAAAAATATTTACACTATAATAAATAGCACAATAGGAAAAATCAAAATAAAGATTAAAAAGGAGATTATATCAACTATAAATAATATCTTTATCTTAGGTAAGTAGTGAGAACTGTTGGAGTCACTATTTCAGTAGAACTTTTGCGTGCAGAGTTAAATACCATTTACTAAATTTAGAGTTATTGTAATACAAACTTCAAATAGAGTTTACAGTAGGGTGGTGGTAGGTAGATTAACACTAAAGTTGCTGCTTGCCTGACTTCTTTTCCTCTGCACTTCTTGTATATCCCCTTTTCAACTTGTTATCTTATCCACTACCCTTTATGCAGAAAGTGAAGTTCTTGTGGAGAGTCTGCTGGAAATACTATACTTCATTTAAACTAACTACCACAAAGATGGTAAAGCCCATCTGAGCACTAGTATATTAAATGAATATCAATGTACTCTCGTTTATCTCGCAATTGTAAAATTACAATGTGTCAAATGTCAACTTAGTCACTTCGAATGATGTGTCTATTATATATTGCAAAGTATGTAGAGTCTTATCATAGTTGCAAACAGATGTATTAATATATGAAATGATTATCCAGCCAACATACACTGATCATACATGTACTTGTTAGTACATTCAGAATATTGCTGTCTGTACTGACAATGCTATACTCTCATGTTGGAAATCTGCCTACTGTTGCACATTCTACAAATGTTTGATCTTCTTTCCATATTCACTTAGTGTCCATTTCAAAACTCTGTCTTACCCTCCAGACTTGATCTTCATCAAGATTACTCTTGTACTATACTCTTTTGGTTTATTACAAGAATCTAGCTCTCATCCTATGCTACTGTCAGAATAGTAATCCTACCATTACTCCGACAGCAGGAAATCCTCCATATTCGTCTTAATTAAATCCAGTTGATTGCTCATTAGTAGTCTCCTTCACGTTGATTCTCTTAGCAGTTCAATCAACAATATCCCAGCTTTTAAAATACCAGTTGGTGCCCAATAGCAGAATGATGATGTGAGATTCATGCTATCAGGGTTCAGAGCGACGTTAGTATGTCAGTCAATTTTGGTATTGACTTTTCTGATCTACTTCCGTTGAATCACTTGATTGATGAAACTATTGTGGCCATTCCCGACAGCACAATTATCAGTTCACAGTATATTGTGAAATATTTCTTCTAGTATCAAACTCATATTGATTGTTTTCCATATTTCATATGGAAATCCAATCCCAGGTAGTCCTTGACATCATTGATGCAATCGATAACTCCTAAGCTGTTACTGCAAAGCCAGCTCAATCAATTTAAAACAGTATGTTGATAGCCTGTTAGTATATTCAATGAATGTGATATTATGCATTTACACAAAACTCTGCAATTCCATTCGATATGCTGCAGCAAGTGTAAGCGATAGTTCCATGGAGTCGCTTCCGGACCGTGTCCTGATCAGAACTGAACCGTCGCCAAATTGGCAGTCTGCATTGTCAATACACCCGAACTGTCAATTCATGTATGGTTCAATGGATATCTGCTAACCTGTCTGAATTGGTTGGGTTGTCAGCGGGTTGTCCAGCAGGTCCGTCTGTAGATTCATATACTGCTCTGGCTTTTGCTCTTTGATGATAGTATCTGATCAAAATCGCTTATTCAACTTCCAGTAATCCCTTTTGAATGTTTTGCAGGTTAGAATGTTGATTATCATGGAATCAATGTTTTTCCTTTCGTAGTTTGTTTTTTGGACTACTAGGGTAGTTAATTGTTCTGTGATGATCTCAAATCTCAACGTGATGCCTTGATTACCCAATAGGCAACATCAAAAATTGTAGACCCTCGCTTGACACTGATTTTCATGATGGGGTAACAAAGATATCATGCACTGTTTTGGTGGGAAAGGCAGCCATTACATGGTACATGGATTATTGCCACAAAGCGACACATAGATTACGAAAGATGCGAGACCAGAAATCATTGAGGCTCCATTGACACTCATTTTCAGGATGGGGCAGGGAGTGTGCAGCTGTTGCTTTTTGCCCTGAAGGCAGCTAATACCTCATTTATGGATGTCCGCAAGCAATACCCATTTAGATAACCCAAGATGCAAAGCAAAAAATCATTGCCACTCTGTTGACGCTCATGTTCATACTGGGGCAATGACTGTGTCACTTTCTCTTTTGTCTATAAAGACTGCCATTACATTCATTCTGCCTAACCACTACCAGATCGCTTTGTAATTAAATGACGTAAAAGAGTAAAAATTGTTGATACTCTGTTGACGCTCATTTGCATGATGGGGTAATGAAGATATCACGCATTGATTTGCCTGAAAAGGCTGCCAATGCATAGTATATGAATTACTACCAGTAATGAACACATGGATAACGCAAGATGGATATCCAAAAATCATTGACACTCGGTTGACACTGATTTTCAGAATGCAACAGTGAGCGTGTCGTGTGCTGTTCTGCCAATGATGGATGGCAGCGCATCGGTTAGGCTTGATAGCGACCAAGTCACTTTACAAGTATCTTGCTTACAAGACCAAAATTGTTGATACTCCAGTGACACTCATTTTGATGTATTGTCTAGTCAATATCTGCTCCCATCGATAATTGTATAAATAATTATTTGGACTTATCGGTTGCCTTTCTGGCAGATTGAGACTCAGCCTTTTGGCAAAGCTGAGCCCAGTAAAATTCTTGCATGGGTCACTCTCATTCTACCAAAACTGATATAGCTTGTTGAATAATGCATTACGCCTGCTGTACTTGTGTTTATGAAGAAATATTCACATGCAACTGCTCCATATTCTCTGATAATATTCGTCTAAGTGAAACTTTCTGTCAAGCAACATATAGAACTTGGTGTTAACATATTGACCCATTCTGTCTTACTTTTTCTTGGCCGTCAGCAACCCCTTTTGAGCCTGTTGCATTGAACTCCATGTTGGCCGAATCATTCCGGGAACACTGAGTGTGGCACTCACAATCTGGTCCTCTGGGCCGTCCAGAGCCTTGATGCCTTTGTCTAGCTCAATACTGGATATGTTGTCTGCCTCCCAGATATCTTCACTGCAGTTTGGATCATCCGAGTGACCATTCCTAGTTAGCCAATCTTTAGTGTCCGAAATGCTTTCAGGTGCACTATCCACATTACTTTTGGCTCGTCGATGGTCAATTCATCTGATTCGGCAGACAATTGATACTTGAGTTCGTCCTCCAGGGAGGTCGTTTGCAGACATAGCTGGTGGCAAAGGTGATCTTTCTGACAGTTGAAATGCAGCCGCACCATCATGTTTAGAGACTGACCAGGATACTTCGACGATCTCTTCCATATCTGAAATGCATCCTATGGTGGTCATTTGCTTGTTTTGAGCGCGACATTCCTTCTGTGCAGCATGTAGATTTTGGCTACCCTGACACATCTCCAAAAAGTCATAGACCTGGGCCATTCTGTCCATTTTTCTTTCGTCTGGCTCTTTCTTCCGTTCCAAGTCGTTTGGGGTTGCTGTGGTATCCAATGCTGTGCAATCGCCCACAAACTGATCGTTCTTTGCTCACGCAAACTGCCCTTGACGACTTTCTCCCGAAGTATCTCGCCAGTGGATTCAGGCCGTCTCCAGCCGAGAACATCTTACCGAGGGGAAAAACTGGCCTCCACTCCGAACAGCATGTGGTATGATAGAGAATACATCATGTGCCACATTGGAGAGATTGGCATACATTGTGTGGATTTCCTCGTGTTGACGCCAGTGGTTGATGTCCGGTTACCAAACTATACTACTAATTTCCCCAGGGTCGGAGTGATAATCATTAAGATCGGGAATAGCTTGGGCCCAGTTCTTTGGTGATTCAGCCAATGAATTTAGATGAAGCCATGCGGCTGTCAATAGGCATGTTGCATGATCGCTTCGTGCGGGTGTCATTTTCCCTACGCTGTTAGGCGATAAGTATTCGTCATCCCAGCAGAACATATCATATTGATCCTACGACGATAGACCAAATCCATAAGCCTTTGCTGAGGGGAAGACGTTGCTGCCCAGAACATGTTTGGGTTTAATGACTGACACTTGTCGATGTTTGGCACAATATTCGTTCTTCACATACTGCAGAAATGCCTCCTGCTGTTGTGCAGTATAGGAAGTCTTGTTCTGAGGATCAATATCCAGTGCCTTGTGCGACATGCTAAATGATCGCAACTATCGGAGAGGATCAAGGATATGTGCTGACATTAGAAGCATACCGGTCGTAGGAGTTACTTCAGCATGATATTCACCCAGCGTCTGTCACACAATCCACACAGCGAAGTATAAGTCTTACTTCCATCATGTTTTCTTCTTAGCTAAAGCTTGCATAATGCCATTCATATGTTCGAACATGTCGTTGTAGACAGTGATGATGTGATGCAGAGTAACATTATGAATTTTCGATATCCACAGGGTCGAGTATTGGAATGGTGTCAAAACTTCCATAATGTTCTTGACGATGGTCCATTCATCCTTTGTTGTGAAGAGTCCCTGGTAATCACTGTATTTGGCATTCTTGAGGGAACTCGCATGTGAATTCTCGAAATTGGTAGACTCACTCAAGCAACTCTAGTGTGGAATTCTACCGCGTTATCATATCCATAATAGGTAGTACTGCGATTCGTACATTTGGTTTTTGACAGTCTTTAAAGTCCTTTTGATGACCGGGAGTCAGCATTATCAATACAGCAAGCATTCTCTGCTATAAGATGGTCAATTTCAAGGGTTCCAAAATGTCGTGAAATACGTACTTTCTCAATTAACTTTGCTAAACCTGGTCCCATAGCCGACATCTTGTTCATTCTAGCATGGCCCTCTTTTTGCAGTCTTTGACTGTTCCCAATGTCTGTGCATTGGTTGTCTCCAAAGTGCTAATAGCGGTCATGGGCTTCCCAGGACTTGGAGCGGCCTGTTACACCGAGACGGCATATGAACACTCCTAAAGCAGGCTGAAAGACGTGCGCCATACATGTAATGTGGTTTCTCATTGCGGCCCAATAGATTCCAGAGGCCTCAAGGGATGATTGTAGTTCCCGAGTCACCGAGTAAATTGAATAATAATCATCAGTTGTATTTCCAAGTAAACGGCTGTTGGTAAGCTCAAAATGATCAACAACTTCCTTCAAATGTTTGGCAAGCCTTGCTCCAGTATGTTGACCCTTGAACGATTAAGTTTAATTAGTTATCGAAATAGAAAATAAAGTGGCTATCAACCTCATTGTAAGCAAGCTGAACATCTTTTAACCACCGACTTCGATCCATAATGTATGGTATGACCGACGTTATGGCAAATTTGTTCGTTTATGTCCACCCATCCAAAGTTAAGCTAACTAGATTCCTTGATGGCAATTGCTTCTTAATTGCATCCACTGTCAGTGAGTATTCCCTCTGGCAATTGTTGCTAACGGTGCTGGCGGATGGAAGCACCATGTCGCTGCGTAACACATTATATGACCTCCGTAGAACTTGGTTCGATATAGCATTCCGTTGAATATGAGCCTAAACAAATCGTAACATGAGATTGCGACTCCACGTGTTATGGCACAATATGGCTGTTAAGAAGTCCGTTGCCGCTAGTCTGGAGTGGTTTGTCTGTCAGTTGTATCGATATAGAGAAAATCGAACTGTGGAATATGGTTTTTGTTTGCGAACTGACTATCGTAATTCCATGACTGCCTTGTCTCTTCCGTATGGCCAAAGTTGTTTCATCAATCATTGTACTTGTCAATTCTGAAACTTCCAACTCTATAAATTCAGTTAACTTTGCAATGTACACGCTAGCCAGCAAGTGTTTCTCCATTGAGCTGGACCCATCTTGAGATGGATGGCGAAGAACTTGCTGACAAACGATACAGATGATGCGAGGGCTACCGGTGTCCTCCATTCCGCAATACAAATCGAAACTCCATGAAGGCGCATGTCTAGACATATTCCAAGCAATTGGACGCTTGGAGCTTACATTCATAGAAGCCCACCAAGCATCCGATATGATATATAAACAATGGTCGTTCGAATAAAGACAAAAGTATTTGTGGAAGATATCATACCCTCTTGCAACCAGGTATTTAAAAATTGGGAATGTGACATGGGGGTAAGAATTTGAAAGCTGCATAATGCCAGTTGAGAGACTGTCAAAAGTTACAGTATTGTTAAGTAGAACGCTGGTTCTTAAATATTGACTCTGGAGCTACACGCAAGACAAATGTAAGACCTGTGAGACATTGCATGCATAGTTGTGAAGTTTTATACAAGGACATAGTGAAAAGGATGACCATTAAAAACTTGATTTAGGAATGACGCAAGGCATTTTGTTGCTTTGGAGCATACTGAGCCCCACAAAAACTGTTGCCACTCCGCAGACACTTATTTTCAAGAGGCACTAGTGGATTGGATACTAGCATTTTTGCACATCAAGGCGGCCAATACTTTGATTATGGGTTGATGTTGATGCACAACCCTTGGATTATGCAAGTTGCAAGACCAAAAATTGTTGACGCTCCAATGACACTCCGTTAACACTCCGTTGACGCTCCAATGACGCTCATTTTCAAGGCATATTATGGATGTGATCACCAGCATTTTAGGCTAGAATGGCCGCCGATAGTTCGATTATGGGTAGATTTCATCGTGCAACCCCTCGATTGTCCAAGATGCATGGCCAAATATTGGGGGCAGGTCCTCCTAGTGCAGTGGTTAACATGCTGATCATTGAATAGGAAGCTGTGCCACTATACTACTGTGCTACGGGTTCGAATCCCGGCACATGCGGCACAAATAACCTCAATGTGTCTCCAGCGCTTTCAATCCAACATGCTGGTCAGTCAAAGAAGCGGTAGTACTGAGGCGGGGCAGAACAGATGGGGATTGGCCGGTTGGGGTATTCCACTGCGATGACATCAATGAGACCCTGCATGGGAGACGGGGTGAGTAGGTGGGGCGGTGGGAGGGTGGATCCATGTGGAGAAGGAGAAAGGGATGCTAACATCTGACTGAGAGGAGGGCTTGGCGGACACGTCGGGGTCACACTGCAGAGCATCAAGAAACAATGGATTCTGTCATACTCTAAGCAGAGTGAATACAGTATGAATAAAACACAAACACACCCAGGCCAAAAATCAGTGACGCTCCATGGACGCTCATTTTCAGGATTGGGCAACGAGCGTGTTGCTTGCCTTTTCAGCTATCAAGCCAACCAATACATTTACTTTGGAAGGATGTGACAATGCAGCCCTTCGATTGCAAAATATGAAACACTCAAAATGGTTGACGCTCGGTTGACGCTCACATTGAACACATGGATACCGTCATCATACTCCCACTAAATGAATTCAACCAATCGTAGAGTCATTATTGCCTACCAATGTAGCATTTCTATGTATCATCATTTGCATCGTGATGCTTGGTGGCCTCTGAATTCCTGATCAACCACTCCGCATGGTATGTGAGTGATGGATAACGTGGCCCTGGGATATTCCCGCACTTTCAGTCGGCAATATACGGCATCTAGATCTTTTCACTAGTTTTTGATTAATATAGCCCAAATTTCGCACTTTTCCTCATTCAGCTCCTGCTTCTTGAATTCCATGATGTACCATAAGCAATTTTAAATATCTCAACCATGTGCACCAGGTCTGTGGGCAGAGTTATGCAGTGGGATGCATGGATGAATGCAGCATGACAGTCATCATTCAGATGGATTTTTATTGGGCACTGACCGCACCTCATATCACACATATGACATCACTCACTTCAATCTTGGTAGTATATTTTGTCACTAGTTTAGGTTTTGCATTCTCACTTAACATTAATTGGCAAACAGATATTGTAGTTATGTGTTGTCTTGCAGCATGATTTAGATTCTACAACTTTCGGATGGTGTGTACGACCCTTGCACATGCACAGACAAATTATCGTGTCTCACAATTTGGTCACTGAAATCAAGAAAAAGTTGACACATAGCAAAATTGGTACACCAATTACCTTTCACCGAGATCTGACACCAGAACAAGTGATTTGCCTCTCGATTTCTCCAGTGACGCAGGAGCCATCACTACTTCCTCATCTGAATCTGATTTCCATATGGTGATTAGCTAGGGAGGCAATATGGAGGCGTAAACGTTTATGGGTTCAACAGGCTTCCCTTTCTGAACAGGTGATCAATTGGGCTCCGTGTCGCGCAGAAGACATCCTATAGCTGTAACTCAATGTGGCTTCCGGGAGTCTAGCCTCATTTGACTACTTCCTGGTTGAGAAGCGACTCGTGGCATTTGCAGTATTCCAGGGACGATATCAAGACACTCCATACGCTCTCCAAATGTTGTGGGTGCATGTGCAGCTGCACCATCATCTATTTTCAGTTTAACGACTTCCAGAACCCTCAATTCGGTACTGCCATACATCTTGTCTCTCTGACAGAAGTAGTTGGCTGCGTACCCCCATTCCAGTTGTGTCAATTTGTCAAGCTTCATCTACTTCTACTAAAACCTCTCCATCAGCTACTGAACTGTTTCGGAGATTGTGCCGATCACCCAGCCAGGTTTGTCCTCTTCGCTGAGCTTGCCCGGCTCTGTATCTTCATTTTCCTCATCTTCCCCGTCCTCCTCTATGTCAGATCTTGGAAGATCGCTCAGGCTGTCTCCAATCGCAACCATCATCTCCTGAAATGATTTTTGGGCTGTCTAGTTGTCACTCCCATGTTTTCAGATTTCCTTGTATCTTCCTGGTTTTGCTTAATCGATTTCTCTGCATCTTCAAGTTGCTTTGTTGCCATAGCGGTTTCTCTCTCAACTTAATCCTTGATCAATTTCTCTTTCTCTTCATTGCGTAAAAACCGCTTTTCCTGTCATTTGTCTGCCGGAAGCTTCTTTTTAGATCGCAAGCTGCACAATACCCCGGGGGATCGGACTCTTTCTGTCTCCAAGCTGCGCCTGCCTTCGTTCGGTCGACATTATCGTCGTGTTGAACGCTTGTCGATTTGCTTTCTTTGCCTGCCAGAAGTGGCAAAAAGTTCTTTTTCGGAGCATTGACCGTCGTAGTTTGTGTTGACTATAATGTTTGGTGAGATTATGGATTTTGCAAGATCAAGATGATATGGAGGCAAACTGCGTGCTTTATGTCATGGTTGGTACATTTGAGCGACTTGTTCAAATCAAACTCTGCATTTTGACTGTCACTACAATGGCAATAGTTAGGTGTACTGCACAACATGACTTGATGCTAGTGTCAGTTTCATGTAATATCCTGAGCATTTCTTGAGACAAACATCACCAGACATCCTTTCGCTCGAAGAATGACTTGTTGATATCTGACAATCATGAGATTTCGGCTGTCATACACCACTATTTATCTGTGTAAACAAACCAACAACATCAGTGCAACATAGTGTAAATTGCAGGATGCTGCAAACCCCCTGCAACATGCACCCATATGCAGCAGAATTCATTTCTAGTAGAACTTACAAGTTGGCTGTTATTTATTCCATTCTGACTTGAAGCTAACTGTATATTCCGCAGGACTTCCCACTTCTTTTCGTTATCATCTTCCTCCCCTATTCCACACTACAGAGTCATGGCTACACAAACACCTCAGCCAGGTAAGAGTGGATCTGCATCGAGCTGATCGACAGGCGCTTCATCCAATGCGTCACATGCTGGCACCAAGCGACAATGCAGAAACCAGTTAGTCCATGGCGACACTGCCAATGCAGCCACCGAAAATACGATGCAGGATGCACATTAAAGAACCGTCTGTAAGACCGGAAACAGCAAGCATAATGAACAGCATGCAATTGGATGTGTGAATAACCATATTGTGGAAAACTGCCGTCAACTAACTGGATAACATACAGAAGGTGTATGAAGAGAGCTAGGTGACCAATTTATCACTTCCCGTGATGGAAATCCTCCATGGTTACCCACTGCATTTGCCCTCACAGTCCGCGAAATCGAACATCATGATGTTGTCAGCTCTGCCATGAGAGTGGTTAAATTTCGTGATAAGCATCCCCGAGTGTGGACGAAACAGGCTGTAACCTCCTTGGAGGAGGCTACGAAATCGTGTATGATTTAGGTGATAGCCGAATGTCATTGTTCGAAGCAGCGACTCATTCCGAATAGGTTTTTAACCTGTCTGCTACTATGGCAAGGCAAGGAGGTTGGGCACAGCTGTAACAGTCCAACATGCGCCTTGCCTTGAATATGGCCAAAATGGCCAAAGCAGGTTATTGGCCTGCTGTGATGGAGGAAACGCAATATCTGATGATGAAGCCTCACGCTGAAGATTGAGAAGAGAAGAAGTGGGGAGTTGTGTTTCATCGGCATAGAGAGGTGAAGGCTACGATGGGAAGACACCGCGCAATGCTTCATCAAAACCAAATGGACAGATGCTATCCGTGCCAAAATGGCACGGCAAAGAATCTGCAGACCTGCCAGATCCTCAAAGCGATGGGTGCACCTCCACCTGAGCGACACTGACAGCGGACAACACACCAGACGCCACCTCTGCCCGGAACGCCACCTGCACCAACCAGCGAAAATGACTGAGCTCATCGATCCAAAATCGACAATTTGCCACCCAGTCATGAGTATTCACATACACCTCTTCCGAGCTTGCAATTTTTCTCTCTTGATGCATATGCCCCGGATATCCAGCACGATATAGACTATAATCCAGATATGCTGACTGATCAAGGAACATCCAATGGTTAGTACCCTATCTGCTGTGTGGTAAGGCAGCTAACATCCATTTTGCAGATGAAAGCAGCCTAATTAGTGAGCCCACAAGTGAGGACGAGCGTTGATTGAAAGGAACTGGATTTTGGAGTTCATTATTATCTACAATTAGCAGACACTGTAAAGTATATTTCAAAGGATATATTTATATCTATTATTAAAGAACAATGTAGTGATCCAGGAGAAAGTAAATGAAAATGCTAGAAAGGCTGCCAAAACAATTTGAATGATATGCTATGCCAAATCAAATGATTGCATACTGCGGATACACCGGTGGCGAAATGAGCGTCAAGAGAGCGTCAACAATTCCAGGTCTCATATGTCAGGTAATTAAAAATTGATTTGGTCGTGGTTATACGTAATCGAAGTATTGGCCACCTTCATAGGCCAAAATGATAGTGACACGCTCACTACCCAATCCTGAAAATGTGTGTCAACGGAGCGTCAATGATGCTTTGGCTTCCATTCTGGGTAATCTGATGGGCAATAGGTTGCAGATGGTCGTAAACAAATTTTTGGCCGCCTTTAGAGTAAAAACAGATAGTGATACCCTCTCTGCCTCATTGGGAAAATGAGCTTCAAAGAAGCATCAACGATATTTGGTCCTCTATCTTCTGTACTATGAGTGGCACTTGATCACACGCATTAATAAACAAAGACATGGCAGCCTTCAAGAACAGATAAGGACTGGATATCCCTGCGACAGCCTCCGGGACAGCAACAACTTATTGAATGTACCAACCTACCACTAAATGTTCTTCAGCCTTTTAGCGTACAAAAACAGTCAACACAATGTATATAAACAATCATGGCCACATCACGCTGTGATTCAGCATGATGCCAGGCCAACAATCGTTGATGCTCCATTGATGGTCATTTTCATGATGGGGCATGGGGTGTTTCGCTTTGTCTTGTTCATATAAATGCAGCCAATACTTCATTTATGACAGTCATCAACCTATCACCCCCCAGATTGCACAAGTTACATGGCCAACAATCGTTGATGCTCTGTTGATGCTCATGTGTAGAATGGGGTAGCGTGTATGTCTTTGATTGTTCTGATCATTAAGGCGGTCAATACATCAAAACAAGACAGCGACATACTAATGTCAATATTTTGCCATTAACTGTAGGATATCTGAATGCAACCATAAATAGTACAACCCGAAACCCAGATCCGGAGATTGGAACTGACGCGTCTAACTGAACCTGGCGAACCTCATGGGTTGGCAGGCACGGGTCTGGGATTGGCCCACCAAGAGGCAGGGTGTCAGGTGTTTGTTTGATTCTGGACCGAAACTGACCCATTTTTGCAGTCCTCACCCAGACTGCAGGCACGTTACCCGGACCCATTGCTTCCACCCACTGCAGCCAATGTGAATTAGAGACAATGTTACTTCTGACATGTTTATGCAGGTAATAATCACTTGAATGATATAGGAATAAACTTTAGCTATCTAGTCATAAGGTGCGAACTGTGTGAAATGAATTCTCAGTGCTAGTCTGTATCTCAGGATTTAAAATGATTACTCTATTGATAACCACTAACTCTTTACCCCTACAACTATATATACAGTTGATATCCAGCAACTAACTACTAATTATGCATGCATATATTCCTTTAAATTGTCTACTAAACTCTGAACCAGATTCAAGATTATACAATCTATTTTATAATAAAGAATCAAAGATAGAGCCTTAACAACCCTGGCAAAAGACCAATTTGTTGGTTGAAAATTAATATAAATTTGATATTATTGTAAAGAACTTATTAGACTCTATTTACATGTCCATTTTCAAAGTCTTCATCTAAGCTATTAACTCTACAACAGTATTAATTTAACTTGTTATCCCAAGCGCATATAGTAATAATAACTTTTAGGTTTACTCCACTAAGGGATAGCAATTATATATTGCTGAAAAGTTTACAAATTATCCAGTACAACCCAAATCATATAAGTAATAGCCATAATCCACTTTCATTCTAAATTTTGTAAAATTCATATTATTATCTGCAGCCATAGAGATATTTACTATAAACAGCAAAAGATATGCCATAGTTCCAACTATGAACTTTGGAAAAGCACTTTACCAGTAGTGGTTAATTGTAATGAATTACAAATATCTTCAAACAATTATACTGAATAATAGATAAAATTAGAGTTTGGACAGTATGAGGATATAGATATGCCCTTGTCACTGTATGTGTATTTACTGCAAGAATTAAATATGCTTATTCATCAATTGGTATTGTACAATTATTTGCTAGAAATTCATTTTGCCATGTGTTAACAAGTGGTGTAAATATATGGCAACTAACTACTCTTGCCAATTACATGCAAATTATTACACTGTAAACTAATTGGTGTGGAATATGAGAAACATATACCTGAATGTTATATTAGAGAGTTCTATATTGCGGTGGTAATAGTAATGGTGAATTACCATGCAAATACTACTGTGATGAACCTGCCGAGATAAGTAATTGATCCAGTCTAACTCTCAGATGACACATAGCCTGTATGGTAGCTGCCATCTCTACCCTACAGCCCAGTAATGACATACTCTACAAAGACTTGTTCTAATCCTTCTCCAGGGCAATATCTCATCTGTAAAATGCTAAGCCATAGCAAAATCAAATTGAAAGCAGAAGCCAGACCAGGCCTTACCTTACCTGCTCCTAAATGACCATTCTTCTGCTCATGTGATGAGAGGCATCAATCATAGGCCAATTCCTAAACACAGTGGCCAATAGTCCAATCTGCTTCTTATGCATTGACTTCAAGTCAACCACATCTCCACAGGTGACACATTGTCTAGCTGGAGGGTCATTGATTCAGGTACAGATTCTTAAGGTTCCAATCATGAGGTGTGCTGTTGATTTCGGTGTCGAAACTCAATACTCTTCTCTGTGGCAATTTTGGGTTCTGCTTGAGATACAATATGGATGTGTTGATCGTCGTTTCAGATTGAAATGCAACTGCTCATAACTAGTTGTAAGCTGGTAGATATGCATGTATGTATGCGAAGGTGACTGTCAGTATTGAAATAGGAGATCTTCATTGGCATGATGTTGATTTTTGCTCCACAAATGAAGTAGAAGTGTTGATTCTCAAATCGCCAGTAACCCAATCCAAGGGCTCCCAGCAGGTTGTAAAGTACTGGATGCTTGCATTGTCAGGTGTGTGTCAGTGTCAGTATTCAAATTGGAGTCACTTCGCCATAGCTGCAATCCAAATTGGAGACTCTGCTCTGGGGTCACTCTTCCATCTTGTCGTACTCCTGGAAACTCAATCCTGCAGATTGCGGATTGACATATGCAATGTCCCAGGCAAAGGAATCAGGTTGGCATCATTGATAGGTGGTGGTGGAAGCTACACAGTATACAGCTCCCGAGAATGCTTCCTTGTTCTGACTGTAGAGGAGTCAACTCACATCGTGCATTCATAACCACAATTGTCACCACCAGACTGGCGAGATCGTCAAATCACATACCACGTCAATCATCCGGTGGATCAACAGTAGCGCGCCCCAGAGGATTCATGTATGTGCCGACATCTTCCAACTATCAGTGGTCGATTACTGATGTTAGCGATGGGTCCGAGGAACCTGCCAGCAGTTTGGGTTCGGAATGTCAACACGGTTGGGTTCAGTTCCAGACCTGGCCAAAAACCCAACCTGCGGCTTCTTGGCGGGCCAAATGCAGACCCATCCCCGGACACCTGCGCATGTCGCCCGGTTCGGCTAGACCCGTCAGTTCCAATCTCCGGTTCTGGTTTTCGTGTGTTTCTAGTTATGGTTGCATTCAGATATCCTACTGCTAATCGCAAAATATTGACTTTGGTACATCATTACCTTTTTTGGATCTATTGGCCGCCTTTATAATCAAAAACAAGGGAGACATGCTCTCTTCCGCATCCTGAAAATGAGCATCAATGGAGAGTCAACCATCTTTGGTATTGTAAGGCAGGTAATTGATCAGAGACTTGGTTGTTTCAATGCATAGTGAATATATTGGCCACCTTAATGGGCAAAAACGCTAGCTACGACATTGCCACTATCTCATAAAAATCACTGTCAATGGAGCATTCATGATTTTTGGTTTTGTATGTCAGGTAATTAAAGATTGATTTGGGCATTGATATACATAATCACAGTATTGGCCACCATGATACGCAAAAAAGAAAGCAACAAGCTCCCTGCCCAATTCTGATAATGAGAGTCAACGCACTGTCAACGATTGATGGACTTACATCATGCTTAATGAACGCGCGATGTGGCCATTACAGTCTGTATACGAAGTTTCGACCGGTTTTGTAGGCTGACACATCCAGGAACCCTCAGTTGCCCCTTTGAAAATGTATTAGGATGTGATTATCCTCGAGGCTGTCGCGGGAACATCTCTTGCTTCATTGCCCCAAAATGTTGCCAACTCCTGATTTATAGATGTCTGCGATCAAGCGCCACTTAGATTACCCAAAATGCAAGACCAGAAATCATTGACGCTCTGTTGATGCTCTGTTGATGCTCTGTTGATGCTCATTGTCAAGATGAAGCAGGTTGCATGTAGCTTGCTATTTTGCCTATAAAGGCAGCCAATACTATGATTATGCATAACAACAACTAAGTAACATTGTAATTACCTGACTTTCAGGACCAAAATTCTTTGTCACTCCGTTGACGCTCATTTTGCCATGGGCGTATCCACAATACACAAGAATTTAATTTGCCATAGAATATCAGTAATTATGTTTTGGCAGCCGTTCTATTGTCTTCATGTACTTTCTCCTTTATCACTACATTGTTCTTTAATAATGGATATAATTCTATCCTTTAAAATATACTTTACAGTGTCTGCTAATTGTAGATAATGATAATGCTCAAAAATCCTGTTCCTTTCTATGAATGCTCATCTTCGCTTTCAGGTTTGCTTAATAGGCTGCTGTCATCTGCAAATGGATGTCAGCTGCATTACCATGCAGCAGATAGTGTACTAACCAGTGGATGTGCCTTCATCAGTCAGCAGATCTGAATTGAAATCTTTATCGCACTTGCGATCCTTGGCATATGCATCAAGATTGAAACATTGAGCGTTGGGAAGAGGAGTATGTGTACATACATATCCGGGTGGCACACCTTCAATTTCTGAATTTTGAGCTCCATCATTGTCACTGGGTGACACAGGTGGCATTCTGGGCGGATGTGGCATCGGTTCTGGTGGAGGTGCACATCTTGCTTTGCGCCACCAGCATGCCTGTGGATTCTGTGCTGTGCCATTTTGGCAAAGAATGCAGTCGTCCGGATGATTTTTATGAACCATTGCTAGGTGTCTTCCTAGAGTGGCCTTCACCATGTAGGGCCCGGGAAACTCAACTCCTCACTTCATCTTTTCTCGGACGTCCATGCAATGTGTCTTGATCAGGTATTGCGTTTGCTCAAATGGAGTGCGCAAAAACCCTCCTGTGGCCATTGTGGCCATATTCAAGGCAAGTCACATGTCGGACTGTTCTAGTTGTACCCAACCTAATTGCCTAGCCATAGTAGCTGACATGTTGAAAACCTGAAAGAAATCAGTTGCGGCTTCGAAAAGAGAGATTCAGGAATTACCTGAACCACATACTACTCCGTGGCCTCCTCTACAATCTTTAAAGCCTAATTCTTCCACTCTCGGCGTCGTTTATCATGCCATCCTGCAGTCAAGGGCACAGAGCTCACAACATCATAATGTTCGATTGCGTGGACAATGCAGACACATGTCATGGTCCAGCATGGAGGTTTCGAATTGCGGGCAGCGATAAATTCCTCATGTAGCTCCCTACCAACACCAGCTGTTCATTGTATCAATAGTTGATGGATATCTGCCTCGGTATGGAGTTCCTCAGACCTGATTATCTGGTGGTTCGTATTCTCACTACTTCAGGCTTTACGTACAATGTTACTGTGTCCAGGCTGGGCCATAATTGCGGTGGCTGCATTGGCAGCGTCGCAGTGAACTAACTGGTGTCTCCGTTGCTGCTGTGCCTCAGCGGGTGGTGCAACAGATGACGCGCCTGTCGTTCGGCTGGATTCGGATCCACTCGCATCTGGCTGAGATGTTTGTGGCGCCGTCACGTGGTGTTTTGGCAATGGTGATTCAAAAGGTCGCGCGATGTCCAGTTAGTCAGTCTGATGTTGTTTGTTAGTTTAATGGGATACATTTTGGCGAACGACAGCTGAAATCTCATCATTGTTTGATACAAATCGAATATTCTTCGACTGAACGACGGTCTGGTGATGTTTGTCTCACCATATCCCTAGGATCTTACCTGAAACACACTGTAACCATCACGTCATGTTATACGGTTAGCATGACTATTCCCTTTGAAGTGACGGTCAAAATGCAGATTATGCTGTGTTCAAGGTGATCGCACGTGCCAACCTGGACACAAAGACACTGCGTGCCTCCATGTGGTCCACATCATGCAAGATCCTATATCTCGCACAACAACAAAGTCAACACCAGATACGATGGTCAATGCTCTGGAAATGAATGGTTTGCCAGTTCCGGCGGGCAAATACAGTAAGTCGACAAAGCTTTCCACAATACAACATCATTAATTGAACGATGGGAAGAGCGGCATGGGGGCAGAAAGGTTCCGAGCCTTGGGAGCATGGCGCAGCATACGATCGGAGAAGAAGTTTCGGCAGAGACAGGACAAGAGACGCACATTTGAACCAACGAAGAGAAAGAGAGATGGATCCAGGATTATGTGCATAGTGAGACCATGGTGGCAAGATAGCTAGTACAATATCCAGAGACATCGATTGGGCACCAGGAGGAAGATATGAGACATGCTGAAAAGGTGGGATCGATATCCAACAGCCAGAAAACACATTTGAGGAGATGATGAACGCTATCGGAGACAGTCTGAGCAATTTTTCAAGTTCCTACAATGAGGACGATCGGGAAGGCAAGGATGATAATCATGATCCAGAGCTGGGCAAGCTGAGCGAAGATGATGAACCCGGCTGGGTGATTGGCAATATCTCCAAAACTGTCCAGCATCATACACAGAGTTTTCGACAGAAACAGGTGACGCTTGATGAACTGACCCAGCCGGGATGGGGGGACACTGCCGACCATTCCCGTGAGAGAGATATGAAGTATGTGATGGCCAAATTGAAGGTTCCGGCATTTGTCAACCCTCACACAGACTCGACTGCAGCCACACCATCACGAACAACAGTTGAAGAGCTGATATAGACCCTTGATATCGTCCCTTGACAATAGCACATGCCGCAAAGGACTGCTCGACCAGGAAGTAGTCAAATGAGACTGTGTTGCAATAAACCATAGTCACTCAAATGAATAGCGTCTCTCCCACCCGGGGGGGCGACCGATTCATCTCCGATTCAGACATCGAAGCCTGTGGAACCCATAAGCTTTCAACGCTGGATTGTACCTCAATACCTGAGAGCCTTACAGACATCGGATCCGGACGAAGTAATGATAGCATCTTCTGCATTTCCGGACGAATAGGTTGCCAAATAGGGTGTTTCGACAACTTATCTCTTTGAAAAGCAATCTAGGTACCTATTTTGCTAAGTGTCAGTGTTTTCTGAATTTCAGTGACCAAATTGTGAGACATGATAATTCCTCAGTGTGTGTGCGATGGTTGTACGGGCCATTCGAAAGGTTCGACTCCAAATCAAGTTGAGAGACGACCAACAAACATGATATCATCCAGCCTGTTCCGGGTAAGTGAGCAAGCAAAACCTGAATTTGAGACAACATTTACTAACAAAATTCCACTCAGTGATGCCATACCAGTCATAGATGTCGCGGTCAATGTGTAACCTGAACCCGGATGCATGAATACCATCATGCTGCATTTATTTATGCATTCAACTGTTTCACTTTCCGGTCAGATTCGCTGCAAATGGTCAAGATTTTGAAAATTGCTTATGGTGCATCATGGAAATAGAGGAGAAGGAGCTGGATAAGGAAAGATGAGGCAGTCGGGCTATATATACCAAAAACTAGTGGATAGATCTATATGCCGTGCATTGCTGGCCAAAAGCGCTGAAACACGATGGGCCTATGTCATTCATCGCTCAGGTAATGTGTATAGTGGTGGCTCAGAAACTGAGACACATCAAAGCATAGCGATGCAAATGATTTTACATTGACACGATATATTGGCTGTCAACACTGGCTATATGCATTCAACGTACGATTGCTGTGAATCCAATGACTGTTAATCTTGCTTGAAGGTGAGCGTCAACGGAGCGTCAATGATTTGTAGTCTTACACGTTTCGCAATCAAAGGGATGCATTGTCACATTATTTCAAAGAGGAAGTAGTGGCAGTCTTCATAGGTAGAAAGGAAAGCGACAGGCATGTTGCCCCATCCTGGAAATGAGTGTCAATGGAGTGTCAACCATTTTTGGTCTTGCATCTTGGATAATCACTGGGCTGTGCAATGTCATTTATCCAGAATTCCAGGATTGGGCACCATTATGCGCAAAAATACTACCGACGATATCGCCATGACCTCCTCAAATTGAATGTCAATGGTGAGTCAATGAGTTGTGATCTTCCATCATGAATAATCAAACGGCTATGCAAAGTTGTGGATCCATATTCAAAGTATTGGTCGGCAAATGGGGTAGAAATGCTAGTGACGATATTGGTACTACCTCCTAAAAATGAACTTCAATGTAGCAGTCAACAATTCCTGGTCTTGCATGGTGGATAATCAAAGGGCTAGGCAACGGCGTTAACCCATAATCAAACTATCTGCCACCTGTTTGGACAAAAATGGTATTAATGATATCGCAACTGCCTCCTAAAAATGAGTGTGAATGGAGCATCAACACTTTTCGTGGGGGCTCAATACCCTACACTTCAACAAAGTGCACAGCGTTGTTCCCAAATTCAGTTACTAACGGTCAGTCTTCTCTATATGTCCTTGTATTCAACTTCACAAATACACATGCAATGTCTCATAGGTCTGACATTGTTCTTGCTTGTAGCTCTACAGTCAATATTTAAGAACCAGCTTTCTACTATACTATAACATTAGGTTTGACAGTCTTTCATGTGGAATTACCCAGTGATGAAATTCTTACAGTTATGTCAGATTCACAATATTAACATACCTCATCGCTAGAGGTTATGATATCGTACAAGAATGACTGTGTCATTATCCCTGATTTGAGCGACCCTACATTACATATGATATTTGATGTGTGGTGGGCTTCTATGAATGTGGGCTCGAAGCGTCCTATTGCTTGCAATAATTCTACACATCAGCCTTGTTGATAATTCTATTTGCATTGCGGAATTGAGGAGACTGGCAGCCCTGGCATCATATGTATCATCTCTCATCAAGTTCTTCGCCATCCATCACAACATGGGACCAGCCCAATGGCTGCACACCTGCTGGCAACAGCACAGATCGCAAAGTTGAACAAATGAACAGAGTCAGAAGCAACTGAATTGACTAGTTCAATGGTTGATGAAACAGCTTTGGCCATACTGAAGAGGCAAGGAAGTTGAGGAATTACAATTGTAAGTTTGCTGAGGAAATTCAGGTTTGACATTTAGATCTTATTTATATTAACCGATGTGACTGACAAAACGCTCCCAACCAGCAGCGAAGGACTTTCAAACTGCCAAATTTCGTGAATAACCCTGGAATCGCTACCTCATGTTAGGATTTGTTCCGAATCATATTCCATTCAATTCTATATCCAACCTGCAACCACAATGGTGATATAATGCATTACGATGGGTATTGCTGCAACTGTCCACCAGCAGGCAGAGCAACATTCGCCGGAGGCAATGCACACTGACATTGGATCCAATTAAGCAGCAAAGGCCATGAAGAAATAAAGTTAGTATAGCATCAGAGGGGTCGACGTGGACAAACGAAGTAGCCATAACATCGGTCATTGATTACTATGTGGATTGAAATTGGGCATTGTGAGAATTGCAATGCGCATTCAATGAGGTTATAAGCCTAATCATTTCCTATTTCGGACGCTAAATATGGATAATAGCTCAATGGTCAACATCCTGGAGCATGGCTAGCCGTATATTTGGAGGATGTTCATGATCATTTTGAGCTGACTGACAGCAGTTTACTTGGAATTAAGACTGATATCACTTCCTCGAATTACTCCATATTATGCGAATGTGAATCAGCCCTTGAGGCCTCCCGAATTCAGTGGCCGGCATTGTGAAACCAGTTGGCATGCATGGCACACATCATTCAGTTTGCTTTGGGGGCATTCATGAGCAGTGTCAGTGTAAACGTTAGTATGAAGCGTCTCGAAGCCCATGAGCGTGATCAGCAATTGGGAGATACTGAAAGCACAGACATTGGGAAGATTCAAAGACTTCATAAAGAGGGCTGTGCTAGATTCAACAAGGTGTCTGCCATGAGACCAGGTTTAGCCAAGATAATCGGGAAAGTACATATTTCCAGATATTGTGAAAGTTCTGAAACTGAACTTCATATAGCAGCGAATGCTTGCTGTGTTGATCACACTGACACCTGGTCGTCGAAACGCGTTCATTGACTGTCAACAAGCCAAAGTGCATATAGCAGTACTAACTAGTATGGATTTAAAGACTTGGTGGAATTCAACACTGGAGTTGCTTGAGCTAGCCTACCAAATACGAGAATTCACCCGCAAGTGCAGCAGGAATCTAGAATGCAGTGATTTCCGGCCGCTCTTCACAATGCAGGATGAATGGACCTCCGTCAGGTATATCATGGAAGTTTCGAGGACATTCCGCTACTGGACCCTGTGGATATCCCAATGGCATATGGTTTCTTTGAATCATGTTATCACTGTGTGGAATGACAGGTTCGATCATATTGATGGCATTATGCAACATTTAGCGAAGAAGAAAACTCAATGAAAGGAAGACTTATACTTCACCGTGAACATTGCGCGCCAGAAGCTGTACATATATGATGCTAAAGTAACTCCAATGACAGGTATGATTCTCATTTCAGCATGTATCCTCAATCCTTTCTGGATGTTGTGATCATTTAGGAAATGGGGTAGGGAATGTATATTTAATCTTGAGGACAAGACTTTGTATACTACTCAATACTAAGAGGCCTTTCTGAAGTATGTCAAGAATGAATACTGTGCCAAACATAAATGTTTGCCAGTCAGTAAACCCAAAAGTGTACCAGGCAACAATCACTTCTGCTCAGCAATGGCTTCTAGATCTAGTCAATTCTCTTATGATACATATGATGTATTCAGTGATGATGATGATTACTGAATGCTTGAAAGTGTGGCTGCAACAACGCCAGGATGAATCGATCGTGCAGCACGCTTATTAAAAGCCCCAAGGCTTCATTTGAATTCAACCCCTGAATTGCCACAGATCTGGGGGCAAGTGAATCCGAATCTAAATGACTACCACTCTGACCCAATGGTGATAAGCAGTACATTTTGGGTATCTGACACCACCGACTGGTGGCATCAGCAAGAGACCACAGACTCGAAGGACACTGATCTCTCCAATGTGGCACGTGACATATTCTCTATCATACCACCTGCTGTTAGAGTGGAGGCCAGTTGTGCCATTGGGCGAGATGTCATCAACTGGTGGCTGTTGAAAACCACAGGGGAGACCCTTCGCGAAACAGTCTTTGTATGGCAGTTTGCTCTAGCCAATATTGAGATAGTGGCAGGTGATGATGACCCAGCATTGAATACGACAAATACTGAAAACAACTTGGAAATCAAGCGAATGGTAATTGCACAGAATGGCCAAGGTCCACAACCGTTTGGGGATGAGGCGGGCCAGCCAAAACCTACGTGCTACACAGCAGGAATCTGGTGCTCAACACAAGCAAATGACAGCTGTAGGATACATTTCAGTTACCGAAGAGATCGTCAAAGTTCCCTAGTCAAAGTTTCAACATGATGGTGCGGCTGCGTTTAACTTGTCAGAGAGATCACCTGGCCCACAAGGTTTGTCTGCAAAGGACCTCACTTGAGTACCAACTCAAGTATTTAGTATCTGCCAAATCAAAAGAATCGACTGCCATCCTGCAGAATGTGCTGATAATATTGGACCTGAAAGCATTTCGGACACTGAAAATTTGCTCGACTGGAATGTGGACTTGAATTTCCCAATTGACAGTGAAGATGACTGGGAGGCACACAATGAATCAAACATGCAGCTTGACAGTGGTGTGGAGGATCTGGAAACCTCAGAGCAGTGGGATGTGGGTGCCTCCCCCAGTGTTTGCGGATTGATTCAGCCAATATGCAGGTCAAAGAACCAGGCTGAACAGGTGATATGGACGGTCCATACAATGGCAATGAGGTGGAAGATGGGGAACAAGAAAAAGTAGGGCAGAATGCATCAATGTATTTTCACCAGGTTCTTTATCTTTTTTGCATGAGAATTTCATTTAGAGAAAGATGTTGGGAGAATATCGAGCAGTCGCATGTGAATATTGGTAAATGACCAGAAGTACAGCTGGCAAACTGAATTAATCGGCAAGATGTATGAATTTTAATAGATTCAGAGCGACCAGTTCAACAATATTCTCCGGCTCTGCTTTGCCAAAAGGCCAAGTCACAATCAGGCAGACAGGCAACTAATTAATTGAAATAATTTTGAATCCAATTATCAGTGGCAGCAGATTGTGAATGGGAAATACATTAAAATGAGCATCAACGGAGCATCAACAATGTTGGGTCTTGCAAGCATGCCAATGAAATAGTAATTTGGTCGCTTTTATGCATAACCATCGTATTGGCACGCTTCATAGGCAAAAGAGACAGCAACAAGGTCACTGCCCCATTCTGACAATGACCATCAATGGAGTGTCAATGATTTTTGGCTTGGCATCTTTGGTATCCTGAGTGGCGAATTGTTGCAGACATCTATAAATGTGGTATTGGCTGCCTTCAGAGTCAAATACAATAGCAAAACGCTCCCTGCCCCATGCAGGCAATGAGCGTCAACCGAGCGTCCACGATTTTTGGTGTTGCATCTTGGTAATCTATTTGGGGATTGGTTGCAAATATCCATAAATGAGCTAGTGGCTGCCTTTAGAGGCAAAATCAACAGCGACACTCTCCCTGCCCAATCGTGAGAATGAGTATCAATGGAGCGTGAATCAGTTCTGGTGTTGCATCTTCGTGAGCTAACTTTTGATTGGTTGCAAACATCCATAAATAGGCCAGTGGCCGGCTGCGGAGGCAAAACAATAGCGACACACTCCTTGCCCTATCCTGAAACTGTGCAACAATGGAGCATGAACGATTTTTGATCTTGCATCTTGGTTAATCTAGTGGGCGATTGGTTGCAAATATCCACAAATGAGGCATATGCTGCCTTTAGGCACAAAAACAATTGAGAAACTCTCCATGAACCATCCTGAAAATGAACATCAATGGAGCGGCAATGATTTTTGGTCTCGCATCTTGGCTGATTTAAGTGTCACCTTGTGGCAATGATTCATATAAGATGTAATGGCTGCCTTTTCAACCGAAACAGCACATGACATATAAGTTACCCCATCATGACAATGAGCATTAACGCAGTGTCAACTATTTTTGGTTCTGGGTATTGGGTAATCACAGCATTGCGCTGATATTTGAGCTCATAACAACACTATTGACCACCTTTATGAGCAGAAATACAATATATAAAAGGAATAGCACAGATTCCAAAATAATCAATATCACAAACTCCAAACCATGCAAAAAGAGAATTTTGGCTGTCCAATATGCGATTTTGATAATATTGTATTATCAAATGGTAATCGCAAGAGCCTTATATGCATCTATAGATGGACCCACTAAGTGCCCCGCTGAAAACCCGCCCAATTGAGACTGGTTAGGAGATTTCCATTGAACCGTACCCGAGTTGATGGGTTGGGTGAATGTATAACCTGGACCGCCACTTTGGCACCTGTTCAGTTTGGACCCGGACCCAGACCGGAAGCAACTGTCTGGAACTGTTGATTACAATATCTGTTACCGTCCCACTTGTCCTTGACAATCACAACACTATACTGTGTATGCATCTCTCGTTGGCTGGCTACCAGTTGATGGGATATTCATTTGAAATCATTGTACACTGCTGCCAAGCTCGCTGAGCTCTTCCTAAATGTGTTCTTCCAACATGTCATCTGTCTGTCATAATCGCATATACCCATCAATCTGAATACTGTAGCCATTGCAGTTAGCACAGGCCTCAAGTGGTTAAGTGTGAGATTTTGTCAAGAGGAGGAATTGTTTGCACTGTTGAATGGGTTTCTTCAGCCTGTAGGGCGTCCTGTTCCTAAATGTGTTTGCAACAGTGACAGGATCCTGCTGCCTAGGCCAACTGATGATTCACCATTCGACTGATATAGATTCATTGTAGTCAAAAATGGTGTTTGGATGGAAGTCATACCTAGGCTCACAACCTGTTGTGACAAACCTCTCAAGATTGTTATTGGATTGAGTCTATGTCTAAAATGACACATAGCATTTATTGTAACTGCCGGATCTAACCCACACCCATGTGGTGACATATTCTAGAAAGACTCAGTCTAACAAATACATCGTCACTGTAAGAGAATGTTATCCACTTGATATCACCCATTCTTATCATCACCAGTTGGTCTGTCAAGTTCATTCAAGTGGAATTATACCTGAGCAACAAGTTAATTGATTAGGGGTGCCTCAATTGCATGGTAGTGGATCCAATTATTAAACTCCATTTATTTCTCCTATGTTGATATATCTAATTAACAACCCTCAGTATTGAGAATATTTATCAACAATACCTATTGTATTGAACAATCAGTGAAATACTGGGTTAACTTGTATATGCACAGAGTTATATGCACAGCGGAAGTTATGTAATATCCAGGTAGGTGGAATCTATAATCATAGTTGCATCTGGAGCAATAACACTCTCATGCACCTACAGTCCTTTATACAGTTGAACCCTATTTTGGCAGTATCCTAGGGATTATTACCATTGGCTGATCATAAGAGGCCTCGATTCAACCAATTCATTCAGTGCAGCTAGCATATATTGAAATGTCATAATCGATATTACCACAGTACTGGTTGTCACTCCACACTGCAATCCCAGTGCTCCCTTTCAGTTACAATATCTATATTTCATCTATCTAGGGCAAATATCCAATATCTATCCAGGTGTATACAACACAGCAATCACCTAGACCTGATGCAATTCGCATTCATGCCAGGTAGCCAGCATTCTCCACAAGGAGGTTATGGATCTGATTTTTGAAGCCGGAAATAATTGTGAAAACTGTTACTATTAGTAGATTGCTCTCAGTACTGATACTGAGTGGTTGATTTGTTGCACAGCCAGGGACACTAACAAGCAGCTGGACTAAAGATTGATGAATATTGTATTTGTTATTGAGATGTAAGTACCCCTGTAACAGGAGAATACTTAGACAGCACTTGCTGTCGATTGCCTGTCTGGATGGTCAAAAGGAACTCTGCAGTCTTTTCAAAATGAAAAGCATTCTATGAAAATCTCCCTGGAAAGATATGTCCATTATGTACAGTATCGTATCAAAAAAGAGGTTCAAATTGTATTACCACAATGCAGCTGAAGGAGTAATTGAGTAATCTGCTACTATATACTCGAACAAATTGGCAGATTCAACAACAATCATACAGTATTGAAGTTTGCTAAACTATATGAAAGGTATTGCACTAGAGTAAACTGCAAGTGCTTAACCGGGTGGGGTTTACAACATCCAACAAGCTATATTTGGGGAATACTATCCTGCTCCATTTACAAACCCTTCAATAACATTACACAGTGGCAACGCGAATGACATGCTTCACCTATACAAACATGTCCTTGACCCTGAGCAGATCGAAAGTATAGAAATCACACTGAGTCATATCTCCTGCAAAATCTGAAAATGTATGATCATGGTGCCAAATCTACCAATAATGGCTACTGGAAACCCAGGCCTCAAAAAAGTGCGCTGGGTACAACAGCAGTGAGAGAAAACAGACCAAGAAATGTGGGAGTTTACAATGTAAGTCCAACCATAGAATCTGGTGCAACAACAACTTGTCATCCTGGCTCAACAGGTGGTTCAGATAGTGGATGTCCTTATCAATGGGAAACGGTTATCAGTGGAAGAATTTCAATTAGTTCAGTACCACGTCATGATCTTAGAAGCTTAGTTGAACAATTCACAAGATAGCATAACTGTAGATATCTCAGGAGTAGGTGGATAAATGTGACTTTCGCAAAATGTGCTATATATAATTCTAGAGGGAATTTATATCCTTGGGCAATACAGGAAGAGAATAGTCGAAGATGGTCATGCATCACTTGTAGACACCACTGCTCATATATCTCATATGGTCAAAAAGATAATTGGTAACACAATACAAATGGTGGCAATAATATACTCTGTACACAAATCGAGAACAATTACTGAGATACACAGAGAAGTCAGCAGTTGCTGGAAAACAAGATTGAGCAAATCAAAATCATGATAAGATATGTTTCAACAAAGTAACACTTGGCCAGATATTGAAAAAACAAGAACAAGATGACACAGAAGGTGTGGAAGATTAACTCAGAATCTATGACTGTCATGGAACAATATAAGATCTCACAAAGCACTTCTTATAGACCAATGTTGGCAATGGCAGATTCAAGTGCAATATATCCTTGTCATATACCTTTATTGAATTCTTACTATATAATAGAATGTAGTTTTGCAAATTCCGGAAAGATTCTGAAAGATGAAAAAATAGTAGCTGCCTTGGTTTTAGGAAGGATTTAGGGAGGAATGGCTGGAAGAGATGACGTAGTAGCATATGATAGTAGTTGGTTATCGGTCATTCTACTACTACATTGTCCTCCCACAGTTCTGTTACTTCCCTGTCATGCACCCCTGGGCCACCTGAACACTGACAGTGGATGCAATTAGGAAGCAATTGCATTCAGAAAATGAAGTGAGTTGAACTTTAGACAGGTGGACATCAACGAATAAATTAGGTATATTGTCGGTCATTCCTTTCCCGTATGAATCGAAATTGGGCATTGCGAGAAGTACAACTTGCATTCGACGAGGTTGATAGCCTATTCTTTTACTATTTCGAAACCTGAATAAGGATGATAAGTCAAGGGTCAACATACTGGAGCAAAGCTAGCTGTACATTTGAAGGAAGATATGCATCAATTTGAGATTGCCAGTGGCAGTGGACTTGGAATTACGACTGATAACACCTCCTAAGAGTACTCAATGACTCACGAATCACAATCAACCCTTGTGGCCTCCGGAATCGTGTGGCCTGCATTGAGAAACCACATAGCATGCATGGCTGACATCAATCAGCTTGCGTTAGGTGCATTCATGAGCAGTCTGGGGGTAAAAGGTCTCACCAAGTCTTGGGACGCCCCTGTGCGCGATCACCAATTTGGAGAAAATGCAAGCAGAGACATTGGGAAGAGTCATAGGCTTCGTAAAGAGGGCAATGCTACCATCTACATGGTATCGGCCATGAGACCAGGTTTAGCAAAGAAAATTGAGAAAGTCCATATTTGAAGTAATGTTGAAAGTCCTGAAACTGACCTTGATGTAGCAGCGAATGGTTGCTGTATTGATTACACTGACACTTGGTCGTCGAGATGACTTCATCGACTATCTGAAAGCAAATGTACAAATCACAGTACTACCTATTATGGATGTGAACACACGTTGGAATTCGGCACTGGGGTCGCTTGCACGAGCCTCCCAATCATGAGAATTCCCCTGGAAGTGGCTCAAGAATCTCAAATATGGTGATTACAGGCCATTCTTCTCAACACAGGATGAATGGACAATCATCAAGTATGTCATGGAAGTGCTAAGGTTATTCAGGTCCTGGACTCTGTGGATGTCGAAAAGCCATACTGTTACTCTGTATCACATCCTCACGGTGTAAAATGACATGTTCGATCATATGGTTGGCATCATGTGAGCTGTAGCTGAGAAGAAGATTCAATGGAAAGGAGACTTGTACTTTGCCACGAAGTTTGCACAACAGAAGTTGTCCAGATAGTATGCTGAAGTTGCTCCACTGACATGTATGCTTGTCATTTCAGCACATATTCTTCATCCTTTCTGGAAGTGGCGATCATTTAGGAAGTTGGACAAGGGAATGGATATTAATCCTCAGGATGAGACTTCCTATACTATCCAATACCAAGAGGCGTTTCTGGTGTATGGCGACAATGAATAGTGCACCAAACTTGGCCGTTTGCCCTTCAGTTAGCCCAAAAGTGTACTGAGCGACAATCTCTTCTCCTCACCAATGGGTGCTATATGTCGTCTATCTTCTTACGATCCATATGATGTGTCCAGCAATGATGAACAATACTTAATGACTAAAATTGTGGCTGGAACAACGCCAAGACCAAGCGATCACGCCGCATACTTATTGACAGCCGCAAGGCTCTATTTGAATTCTCCACCTGAGTTACCTCAAAACTGGCGGCAAATACATTGGAATCTTAACGATTACCACTCGACCCTATGACGATTAGCAGTACATTTTGGATACCAGATATCACTGAAATCAGAACAATGTATTTTAGTCACTGGGAGCCTCCAGGAGTGTCTGAGAGAATGTGGAATGTAAACTTAGAAGCGTCGATTTCAGGAGAATATCAGACCCTAGGAGGGGATTCTTGCCGGCATTGGGAGTAACTGGGATCTCTGATGTCAGGTACAGCAGAACAATGGGGGTGATTGTGATAAGTTTGGGAACACATCGGAGCGCCGGAGAGAATTTGCATGCACCTGGCAGTGCCGCCAAACCAATGTGGGAATCACAAGCACAATCTGAGAGATTCCAGGGTTCCGATGGATAATAATTCAAAGGACTGCAGGTGTGATCTGAGACTCTCCGGTTGTACACGGGCAATCAATTTCCTTCAACGGCGAGTATGATGTATGGATTATTGTTGATTATCACTTCTGAATCATACTAGCTATCATCTTCTTCAACATTGTATTTTTTACCTTGCTACATTAAGGAACCAAAGAAAAAGGCAATTGATTCAAACATAAATTCAGGGACAGTGAAACAATACCCCAACTGAGCGATCAAATGACATCAAACAAACATGCCGTCAATGTCATCCACAACACCTCCCATCCCATCAGATCCGACGAAAGCAGGAACACACAATTCATGAACGTCGCAAAGAGGCTGGAGGCACTCGTTGTATTTGCTGATTATTGGGACCTGGCGAGCTGATGAAATTGAATTCCAATGTCATTTGGCTCGATTTGTGATATCTAACACAGGTGTAATGAGATGTTAGCTAGCTGCGAATCTGAATGGGCGTTTGAAAGGCAATGATTATTCGGATGAAAAAGGGGAGCAACCACCAAGGAAAAGAGGAGGGCCAGATGTAGAGTGCTGTGTGGAAAAGAGGAGTATACAGAGGGTGTTGAAGGAGCGCAGAATGAAACAGAGCGCCAAATCAAGGCTGACGAGGGCCAATGGGGATTGAGGATCGCGAAATCAAGCCTCAGGAGCGCCGATGGGGACTGAGGAGCCCCCATGCTAGCGGAGGGGCGCCGAAAGGGGAGGGGAGTGTGGGGTAAGGAGTGCGGAATTCAATAGAGAAGCAACAATCCAGAGCAAGGTGTGCCGATGGGAGTTGAGGAGCGCGGGAAGGAGGGGAAATGAGTGCGGAATGAAATCTAAGTGTGTCAATCTAGGCTGAGGAGCGCCGACAGGAATTGAGTAGCACCTATCCTTGCGGAGTTGCACCACAGGGGGTTTATCAAGCCACCCACGAATGTGTGATTGACGAATGCAGAGGATTCTGGAGTAAAATTTTTCACAGTGGATGAGCACAATGTACCTCAATATTGATCCTGAGAATACATCACTGTGGCGTTCTCTCCACTGGCATATCCAGATAGCGCACAATGAATAGCTGCAGCAACAAGCGCTGAAGTCTGCAGAGTGAGTGGTTGGTAGTGTTAGCAACTGGTCCAGGTAACCCGCCCGCGGTCTGGGTTTGGCCTGCAAAAATGTGTCTCTTCGGTTCCAGACACGTGCAGAAACCGGACCCACTGAGTATTGGCAGGCCAAACCCGGACAGGTAACGGTCAACCTGCGGGTTTTGCCGGGTTTGGCTAGACCCATTGGTTGCAATGTCCGGTTCTGCATTTCGGGTTTTGCTATTTATGGTCGCATTCAGATATCTTACTGTTATTTGGAAAATATTTCCTTTGGTATATCATTGATTATTTGAGATGAATTGACTGCCTTGATACTCAAAAGGGGGAGAGACACCCTTCCGGCCCAATTCGAAAACTGAGCCTCAACAGAGTGTCAACGATTCTAGGTCTTGTAAGTCAAGTAATTAAACTGTGATTTGGTCATTGCTATCCATGATCAGTATACTGGCTGCCTGTATTGGCAAGAAAGAAAGCCGCATGCTCCCGGCCTCGTTTGGGAAATGAGCGTCCATGGAGTGTCAACGATATTTAGCGTTTCATCATGGGCAATCAAAGTGTGATGTGGCTGTTATTGTCTGTATATGATGTTTTGACCTTTTCTATAGGCTAACACACTCATGGACTCTTGGTTGCAGCATTGTGAATGAAACAAGTTGTGACTGCCTGGGAGGCTTTCGCGTGAATATCTCTTGCTTATATGCCTATCATGGCTGCCAATTCCTCGTTTATAGGTGTCTGCGATCAAGAGCGATTTAGATTACCCGTGATGCAGGACCAAAAATCATTGACGCTCTTTTGACGCTCACTTTCAAGATGGGGCAGGGAGGGTTTCGCTTTCTCGTTTGCCAATAATGGATGCCAATACTTCGAGTAGGTGTATTCACTACCAAGTCGCGTTTTTATTACCCGACTTACTGGACCAAAAAATCTTGACGCTTTGTTGACGCTCATTTTCAAGATGGGGCAGGGAGCGTTGTGCATTCTCTTTTCCCTATACAGGATGCCAACACTTCCATTATGTATATTCACTACCAAATTGCGTTTTTATTACCCGACTTACAGCACCAAAAATCATTGACGCTACGTTGACGCTCGTTTTGCCATGGGCACATCCACAATATAGCATCATTTCGTTTGGCGGAATATATCATTAATAATATTTTGACAGCCTTTCTGTCTTCTTCAGGTACTATCTTCATTATCACTTCATTGTTCTTTAATAATACATATAAATAGATCCTGTAAAACATGCTATACAGTCTCTGGCAATTGATAATAATACTACACTCAAAAATTACGTTCCTTACGATCGATGTTCGTTTTCACTGGCAGTTTCACTCAATTGGCTGCTGTCATCTGCAAAATGGATGTTAGCTGTATTATCATGCAGCGGATAGTGTACTAACCGGTGGATGTTCCATCAGCATTCCGCAAATCAGGAATAAAATCTTCATCGTGCTCGCTATCCTCGGCATATGTGTCATGATTGAAAAATTGAGCGCCAGGATAGGGACCATGTTTATATTCATATCCGGTGGGCAGATTTGGGATTGTGGAACTTTGGGCGCAATTTTTGTCACCGGATGGCGCAGGTGGCGTTCGGGGTGTAGGTGGCGTTAATACTCTTGTTGGCTGTTTGCGTCGGACTTGAGAAGGAGCGCCCGTCCCTCTGTGCCTCCAGCGTGTCCGTGGATTCTTTGCACTGCCATTTTGGCAAGGAAGGCAGCCGTCAGTTTGATTTTCATAAACCATCGCCGGATGTCGTTCTATCGCAGCTTTCACCTTTCTATCCCCAGCAAATTCAACACCTCGCTCTTTCTCTTCCCGGACTTCTGCGCAAGGTTTCGTGATCAGCTATTGCGTTTCCCCTATTGCGGCGAGTGAAAACCCTCCTTTGGCCATTTTCCCCATATTCAAGGCGAGGCGCATGAGTGACTGTTCTAGCTGTACCCGACCTCCTTGCGTTGCCATAGTACCAGACATGTTGAAAACCTACAAGATATTAGTTGCTGCTTCTGGAAGTGAGAATCGGCGATTACCTCTACCACAAAAGCTTCCGTAGCCTCCTCTAAGGTGTTTAAAGCCTTTTTCATCCATTCCTGGGGATGCTTATCACCAAATCCATCCGCGAAAATGGCAGAGCTGACAACATCTTGATGTTCAATGTCCCGTACTGTGCGGACAAAGGCCTTCGTTGACCATGAGGGTTTGCCATAATGGGCAGCGAGATATTGGTCACATCGCTCCCCCCATATACCGGCTGTTCATTTTTCAATCAATTGCCGGCCATATAGCATGATATGGACATACTCACATCCAATTGCGTGCCGCTTCTTGTTCGTGCTGCTTACGGTTTTAGGGACAATTTTGAAATGTGCGTCCTGGGTCCTGTTTTCGTTGGCTACATTGGCTGCTTCGCAGTGGACTCACTGGTGTCTGCGTTGTTGCTGTGTACCTTCAAGAGACACATTGGATAAAGTGCCCATCGTTTCGCTCGATTCAGATCCGCTCTTGTCTGTCTGAGGTCTTTGTGAAGCCATGAATTGCTGGTGTGGAAAAGGAGTGCAAGATGATAACCAAAAGAAGTGGGATGTTCTGAGGAATATATAGTTAGCTTCAAGTCAAAATAGACTGACCGACCTCCAACTTGGACGTTCTACTCATGATGAATCCGCCTGCGTATAGCTGCAGGTTGCAGGGGTTTCCAACAGTCCCGCAATTTGCAGAGAGTTAGTCCGATGTTGTAGGTTTGCGAACAGGGATAAATCGAAGTTCACGAGAGCCAAAATCTCATCAATGTTACATATAAACAAGATATTCTTCGACAGAAAGGACGTCTGGTGATGTTTGTCTCAAGAGATCACCGGGATCTTACATGAAACTGACACGAAAAATTGAGTCATCTTGTACGGATAACATGACCGTTCCCAATGTAGTGAAGGTCAAAACACAGAATTTGCTTTGTTCGAGTTGATCAAGTGTACCAACCTTGACATAAAAGACGCAGCTTCCCTCCATATGGTCCATATGTTGCAACATCCAACATCTCTCCCAATAACAGTCAACACAAAATACAATTGTCAATGCTCCAAAAAAGAACCTTTCTCCTCTCCCGGCAGGCAAATAAGATAAATTGCCAAAGCATTCCACATGACAACGTCATCAAGCAAATGAAGGGAAGAGCGGGTTGGAGGCAGAAAGGGTCCGAGCCCTTGGAGCATTGCGTAGCTTGCGATCCTGAAAGAAGCTCGCGGTGGAGAAACAACGAGAAACACACTTTTTGAGCAATGAAGTGAAAGAGCAATGGATAGACAATTATGTGGAGAGGGAGACTGCGGTGGCAAGTAAGCGAGTTGAAGACGCAGAGACAGCGATTGAGCAGAAGTAAGAAGATATGAGCAATGTTGAAAAGGCAGGATTGACCGCCAGAGAGCCTGAAAACACATTTGAAGAGATGCTGAATGCTATCTGAGACAGTCTGACCGATCTTGCAAGTTCCGACAATGAGGAGGATGCAGAAGATGAAGAAGAAGACGATGATACAGAGCAGGGCAAGCTGAGCGAAGATGATGAACCCAGCTGGGTGATGGGCACAATCTCCAAATCGGTAAAACGCCGCATAGCGATGTTTTGGCAGAAGCAGATGAAGCTTGACGAATTGACAAAACTGCGATGGGGGGACGCGGCCGACTACTTCCGCGGAAGAGATAAGAAGTACGGAACGTCCGAATTGAAGGTTCCAGCGGTGATTAAGTCCCAAACGGATCATGTTGCAGCGGCACCTCCCCCAACGACATTTGGAGAGCTATGAGAGACTCTTGATATCGTCCCAGGAACATCGCGAATGCCGCAATGTACTGCTCGACCAGGAAGTACCCATATGAGAGTAGGCTCAGGGAAACCAAAGTCTCCTGAACACATATTGTCTCGCCCGCCTGGCGCGGGGTTTGATTTCTCACTGGATACATATGCGACTCCAGTTCAACCAGTAAGTACCTACCACTGCATATTGCCTCCCGAGCTAATTACCATATAGACATCGGATTCGGACAAAGACATGGTGACAGCTCCTCCATCTGCGGAGGAATAGATAGCCAAATTGAAATTTTTGTTCATGTAGAGCTGTGAAAAGCAATTTGGGTTTCTATTTTGCTTCGTATCAGCTTCATCTTGATTTCAGTGACCAAATTGTGAGACATGATAATTCATCTGTGCATGTGCAAGTGTCATACACACCATTCTCACGTGGTAAACTCCAAATCACGCCACAAGACAACCAATGAGCCGGTTATCGTCTTTCCTGTTACTGTTAAGTGCGAAAGCAAAAACTAAGTTTGTGACAAAATTTACCAACAACTTTTGAGTAAGTGATATCATACAAGTCATAGAAGGAGCGGTCAACACGCAATACGAACCTGTATGCATGACAACCGGCATGCTGCATTCATCCATGCATTCAAATGCACAACTCTCCGCTCAGCCCTGGTCCACATGGTCGAGATTTTGAAAATTGCTCATGGTAGGTCATGGAAATCGAGGAAAAGGAGCTGGATCAGGAATGGTGGGACAGTCAGGCGATATTAATCAAAAATTAGTGGCTGGGTCTGCATGCCGCTAATTGTCGGCCGAAAGCGCTGGAATGTGATATGGCTACGTCATTTATCGCTCATATCAAGCGTGAGGTAGTGATTCAGATAGTGAGGTGCGACAAAACATCGGGATGCAAAATATCATACGTAGAAAAGAAGGATTGGTTGGCAAAATCCCAATTTACGCTTGGACTGCAATGATCGAGCGTACAATGACTGTCAGGCTGTGTGTAATGTGAGCGTCAATGGAGCGTCAATGATTCATAGTCTTTCACATTCTGCAATCAAACGGCTACATAGTCACATCCTGACAAAGTAAATGTATTAGACGTGGTTCTATTTAAAAGGCCAAGTGAAACGCTCGTTGCCATACCCTAGAAATGAGTGTCAATGGAGCGTCAACAATTTTTTGTCTTGCCTCTTGGATAATCCAAACGCTGGGAATTTACTCTCACCCATAATCAGCGTATTGGCCACCTTTCAAGCCAAATCAGCTAGGGACAACATCGTGACTATCTCCTAAAATTGAGCATCAACGGAGCGTTCATGATTTGTCGTCTTGCATTTCGAATCATCCAGGGGCTGCACAGCGACATTGACCTACATTGCATGAATCGGCTGCCTTTCAATGCAAAAATGCTAGAGAGGACATCGCGACTATCTCCTAAAATTGAGCGTCAACGGATCGTCAATGATTTTTGGTTCTGCATTTTGCATAATCAAAGGGTTGTGCGTCGGCTCTAATCCATAATTGAAGTAATGGCCGCCTTAATCGGCAAAAATCCTAGCGACGATATCACTACTGCCTCCTAACAATGACCGTCAACAGAGCGTCACCAGTTTTGGTGCTGGCAGAGTAACCTACACAGCAACATACTGCATTGTGTTGTACCAAAATTGAATTATTAATGGTCAGTCTTTCCAATATGTCGTTGTATACCACTACACAACTATGAATGCAATGTCTCACATGGCTTACTTCTTTGTTGCTCGTAGCTCTAGAGTGAATATTTAAGAACCAGCAATCTTCTCGACAGTACTGTACCTATTGACATCCTTTCAATTCCAATTACCCAGCCATCCAATTCCTACTGCCATGTCGGATTCACAATCTTTGAATACCTCATTGCTAGAGGTAATGATATCTTCCAAAGATGAACATGTCTTTATTCCTGATTTGAACAGCCTAACACTCCAAATCATATTCGATGCTTGGTGGGCTTCTATGAATGTGGGCTCGAAGCGTTCACTTGCTTGGAAGAATTGTAGACCTCCACCTCCATGGCAGTTCTATTGGCATTGCGGAATTGAGGAGACCGGCAGCCCTGGCATCATATGTATCGTTTGTCATCAAGTTCTCCACCATTCATCAGAACATGGGACCAGCTCGATGGGCAAACACTTGCTTGCAAAAGGGTACATGGCTAAGTTGAACAAATTAACAGAGTCGGAGGTGACTGAGTTGACTAGCTCAACGGTCGATGAAGCAGCACTGGCCATATTGAAAATGCAAGGAAGTCGTGAGATGACAATAGTAAATTCGTAAGAGAAATTCATTGGCACCATTGACTTCGAAGCTATATTGACTGTATTAACTGACAAAATGCTCCAAACTAGCAGCTAAGGACTTTGTAACCGCCGAATTTCACCAAGGCACTTGGAATCGCTACCTGAGGTTAGGATTTGTTTCGGCTTATATTCCATGGAAAGCTATATCAAACCTTGGGCTACGGCGGTCATATAACGCATTACGCAGTGAGCTGGTGCTACCATCAGCGAGCACCCTTAGCAACATTTGTTGGAGGGAATACTCACTGACTGTGGATGCAATTAAGAAGCAGTTGCCAACAAGAAATAAACTTAGTTTAGCTTTGAATGGGTGGACATCAACAAACAAAGTAGCAATAACGTTGGTAATTGCATATTACATGGATCGCATTTGGGCAATGTGGGAAGTGCAACACGCTTTCCATGAGGTCATTAGCCTGTTCTATTTCTATTTCAACAGCTAATTCAGGATAATAGATCGAGGTTCAACATACTGGAGCAAGGCTAGGCACACATTTGAAGGAAGTTCTAGATCGTTTTGAGCGTACTGACGGCCACATGCTTGGAATTACAACTAACATCCCATCCTCAAATTACTCGACGACTTGGGAACTACAATCCACACTTCAGGCCTCAGGAATCGAGTGGCCTGCATTGAGAAACCAAATACCATACATGGCACATGTCATTCAGCTTGCTGTAGGTGCATTCATGAGCAGTCTCGGTGTCAAAGGCCATACAAAGTTGTGGGAAGCACATGAGCGCGATCAACAATATGTAGACAATGCAAGCACACATTTTGGGAAGAGTCAAAGACTTCGAAAAGAGGGCAACACTAGAATCAATAAGGTATCTGCTATGAAACCAGGTTTGGCCAAGCTAATTGTGAAAGTACGTATTTCAAGATACTCTGAAAATTCTGAAACTGGCCATCATGTAGCAGCGAATGATAGCTGTGTTGATTACATTGACACCTGGTCATCGAAACGAGTCTATTGACTGTCAAAAAGCCAATGTACGATCGCAGTCCTTCCAATTATGGATGTGAAAACATGGTGGAATTCGACACTGGAGTTGCTTGAGCAAGCATATTGATTACTAGAATTCACCTGCGAGTGGCTGAAGCATCCAAAATACAGCGATTGCCGGTCACTCTACACAACAGAGGATCAATGCACAATCGTCAAGTATGTCATGGGAGTGTTAATGCCATTCAGATACTGGTCTCTGTGGGTGTCGAAAAGACATATGGTAACACTGCATCATGTTATCACCGTCTATAATGACATGTTCGATCATATGGATGGTGTTTTGCAAGCTTTAGCTAAGAACAAAACTCAGTGAAAGGAAGATTTATACTTCACTGTGAACTTTGCGCGACAAAAGCTGTCCAAATTCTACGCTGAAGTCACTCCAACGATGGGTAAGCTTCTTATTTCAGCACATATTCTTGATCCTTTTGGCAAGTTGCGATCATTGAGGAAATGGGACAAGGGAATGGATATCAATGCTGAGGATGAGACATCTTATACTACCCAATACCACGAGGCATTGTTGAAGTATGTTGAGAACGAATACTGCGCCAAACACAGACAATTGTCGGTCACTAAACATGAAAAACTACTGAGCAACGCCTTCACCCATTCTGCAACGCCTTTTCAATCTGGTCAATCATCTTTTGATCTATATGATTTGTCCAGTGGTGATGAAGAATATTTAACGCCTAAATATTTGGCCAAAATGACACCCGGACTGAGCGATCGTGCTGCACGGTTATTGACTGCTGCCAGGCTCTAATTGAATTCGCTGCCTGAATCACCAAAGAACTGGGGGCAAGTCAATCAGAATCTCGATGATTACCACTCCGACCTGATGGAGATTAGCAGTACATCCTGGATCCCGGATATCGTGGTATGGTGGCAACAGCAACAGCGAACGCACTCGAAGTCCACCTATCTCTCCAATGTGGGACCCGACATATTCTCAATCATACTGCATGGTGTTGGAGTGGAGGCCAGATTTTCCCTTGGACGAGATCTTATCGGTTGGAGGCTGTCCAAAACCACAGGTGAGACCTGTCGGGAAAAGGTTGTAGTAAGGCAGTATGCTCGCTTGAATAATGGGATATTGGCTGGCGATGACCCTGTATTGGATAGGCCTGAAACCGATAATGGCTTGGAATTGAAGAGAGAGGCAGAGGAAAGGAAGTTGCACAGAATGGCCAAGGTCCACAACTTTTGGAGATGTGGCAGCGCAGCCAAAACCTATGCACTACACAGACGGAATCACGCACTCAAAACAAACAGATGACAGCTGTAGGATACATTTCAGATACGCAAGAAAGTGTCAAAGCATCCTGGTCACTCGGTCAACATGATGGTGCGGCTGCATTTATATTGTCGGAAAGATCACCATTGCCACCAACTTTGTCTGCAAAGGAAGTCGCTAGAGGACAAACTCAAGTAGTGAATGTTCGCCGAATATGGAGAATCGACCATCATCCAGTCGAAAGTGATGACGACAGTGCACCCGAATGCATTTCCCACACCGAACATTGGCTCAACTGGAACGGTGACTTGGATGATCCAAATGAGAGCCAAGATGACTGTGAGGCAGACAGTGAATCAGATGTGGAACAAGACAATTGCTTCTAAGATCCGGAATGCCCTGAGCAGCGGGATGTGTGTGCCGCTCCAAATGTGCCCAGATTGATTTGGCCAAACAGGGAGGTCAAAGAAAACATTTGAAAAGGGGTTGGCGACGGTAAATGCTACCGAAACAAGGAGGATCAGGGGAATCAGAAACAAGTAGGACAGAATGGGACATTATGTTTTCAGCAGGTTCTTTATGTTGCTTGACTGAGAATTTCACTTGGAGAATTATGATGGGAGAATATTGACCAGTTATGTCAAAATGGTAGTTGATAAACGCAAGCATAGCAGGCGAAATGCGTTATTCAACGTGATATATACCTTTTAATACAATGAGAGTGACCCATGCCAGAATATTACTAAGGCCACAGGATCCAGTCATAATCAGCCCAGAAAGCATCCAATAGGTTTAAATAATCATCGGTACGATTATCAATGGTAGCCGATCATGACTCAACATTACATTAAAATGACCGTCAACGGAGCGTCAATGATTTTTGGTCTTGTAAGTAAGGTAATTGAATATTCAATTGGTCACTGCCATGCAAACCAAACCAGTTGGCAGTCTGTATAGGGAAAACAGATAGCAACACAGTCTCTGCCCCGTTCTGAAAATGAGCGTCAATGGAGCGTCAACAATTTTTGGTTTGTAAGTATGGAAATTTGGTATTGATTTGGTCTCCACCATTCAAAACAAACGTGTTGGCAGTCTTTATAGGCAAAACAGATAGCAACTCGGTCACTTCCCCATTCTGAAAATGAGCGTCAATGGAGCGTCAACAATCTTTAGTCATGTAAGTAAGGTAGTTATGATTCAATTTGGTCGCGAATACACATAACCAACGTATCGCCAGCCTGTATAGGCAACAAAGTAAGCGACACGGTCACTGCCTCATTGTGAGAATGCGCGTCAACAGAGCGTCAACGGGAGTGTTAGCAACGGTTCCGGACCGTCAGTTGGGGTCCAAGTCCGGGTCCAAACCAAACTGTTGCCAAATTGGCGGTCCAGGTCATCAATAAACCCGAACTGCCCACTCGGGTACGGTTCCATGGTAAACTCCCAACCTGTCTGAATTGAGCGGGTTGTAAGCGCGTCGCCCAGCGGGTCCGTCTATAGATTCTTATAAGGCTCGTGTATTTGCAGTGTGTTAATAGTATCTTATCAGAATCGCGATTTCAGCAACCAATAATGGGCTTTTGCTTGTTGAGCAGTTTGCAGTATCGATTAATCTGGTATCTGTGTTTCACCTTTGATATATGGTATTTTTGCCCAGCAAGACAGCCAATAATACAGTTAAGCACGTGAAGATCTGCGCGATGCCTTGATTACGAAATATGCAAGTCCTAAAACTGTTGACGCTCCGCTGACGCTCATTTTCAGGATGCCGCAGGCAGCATGTCGCTGTTGTTGTTGCCAGTAAAGGCTGCCAATATCTCATAAATGGATGTCTGCAACCAATCGGAACATAACCTACCCAAGATGCAAAGCCAAAAATTGTTGACGCTCCATTGATGCTCATGCTAAGAAGGGGGCAGTGACTGTGTAGCGATCTCGTCTACCAATAAAAGCTGCCAATATGTCCGTTATGCATAAAAATGACCACGTTACTGGTGAATTACCGTACTTACAAGACCACAAATCGTGAACGCTGCATTGACGCTCGTGCTAGGAATGCAGTGGTGACCGTGTTGCTATCTCTTTTGCCAATGAAAGCTGCCAATACGTCTGTTATGCATAAGAACGACCAAGTCACTGGTGAGTTACCGTACTTACAAGACCATAAATCATTGACGCTCCGTTGACGTTCATTTTAATTTATTGTCCATTCAACATCTGCTGCCGTCGATAGTTGGTTTCATCCTGATTTGAGTTTATCGGTTGTCTTTCTACATGATTGAGACTCAGCGCTGTGGCAAAGCTGAGCGGCATAATCATCTTGCACTGTTCACTCTCACACGACTAAAAATGATGTATCATGCCAAAAGATTCATTGCGCCTGCTATACATCTATTTATGAACCGATATTCACACGCTACTTCTTACCATTCACCCATCATATATCCCTAACTGAAACTCTCGGTCAAGCTACATAAAGCTGGTGAACCATTGACGCATTCTGTCCTACTTTTTCTTCCCTCCTTTATTCCTCCGCGTTTCTATTCCATTAACCGTCACCAACACCTGTTCAGCCTTTCACTTTGAGTTCCGTGTTGGCCAAACCAATCCGGGTACATTTGGCGCGGCGCACACATCCTGCGGCTCTGGGCATTCCGGATCCTCAATGCCAGTGTTTGGCTCTGTATCGGATTCATCGTCCGCTGCGCAATCTTCTTCGCTGTTATTTGGATTCACCAAGTCACCATTGCTGTTTAGCCAATCATCGTTGTCCGAGATGCGTTCAGGTGCGCTGTCCTTGTTGCTTTCGACGGGATGACGGTTGATTCACCGGATTTGGCGGACATTTACAATTTGTGTATATCCTCCAGGGATGTTTTCTGTAGACAAAGCTGGTGGCAAAGGTGATCTTTCTGACAATTTAAATGCAGCCGCACCATCATGTTGAAAGAGTGACCTGGATGCATTGACGATCTCTTCCGTGTCCGAAATGTATCCTACGGCGGTCATCTGCTAATTTTGAGAGCGAGATTCCTTCTGGGTAGCACGTAGGTTTCGGCTGCCGTGCCACATCTTCAAAAAGTCATGAACCTTGGCCATTCTGTGCAATTTCCTGTCATCCGAATCTTTCTTCATTTCCGAGTCGTTTTCTGGGGTTGTAGGATCCAATTCTGGGTCATTGCCTGCCAAAATCCCATTATTGGCTCAAGCGAACTGGCTGACAATCACTTTTTCGAGAAGGGTCTCGCCTGTGGTGTTTGACTGCCTCCAGCCAATATCATTGTGGCCATGGGAAAAACTGGCCTCCACTCTGACACCTTTTGGTATTATAGAGTATATGTCACGCGCCACGTTGGAGAGATCGGCGTACATTGAGTCCGTTTCCTGCTGTTGGCATCGCCAATCGGTTATGTCCGGTAACCATAATGTACTGCTAATCTCCATTGGGTCGGAGTGGTAATCATCGAGATTTGGATTAATTTGTCGCCAGTTCTTTGGTGATTCAGGGGGCGAATTCAAATAGAGCCTTGCGGCAGTCAATATGGGGGTTGCGCGATCGCTTCATCCAGGTGTCGTCTCACCCACATTGTCAGGCGTTCAGTATTCCTCATCATCGCTTGACAAATCATATGGATCAAAGGATGATTGATACAACCCTGAAGCCGTTGTAGAGCGGACAAGATTGCTGCTTGGTACAGTTTTGAGTTTATTGACTGGCACACGTCGATGTTTGGCACAGTATTCATTCCCCACATACTTCAGAAAGGCCTCTTGGTTTTGTGTAGTGTAGAATGTCTCGTCCTCAGGATTGATATCCATTCCCTTGTCCCACTTCCTACATGATCGCAACTTCCAGAAAGTATCGAGGATGTATGCGGAAATCAGAAGCATGCCCATCGTTGTAGTCACCTCAGTGTAGTATTTGGAAAGCTTTGGTCGAGCTAACTTCACTGCGAACAACAAGTCTTCCTTCCATGGAGTCATCTTCTTGGCCAAAGCTCATATCACGCCATCCATGTGATCGAACATGTCATTGTACACTGCGATAACGCGATGCAATGTGACTGTATGCCTCTTTGACATCCAAAGGGTCCAATTTTGAAATGGCCTCAATACTTCCATGACATACTCGACAATCGTCCATTCATCCTGAGTTGGGAATAGTGGCCGGTATTCAGTGTATTTTGGGTTGTGAAGCCACTCGCGTGTGAATTCCTGTAATCAGTATGCGCGCTCGAGCAACTCCAGAGTAGAGTTCCAGCGTGTCTTCACATCAATCATTGGAAGTACTGCAATGCGGACTTTGGGTTCTTGAGAGTCAATGAACTTAATTTCGGCCACCAGGTGTCAGCGTAATCAATTCAGCAAGCATTCTCTGCTATATGAAGGCCAGTTTCAAGTCTTTCAAAATCTCATGAAATACGTACTTTCTCAATTATCCTTGCTAAACCTGGTTTCATGGCCGACACCTTGTTGATTCTAGCATTTCCCTCTTTTCGAAGTCTTTGACTCTTTGCAATGTCTATGCTTTCATTCTCTCCAAATTGCTGATCGCGCTCATGGGCTTCCCAAGGCTTGGTGCGGCCTTATACACCGAGACTACTCATAAATGCACCTAAAGCCAGCTGTATGACGGGCGCCATGCATGGTACGTGGTTCCTCAATGCCGGCCACTCGATTCCAGAGGCCAAATGTGATGATTGCAGCTCGCGTGTCATTGAGTAGTTTGAGGAAACGTTGTCAGTGGTGATACCAAGCAAACAGCCGTTGGTAAACTCGACACGATCAAGCACCTCCTTCCCATGTACGGCTAGCCTTTCTCCAGCATGTTGGCCCTTGACCCACGATCTTCAATTAGTCTTCGAAACGGGGACAGAACACGCGATCAACCTCATCGAAAGCGAGTCGAACTTCACGCAATGGCCAATTCCGATCCATATAGTATGCAACGACCGACGTTATGACCAGTTTGTTCGTTGAAGTCCATCCATCCAAAGCTAACCCAACTTGATTGCGTAACGGCAATTGCTTCTCAATTGCATCCACACTCGGTGCATATTCCCTCCGGCGAATGTAGCTAAGGGTCATAACGGACGGTAGGACTAGATCATCGCGTAATGCCTTATATGACCGTCGTAGGTCAAGATTTGATATAGCAGTCCATGGAATGTGTGCCGAAACAAATACTAACATGAGGTAGCAATTCCACGTGTCTTGGTGAGATTCGGAAGTTTCAAAGTCCTTAGCTGCCAGTTCGGAACGTCTTCTCTGTCATTTTGATCACTATGGATGACACTGGATATCAAATGTGATTTTCCTCTGCAAACTTACTATTGTGATTCCTCGACTTCCTTGCCTCTTCATGATGGCCAAAGCTGTTTCATCCACCGTCAAACGAGTCAATTCAGTGACCTCTGACTCTGTGAATTTGTTTAACTTTGCGATGTGAGCTTTTGCCAGCAAGTGTTTCCCCATTGAGCTGGTCCCGTGTTCTGATGGATGGCGAAGAACTTGATGACAAACGATACAAATGATGCCTGGACTGCCGGACTCCTCAATGGCGCAGTGTAAATAGAAGCGCCACGACGGCGCATGTCTAGAATTATTCCAAGCAAAATGCCACTTCGAGCCTTCATTCGTGGAAGCCCACCACGCATCGAAGATGATTTGCAATGTAAGGTCGCTCAGATCGCGAATCAAGACACGTTCGTTGTTGGAAGAGATCATAACCTTGAGGAATGAGGTGTTTGAAGATTTAGTATCCGATATGGGGGTAAAAATTAGGATGCTGGGTATTCCGACTCGCGAGACTGCCGAACATAACGATAAAGTAATGCAGACTGCGGGTTCTAAAATATTGACTCTACTGCCACAAAGAAGATAATCAGATCAGTAAGACATGGCATGCATAATTGTGAAGTTGAATACAAGGACAGATTGCAACGACTGACCGTGTGAAACTCCATTTTGGAACGGCATAATGCAGTATATTATTGTGTAGCATTCGGAGCCTTGACCCACCGTGGGCGCTGAATTGTTGGAGGCGGACGCGATATCGTCACTTGCATTTTTGCCAATCAAGGCTGCCGATAGGTTTAGTGTGGTTTATCTGCATTCCATTCCGGTAAGATTATCCGAGATGCTAGCGCACAAATCGTTGACGCTCAGTTGACGCTCATTTTGGGACATGGTTACGATCTTTTCATAAGCATATTTGCTTTGAATGGCGCCCAATAGCACGATTATAGATCATTGTGGTTGCATAGCCCTTTGATTTTCCAAGATGGAAAGCCTAAAATCGTTGACGCTCTGTTGACGCTCGTGTTTAGGGCACAGTGACGATGTCTTCGAAAGCATTGTTGCCCAGAAAGACAGCTGATAGTCCGAGTATGTGTCAATTTCGCCGCGCTGCCCTCGGATTTTCGAAGATGCATGGCCAAAAGTCGTTGACACTCATTTTTAGGACATAAGTTCGATGTTGTAGCAAACGTTTTTACCAAGAAAGGCAGCCGATAATCAGATTATGCCTTAATGTTGCCGCAGAGCCCTAGGATTTACCATGATACAAGGCCAAAAGTCGTTGACGCTCCGTTGACACTCATTTTTAGGACATAGTTGCGATGTTGTAGCAACCGTTTTTGCCCAGAAAGGAAGCCGATAATCTGATTATGGCTCAATGTCCCCGCACAGCCCTAGGATTTTCCATGATACAAGGCCAAAAGTCGTTGACCCTCCATTGACGCTCATTTTGAGGACATAGTACCAATGTTGTTGCAAAGGGTTTTGCCTAGAAAAGCGGCCAATAGTGCGATTGTGGTGTAACGTCGCCACACAGCACATGCCTTTTCCAAGATGCAAGGCCAAAAGTCATTGACGCTCTGTTGACGCTCATTTGTAGGAAATAGTAGAAATGTTGCCACCATCATTGTTCCATAGAAAGGCGGCCAATAGTTCGATTATGACGTACTGTAACCGCACAGCCTACTGGATTTCTCATGATGCAATGCCAAAAATCTTTGACGCTCCATTGACGTTCATTTTTAGGATGTGGCAACGACCGTCTCATTTACCTTTTTCGCAACAATGCCGACCTATACATCCGCTTTGGAAGGATGTGACAATGCAGCCCATTGATTGCCGAATGTGTAAGACTCATAATCGTTCACACTCTCTTGACACTCACATTAATCACATCCAACCAGCCTTTGTACACTCAATAATTGTATACAACGAATCATATACTCAGTATTGACCTCCAGTATTGGGTATGTATGTATTATCGTTTGCATCCAGGAGTTTTGTTACCTCTCAATTTCTGATCAACTGCTATCTACGCTATCTGAGTGAGAAATGACGTGGACCTATCACATTCCCACGCTTTCGGCCGGCAATTGACGGCATGTAGATCATTTCACTAGTTTTTGGTAAATATAGCTCGACTTCCTCACCATTCCTTATCCAGCTCCTTCTCCTCGATTTCCATGACGTACCACAAGCTATTTCAAATATCTCAACCATGTGGACCAGGTCTGTGCGGAGAGTTATGCAGTTGGATACATGGATGAATTTAGCATGACGGTTGTCGTTCAGATCGATTTGTCATGCGCACTGACCACTCTCTCTATGACACGTATGACATCACTCACTTAGATTTTGTTAGCACATTTCGTCACTAATATTGCTTTTGCTTTGAGACTTAACAGTCACTTGCAGAAAGAAACCATACGTTTTGGCTGTCTTAAAGTGCGATTTGGATTCTAGAACTTTCACATGGTGAGTTCGACCCTTGCACATGCAAAGACGAATTATCATGTCTCACAATTTTGTCACCGAAATCAAGAAACAGCTGACACGCTGCGAAATTGGTAAACAACTTGCTGTTCACAGCAATCGGACGTCAAAATCTACAGTTTGCATATCTATTCTTCCACAGACGCAGGAGCCGTCACCATCTCTTCGTCGGAATCCGATATCCATATGGTAAATAGCTGGAGGCTCTATGCAGGGGTAACAGATTACTGGTTCAACAGAGCATCCTGGTTCAACTGGGTCCGCTTTGAGCAACGTTGACGAATCATGCTCCGCAGCTAGCCCACCGCTTGTTATGCTTGATTTTGACTGCGGATTGCCCAAACCTAGTCTGATATCAATACTTCCTGGGCGAGAAGTCCATTGCTGCCTTTGCGATATTCCAGGGACAATGTCGAGACTCTCCATAAGCTCTCCAACTGTTGTCGGTGGAGGTGCCAGAGCGTCATCATATGTTTGCGGCTGAACGACTGCCGGAACCCTCAATTCAAATGTGCCGTACTTCTTATCTCGTTGACAGAAGTAGTCGGCTGCATCCTCCCATCCCGGTTGAGTCAATTCGTCTAGCTTCATCTGCCTCTGCCGAAACCTCTCCATGCGCTGCTGTACAGTTTTGGTAATTGTGCCCATCACCCAGCCGGGTTCGTCATCTTCGCTCAGCTTGCCCTGCTCAGTCTGTTCATCATTCTCATATTCCCCATCCTCCCCATTGTCGGAACTTGCAAGATCACTCAGACTGTCTCCGATAGCATCCAGCATCTCCTCAAAGGTCTTTTCGGGCTCTCTGGACGTCAATCACGCGATTTCAGCATGCGTCATATCATCCTTCACTTGCTGAACCGCTGCCTGTGCGTCTTCAACTCGCTTTCTTGCCCCAGCGGTTTCTCTCGCAACATAATCCTGAATCCATTCTTCTTTCTCTTCATTGCTTAAGAAGTGCGTTTCTCATCGTTTCTCCGCCGCAAGCTTCTTTTTGGATCCCAAGCTGCACAATGCCCCAAGTGCTCGGACTCTCTCTGCTTCCAAGCCGCTCTTGCCGTCATTCGCATGATGACATCGTTGGGTTGACCGCATTGTGGATTTGCCGTATCTGTCCGCCAGAAGTGGTGAAATGTTCATTTTCGGAGCATTGACCATTGTAGTTTGCGTGGACTTTGTTGTTGGGCGAGATGTTGGATGTTGCAAGTTATGGACAATATGGAGGCAAGCTGCGTCTTTTATGTCAAGGTTGGTACGTTTACTCATCTTTGAACAAAGCAAAATCTCCCTCTTGACTGTCAATAAATCAGGAATAGTGACACTAACCGAACAACATGACATGATTGCTAGTGTCATTTTTATGTGATATCCCGGGGATCATTGGAGACAAATATCAGCAGACGTCCTTTCCCGCGAACAACATCCTAGTAATATCTAGCGATTAGGCGATTCTGGCGGTCGTAAACCGCAGTTTATCCCTGGTACCAAACAAACACCATCAGACCAACTTTTGGCAAATTGCGGGGCGGTGGGAAACCCCTGCAACTTGCTGCCATTCTCAGTAGGATTCATCTTGAACATAACGATCATTTTGGCTGCTACTTATTTCATTCTGGCAAGAAGCTGACTATATAGTCCTCAGGGCTTCCCACTTCCTCTCATTATCATCTTCATCTCCTATTCCACACCAGCACATCATGGGTACACAACCACCTCCGCCAGGTGGGAGCTGATCGAATACCGGCCAATTGGCAGGCGCTTCATCAAATACCGACATTCTTGGCACACAACAAGAGCGCAGACACAACTTAGTTCACCGCGACACTGCCAATGCAGCCCCCAAACATATGACCCAGGATGCCCATTTAAAAATTGTGCGCAAGACTGGAAGCAGCAAAAATAAGAAGCAGGATGCAGTTGGATGTGAGTATATCCATATCGAGGCAAAGGGCGGTAAATTAACCGTATAACATACAGTGGGTGCCCGTAGAGAGCTACGTAACGAATTTATTGCTGCCCATAACGGGCAACCTCCATGGTTGACAAAGGCATTCGTCAGCACAGTCCGCGAAATGGAACATCGTGATGTTGTCAGCTCTGGGATTTTCGCAGATGAATTTCCTGATAAGCATCCCCGCGAGTGGACAAAGCAGGCTTTGATCACTTTAGAGGAGGCTACGGAAGCGTATCTGGTAGAGGTAACAGCCGAATTTCATTGTTAGAAGCAGCATCTAATGTCTGGTAGGCTTTCAACATGTCTTCAACTATGCCAAGGCAAGGAGGTCGGGTACAGCTGGAACAGTCCAACATGCGCCTGGTGTTGAATATGGCCGAAATGGCCAAAGAAGGCATTTCGCGCGCCGCAATAGAGGAAATGAATTACCTCATCAAGAAACTACGCACTGAGGTCCGAGAAGAGAAGAAGCGGGGTGTTGAGTGTCCTGGGCATAAAAAGGTGAAGGCTGCGATACAAAGACACCCGGCAATGCTTCGTCAAAACCAAACTTCCAGCTGCCTCTCTTGCCAAACTGGCACCGCAAAGAATCCGCAGACTTGCAGGTGACGCAAAGGAACAGGTGCACCTCCAACCGACCGACGCAGAGAGCAGACTCCAGAGACGACAACGCCACTGCCCGGCACACAACCCGCCCCAACCGGTAACACTTCCGGAGTTCAACCTTCTCATATCGTCAATTTGCTGGCTGGATATATGCATTCGCATACAGCGCTTCCCTGTGCGGAATTTTTCGATGATCAGGATACCGAGCACAGTACCCATTTCGATCCAGATATGCTGACTGATGAAGGTTAGTACACTCTCTGTGGTGTGGTAATGCAGCTGACATTTATTTTGTAGACGAGAGCAGTGGATTGAGCGATCCTGCAACTGGTGATGAGCATTGAGCGAAAGACACGTGATTTTGGAGATGATTAATATATTTATTAATGTATTATTAAAGAACAATGTAGTGATCAAGCAGAAAGTGAATAAAAACGCCAGAAAGGCAGCCAAAACAATGTGAATGATGGACTGTGCCAAATTAAATGATTGCATATTGCGGATACAGCCATGGCAAAATGAGCATCAACGGAGAATCAATGATTGTTGGTCATGCGTCCTGGAAAATCACACCTCCGATAGGTTGTAGTTAGTCATAAAGGAATTCTTGGCTGCCTTTATAGGGAGAACAGATTACAATACCCTCCCTGCCCCGTCATGAAAATGAGCGTTAACAGAGCGTCAACAATTTTTGGTCATGCGTCCTGGGAAATCACGCCTCCGATAGGTTGTAGTCAGTCATAAAGGCATTATTGGCTGCCTTTATAGGCAAAACAGATTGCAATACCCTCCCTGCTCCATCATGAAAATGAGCGTCAACGGAGCGTCAACAATTTTTGGTCATGCGTTCTGGGAAATCACGCCTCCGATAGGTTGTAGTCAGTCATAAAGGCATTATTGGCTGCCTTTATAGGCGAAACAGATTGCAACACCCTCCCTGCCCCATCATGAAAATGAGCGTCAACTGAGCGTCAACAATGTTTGGTCATGCGTCCTGGGAAATCACGCCTCTGATAGGTTGTAGTCAATCTTAAAGGCATTATTGGCTGACTTTATAGGCAAAACATATTGCAATACCCTCCCTGCCCCATCATGAAAATGAGCGTCAACGGAGCGTCAACGATTGTTGGTCAGGTATCCTGGGTCATCTGCAGGGCGACAGGTTGCCCATTGTCATAAACTGATTATTGGCTGCCTTTACAGGCAAAAGTGAAAGTGAAATGCTTCCTGCCCCATCTTCAAAATGAGCGTCAACAGAGTGTCAATGATTGTTGGCCTGCCATCATGGTTAATCACAACGCGATGTGGCGGTTATTGTCTATATACATCGTTATGACTGTTATTATACACTAGAAGGCTCAAGAATACTTAGTGGTTGCTCTGTGAATGAAATGAGTTGTTACTGTCCCGGAGGATGTGGCTAGAATATCCCGTACATATCTGCCTATAAAGGCTGCCATGTCCTTCTTTATGGATGCTTGTGATCAGGCACCACTCATATTACCGAAGATGCAAGACCAAATATCGTTGACGCTCTGTTGACGCTCTGTTGACGCTCATTCTCAGGTTGTGGTTGGGCGCGTGAGTATGCTTGTTTTGCACATCAAGGTGGCTAATACGTCGAGCATGAACCGTGACATACCAATGTTAATATTTTATGATTAACAGTAGCATATCTGAATGCGACCATAAATGTGAAACCCGAAACGCAGAAGCAGAGATTGGAACCGACGGGTCTAGCCAAACCCGGCCAAAGCCGCGGGTTGATGGATACGGGTCCGGGTTTGGCCTGCCAAGAGTCAGCTGGTCGGGTTGTTGGACAGGTCTGGAACTGAACCGACCCGTTTTTGCGGTCCAAACCCGGACCGCTGGCGGGTTACCCGGACCCATTGCTAACACCAGCCACGGTGCCTGCTTGATTCCGGTGCAGTTTCCATTGCTCTCTTTTTCTGCGCCGTGCTCACTAACACCTTGGCTGGCGGTTCATGGGTTTTCCGCCTCTGGTAGATTACTCCATCTGAAAAAAGGTATTTCGTGGCTTCTTGCCGAAATCGCTGCATTCTCTTTAGAAGTGTTCTTTCCAGCCACTTCTAGTTCCTGAGAAATTCGCCTATCTCCTTCCATCTCCCTCTCAATTCCTCCAGCAGTCTCAACCCAACAAATAGTTCGTATGCACTCTCCCTCCTCTTTCATTCCAGTCCTTATTGCACCAGTATTCGCCGTAGGCTCGCTTCGATTCTTTCCTCTAGATTCTTCTCCTCTTCAGGCTCACGCTTCCCTTCCCCTCAAGGCCGATGTGAGAGGCCATCAGGACCTGCATTCAGTGGCCTTAGAAGGTGTTTCACGTTGAAGTTGAACAGTTGTGTCGACGCAATCTGGTGGATTATTAGTGCTCCTGGCTGGTCGTTGGCGGGCAGGTTTAGTTGATGGATGAATATCTTAGCAACTGTCTCCACGACGAATCTGACCCCATATACGTAGTTTTGAAACTTCTTAAGAGACTTCGTCAGTCCACTGCACTTAGCATTCCCTGGGTCATATCCCTTCTCGGTTTTGTTCCAGAGCCCTCGTTCATAGCGACACAGGTGCCGGTCAATGTGTTTGTCTTCCTGCTGCGCGATCGCCCTCCACCCCACTAAGCCGGCGTCAACTCACACAACTATACACCCAACGCTGTCGCAAACGTCTAACGTCTTCAATGCAGGAGCATTGCAGAGAGCCTTCTTCGAGATTGCCATAGCTTCCTGTTCCTCAGTCTCCAATTGAACCTCGATGTCCTTCCTCAAGATCAGGAACAGGGTCCCGCCACCATTGCATACTCACGGATCCATGATCAGTAGTAAGTGCAACGCCCTCGAGATGCCCTGCACTCGGTATGATTCTCGCATCAGGGCCAATCCCACCCCTGGTCTACCTTCGTCACTTGCAGCCATCTTCCTGCTTCCCCACAGGCAAACCCGACCATTGTTACCCCATTCCAGCACCAGTCAGATTACTCTCCAGATGTGGTGGCTCCAGCTCTCTCCACATCGGCAAGTACGTTATCGAGGTTCTGGAGCTGTTCCATAACATACCTTTGAATCCAACGCAGCCCTTCTACCTCCTCTTCTCCGTAGCAACACTTTGGGCTTTTCACTCCAACATCGTCGATGAATATGTCCGTGATTGGTATCAGGTGAGCGTTTAGTATTTTCCGAGATACTCTGACAGATTCTGATACTGGATTGGTAGCTCTCTGTACCAGTCTGCGCGGCTGATACATGCCTTGTGTAGTCGGGAAGGCCATATAGTCCCGGCTATCCTGATGCAATATTCTTTGGTCATACCCAGAGTGAGGGTCAATCAGTGAAGATGTGGGCAGTCTGGCAAAGGCTTTGGAAAATACTTTCATGTTACGTGGTATCCCGGTGTCTTCCGGTGTATGCCCATTCGCACCCACAGCTCAGATGATAAAGCAGTACTTCACATTGTTCTTTGGAACTAAGAAGTGAGCGTTCCTGTAGGGGCCCCAAGCAGGCTCCAATCGGCCCTGCCGAACAATCTCTTCTATCATCGCTTTGTCCACGGCAATGACTTTCTTCGGTATGCACAATAGATGGTCCTTCCAGACCTTGTGACTGGACTCCAGCCAGATACAGGGGGGTAGCTCGAGCTCGTCGCAGATCGTTTCCAGTTCCTCTGCTGTCCATGAGAGAGTGTACTTTCCATTCGATAGCATACCCAGGAGCGCTTCGATTTCCTTTAGCCTTAATATGCTCCCGATCCGTCGCTCTCATGGTCTCTCAAGTGTCAACCTTCCCCCTCCTGTTCCGCGGGAGAATTTGGAAATAAACCACTCGTCACAGTGGCCTGCTATTGTGAAGGCCCGGGCAATAGCACTTCCTCTCCACTCGAGTCCGGCATCTGGTGTACTTCCATCTCCCAGGAGAAGAGACTTCACTTTCTGGGCAATACATACGTAGTGGGCATGCACCCAGGCTACATTTGAATTCTCGTCTAAGTTGCACTTCGCCGAATCTAGGTACAAGGAAAATTGATGTATCTGACTAAGTTTCAGAGCAATGCCATTGGTAGAAACCCTCGCCAAGGTCATGGATTCTCTCCTGGTTACCCTCCTTTTCTTCACCAGAGCCTCTTCTCCCATCGCCCACCCGTCTGTTACCATCCTCGTACCCTGCTCTCTGACTACCGGTCATTCCTCCTGTTCCCACTGAACTTCCCAATTCATGCCTGTTCCCATTAGTTTCCTCACCACCTTCAATTGCCCCCCTTCTCTGACTGACTGTTTCCCTTCCTTAAACCTTTCCTTCTCTTTCCTGTTGTATAATCCTTCCACTTTCCATGCACGCACCCTCTTCCTATCAACCAACTCCTTCTCTTCTCCTTTTCTACCATTTGAGCCCTCCTCATTCCCATCATTCCCACCAGAACTCCCCAACCTCTTTCCTTCGCAGTGCCGGGCCCAATCGTTCCTTCATGCCCTTACCTTACATAGAGGTATACGTTTCCCGAGCTGCTTGCGAATCTATCCCTCTTGTCTCCCTGCAAGGTAACAACAATCATCACCTGCTCTGACCCATCGATGGCTGGGATGGCGATGTCGCAAGTGCCATTGTCCAGGATCCTCTCACCCTGTCGAGCATATGTTTCCCAGGGGCGACCTAAGATAACCTGTTCAGATCCAAATTTTGCTAAAAAGATAGGCACGAAAATGATGATACCATGGACGTTGACAGGCACAGACCGTGCCATCGTCGTCATATCAGACCGATTGCGATCGGCAGTGCTTATCCTCCAGTCAGGATGTTTCCACCCCATGTTCAACTGCCTGGCAACGCCTTTACTCCTCACCCAGATGTCAGATCCACCATTGATGAGCATGGGAAGTTCGTGCCTGTGTATCATTTCAATGATGTGTGGGGCGACACTGCCATACAGGAATTCGATGTATCAGGCGTGATCTTTCAGGCCGGAGAAGGCAGAACTGTGAGCAATTCCTATTTTCTTTGGTGTACCCAGGGTCCTGGCAGCAACTAGTTTGTTTTGGGAACTGAGACCATTTTAGCCTGGGGTACCAGTCAAAAGGTCAATTCACCAATATCTCTCTCCTGACTAGCTAGGATGGTATAATCCAGTTGGCTGCTCCCGAGGGCTTCGTAGTTTCTGGTATCCAGGGCTGGTGCATGCTTCTGTGGCACTGTCCAAGCCTCTGGGGTCTTTGATGTCGTGTTTTCAAGGCGGTCCACCTCGGCCGGTTGTTTGCAGAATGCTACCACTTCCCTGATACTTCGCGTTTCCTGGGTACCAGCAGTTGTTGAAAACTACAGAGCCGTTTCCTGAATACGTGCCCATTTGTCATCATCCCTCGTCACCTCATCTGTCCTCTTCCATCTCCTATCCATGAAGGCATATCCTGCCTACCTGCACACAACTGCCATCTTTTTCTCTCTCCCTTCCTTGTCCAAACACGTGTCTCTCTCCTCCTGCATCTTACTTTCCTCCTCTTCCTCCACCCTGCTGTTGCCTTGCCCCTCTTCTTGCTCTTCATCCTCATTGCTCATGTGGTTGATCCGATCTTCATTACTGTCTTCATTACGGTCCATACCTGTAGACCAACCACAGTTGTACCGATCAATTTCTGACAGTTTTTGGACAATCCCTGAGCAATTGGCAGGCACCTGAGCACTGGCCCTCTAAAACAGCTAAAATCTTGCAAGGTGCTGCAGCTGAGACGGCTGTGGTCCAGCGGTAGTGGCTACTCCCCCTCCATGCTGCCTATGTCTAGCAACTTCCCAGGTGTACTCCCGCATTGACAAAAACCTTCTCTCTGGTCAATAGTGGGATATCTCATCTCCATATCCTCCTCTTGGTCCTAGGGTTAGTCTTCCACAGTCAGTGAGGTGGACTATTCCTGTTCCCTGGTTGGTGCGCACATGAAGACAGAATGTGCGGATGTGTCCTAGCTCAGCACAATAGATACAGGGCCCTAATCCATGCTGTGCATACTGCTGGTAATTGGGTCCCAGTCGATAATAAGGAGGTCATGTGGGTGCATTCTGAGGTGCGAGGTGCATTGGTGTGTGCGGAGGTGGATGGTCAGCTTCGATGGCGTACATGCTGGCAGTCTGGTAGCCACCATATGTGGGCTCATTCAGTGTGCTCAGCTGGATGGTCCAAGCCTCAAAGGCCTTCATCATACTGGCAATTTTCGTGTCGATTGTATATTCAGCTTTAGTGATGGGAATTTCTTCCATGGCTTGCACTGGTGCCAGGGCCTCTTCACTCGGGATTGCTCGAAGGTTCAACACTACTGCCATCTGGGGGAGCAGGACTCCAGCTGGGATTGAGTAAGGGCCGATCCCCAGCGCAGTACGTGCTCCTGCCCAATCAATGATTGCTGGGGCATCAGCAGTTGGACATTTGCTGAGGACGTGCTTTTGGAGTTTGTCGTATTGCAACTTTGAGGAGTCTCCAGGATCTAGTTCGACTTTCATTACTGCTTTCGCTCTCAAATCCTTTAGGAGGGTTCCGAGAAACATTTCCAGCTGTGAGTACTCGGCCAAGGCTCCCATGTTGATCATAATGCGGCTGATGTTGACATAGGTGAGGATAAAAGCATTCAGGCCGACGTTCCCACATTCCAGCTTGTCATTGCACAGTCACTCCAAGCACGATCTCGTGTACATATAAACTCTGCTATCGGAGTGGTGGAATGCATCCTTCAGTTCCTTATTGAACTGCTCCCAGTCCTTCCTCAGATATCTGTTGATCATTTGATTGTTTCTTGGATCATTTTCAGGCAGTAGTACACAAACATTGCGATAATTTCTTAGGCCGCCAGGTCAGTCCCAGTGTGAGATGAGTGGCTTCTGTACACTTCGATGAACTGGGTGATGTCCGTTCCTCCAAAGACTGGGGCGCTCATGGTACCCGGTAGTGGCATTTGCATCATTTCATTCTTAATCCCAATCGGTAAGGACTCGATGAATTGCATTTGATCTTGTACATGATTGGGTGAGGTGTTGGCGGAGGGTCCAGCACTGGTGGAGGATCGGGCATGGGTTGACGGTCCGGCACTGGAGGAAGCTGTATCGCCACTGGAACTGGCGGCGGAAGTAGATCGACAGTGTTCAATTGACGTCTTGGTACTGTTTGTTGCGGTTTGAAGATGGGATGGTGGTTTCTGTGGTTAATCCACAGTAATGGGTGATCTAGGGTCAATTGCTAGTCTGTGAGTTCTCGGAAGGGGAGTTGGGTCAGTTGAAGCTCTTTTCGAGGTCTGCTTTTTCTTTCATTCACTTCCTAGCCCAGCTTTACCACCTCTGACCTTCTGCTGTCTTAGCTTCCTGCCATGTCGTCTATCTCTTGGGTTCTGTTCCCTGTGATCTCTCCCCCCACACGTAGTAGTGTTCTCATTAGCATCTTTGCCAATCTCACCAGCATGGTTAATTCCTTGTCTTAATATTTCTTCCAATTGGTGTATTCCTTAGTACGGAAGTGGCGTCCTTTTTGAGCTTGTGTTTTCTCGTCCCAGTATATGGTAGGTGCCTGTTGTCCCAGTGTTAGGTAGGTGCCTGTTGTCCCGGCTGCAAGGTCTGGGCCTGGTTTCCTTGTGTGAGGATACTACCTGTGGTGCTGCCTGTGAGGTCGGTGCCTGTTGTCCCAGTATATGGTCAGTCCCTTTCGTCCCGGTGTTAGGCCGGTACAGTTCATGCCATCTGCGAGGTTGGTGGCTTTTGTCCCAGTGTCAGATCAGTGCCAATTTCTCAGTATTGGACTTAGCATATGGTCGGTGCGTTTCGTCCGGTGATATGTCGGCACTATTGCCTCGGTGTTCGTCCTGGTATAAGATCGGTGGTTGTTTCATTAGTGATGTCGATGTACCTGGCATACCGCATCCAGTATTCCAATCCGACATTGTTAGCACTGTCCATTAGTTGCTTCTGTCCATATTTACCTGTATCAGCTAGTGAGGGTCCTTCCCACCATTGCGTACTCAGCTTTCCGAACCAGAATCCGCATTTGAGCTCAATTTGTGGGGAAACGGTGGAGGTAGAAGGCAATGAGTCAACCATGAACACTCTGCCACACCTCTCGTGGCATTCCAGAAGGAATTCGGGAGAAACAGCGGGTCTGGCTCGAGCAGCGTAGGAAGAGGGTGAGAAGATCTGATACTACCTGGCCATGAGGATCCACGCAATTGAGTGGATCCTCAAATCCTAGGAAAGAGCAAGTGAGATTGAATGATGGGAAAGATAGAGTGTGTAATTCGTTGTATGATGAAATGATACAAGATGAGATGAGATGCTATCTACCCTGGGGTCTCCCGAATATATACTCCCCGTGGCTCCATCCATCTTCGTTCCCCCTGTATCTCCCTCCGCCCCTGGCGCCCAGTCCGTCTCCATCATCCCTGAATCTCCATACACCCGCCATAGCTCAGTCCTCCGCCAAGCTGAGTCACGGTGGTGGTGAAAATGGCATTTCCTGCCACACTGTTAACAACTCCAGGCATTGAATATTCATGTGAAGTTCTGCCAGATGCGAATTTATTTGATTTACAAAATAGCGCCCTGACTGTGCTGTGCATTGTATCATTGATATTCAAGTACAACCTTGGAGCAGGAGGAAGTGGACAAAGAGTATATCACATAATACACATATGGGCAAATAAAGAGTCACCTGATAAATGTGCAGAGTTCGTACAACTGCTCCATTTCGAATGCCTTCAAGTTGAAACTGGGACTTCATTTCAAAATATTTTCGGTAGATATGGCGATCGCAATAGGGGAGGAGAGGGCAGTGCACGTTTTTAGACAGGTATAGGTAATCCCAGCTGGTCATATAGAGACTAGCTATACTGAACTGGTGATTACTATACTCAATCTTTGGAACATGCTGGAGAGGATGGAAGATAGGAGGGAGAGGACAACCATGGGCAAGAGAATGGTACTAGTATTACTGTAAGTTCTGCTTGAGAGAATAAAATTCATTATATTACACAAATATATATGTATTCCAATGCATACTTGCTGGTGAAATACCTTACAACACAATAAGTGTCAGAAGTACCACAGTATGAGTCCAGCTGCTGAGTTTAGCTCACAACAACTGAAAGAGATCATGGAGGACAATCGGACAATGGACAAAGGTGCTTGGGAAATTCAGGAGCAAGTGCAGCATGGTGAGGAGGTCTTTGATCCAGGTAATAGCAGTTCGGTATTAAGAGCTGAACTCATTACAATCAACAACAGATTGGTATCGGAGTCTGGTGAGGAGGCAGTTAGCCTGCCAAATGCATGGCTGAATTTCCAACCAATGCAGACTAACTCCCAGGCGATAAGTATTCAATCCCAGGCCTGCCAGGAACCGAGTTTCTGGCATGGCTGGTTTAGGCAATATGGTTGATTTTACATAGGTGGGTTAGGAATTTGGATATCCCAGGAGGGTTCTTGGCACATCAAATGGTTCTTGGCACATGAAATGTATCTTGGCGAGACTTATACATCAGTGGCAGTGGCTACAAAATGCAAATTGCTGACTGTGACAGTTGCTGTGGGGTGCCATGGTCAATTTTGTAAGGGAAAGCCACTGACGAATGGGTGAATATGGCACTGAACTACTATCCTGGCATTATCAGTAAAAAATGACAGTGGTACTCATTACAGAAACCATCTTCAGTGGCCCCCAGCCTTTTAGAGATTCAGACAAGTTCACCTCTAGGGTATTCTGTACATTCTTCAGGCGTTGAACCAATTCTAGTAGTGGCAATGTCCAGTGTGGCAGAGGGATTGAGGAGTATCATCAATGAGATGACATATGCGACTGACTTCAAGCTTGTGAACATGTTCTGTGAAAACAATGCAAATTTCACGAGGAATGATCAGTACACAAAAAATACTGAACCGGAAAGCCGATGGAATATCCATCGTGTTTCATATGATACCTTGACATGCATTGTGAGACCATCAAGCAATGGCCACCTCTTATACAGTTCATGGAGTTTTGGGGTTTTTGACAAGTCTCATCAGTACAAGACTAAAAACACTGTGAAATGGAAAATCATGATAACCTTCAGAATTGAATTCAAACTTCAAGTGACAGCTGTGCCGGGATTCCATTTACTTTGTAATCGCTGTTACAAGTCAATATCCATTTTTTCCGATACCACCAATGATCCAGAGAATCATACTGCAATAGAACAGGATGGTGCAGTTACACTGACTTCAGCAGCAAAGTATTTGATACATGCCATCTGGATGGATGACAATGAACATCAACAGGGTGCAACATATTGGATAATACAGATTGCAAACCTTTGGATGATGTGGAACAGATCCAAACCAAATCTTGCGAATGCAAACCATTTCATTCGGCTACCAAAGCAGAATGTGCACCTTATTCATCTCGAGTGGACTGTGGCAGGGGAAGTACAATTGAAGACCTTTGGGAAATAATAGACTTCACATGGTGCTTCAGAAGCCTGGAGCGTTTAGAGATGGTGGCCAGCAGATTTCAATTAGTATTGGGAGACACCAAGGATGACAACTATGATTCAGAACAATGCCCAGATAAATAGCAATTGGATACTTGGGTGGATTCTCTGACTTTCCAAAGGCTAAGAGAAACATTTCAAACAATACTTGACAACGAACCTGTGGAGTATCCCCAGCCTGACCAGGATGATCTATCATGTGAGTTGCTTCTTTACAAACTGGAGAGAAATCAAAACTCTCTGCTAGGTGTACCTCCAACACACAACATGGTGTGCTGTTGCCTTCTTCCTGGCTAGTTTCATCATTGGAAGTAGTGGTTGACCAAGTATTATTTAGATCATCTCGATATACTCCATATGTATCCATAAATGGGCCCTGATGAAAGGCCCGAAATGAAGCTCAAATTCCAGGATCCATGAAATTTATCTGTTTTTGTAACTACCCCCACCCTGGGTTGGACAGGCCTATATCTTACAGAAGCAAACCATTCAATATTAACACAGAAGTTCTAGGTATTGACTAAGCAGCACCAGGCATTTGAATGAGTTGTCTGGCTAAGTTAAAACAGAGTTCCACACACATGGGTACTGAATACAAGTACTGGTGGGTGTAGCAACTATGCACATGATCTCCACAAACTTTCAGGAGTGGCGCACCATAGAGTCCTGCACGACTTGATGAGTTAACTAAACATAGCAAAATAGCTGATGTACTAGAATCATGAGTTGTCTAAGGACTATACGAAACTACTGACAGAGAATGGAGAAGCATTGTAGTCAGATGAACAAACATCTTAGATCATTCAGACTGTCAAATCAAGGTATGCCTCTTGACACATCCAACCATTCAAATCTTGTCAACTAATGCAAATAGTCAAAAAGGTTATTCGTAAAACAGAATCTACTGCGTATATAAATTGTTTCTCTCTGTCATTTTGGGAGTGAATTGATGATGCATTGTAGGAACTGTTGTAATCTAAATCAGTATTGGTTAGAGTGGGATTTTATTGCCATTCTTGATTATTAATAATGGCAAATAAGAGAGATATTCCATTAATCTGTACTGACATTGCTATGTTGCAGGTATACCGGTCATATGGATATGTGCCATCACCAAGATATTTGCCCAACAGTGATTGCGTTATGGAGCCTCCACTGGTAATGTATTTGTCATTGTTGGAATGTTGAAAATCTGGAAAGCCTGTGGCCACATATTCAATTACCATGCTCACCTGGTTGCATGATAATTCACAATCATTGACTTATGCTACAGAATTCCACACAGGGCTTGAAATCAGTTGCTAATGACAGATTTGAGCTGCACCAGAAATCTAAGACCAGCTATAAATTTCAAAATCCACAGACTAAAAAAATGCACAATTGCACTATTTTCAGATGCAATGGAGAATCCTGCACATGTATTGGGTTCTGTGTGTCACAGTGACATACCAAGCAGAGCAGATTCTCGAATCCCATTTTGCAATAATAACATTCATGGTGAGATTTAATTCATGGGTCAAAATATGAGACATATCTTTGATATTGTTGCCAAATCTACAGCATTTGCTGGCATACGATTGTAGTTTGGGCATACCTCCATTCCCCATCCCAGAGAGTCAGACGATGAGATACAGCTCAGGAAATTAACAATATGCCACAGCTTTGGCTGCTGGGCTCTATGTTATATATGATTGAAGTTCAGGTACACCTTAGATCTGCAATCCTGTGATGTATGATTTTCTAGGATTTGAATGACATCAACTTTGACAAGCCACAATTCATTATAGATGTATCATTTCAGTCCAGGTACACCTCTGAGCAACAAATCAGCCGCCAGAGAGTATGTCTTCGAGTTTGTAGTGTAATATATATTGAAGCTTGCTTTGTTCTCAAGCATGTTTTCTTCGACTATGAATCAGTGGAATTAGTGCACACAGAGTGTCACATATCATGACATCTCACATTCCGATGCAGACAGCTCATTCCTTTCAGGCTCGTCTAATATCCAAATCTTTGCTTGATCTGTCTGTAAAGGCCACCACTGAAATGCCTTGAATGTTAATCTCCATGTATATAGTCCATTGGAGGATGGTTGCCACTGCACACTAATTCATCCATGTACAGACCTAGCCAATTGGCAATCACATATAGCTTGATATTGACAAAGTAGTATGTTTGGATCTACACTTCCAAATAGTACAATTGAGTGTGCAAGTTTGGGCTCCATCAAAAAAACTTGAGCTAGAGAGTGAATCTCAAAACAATAAATCTGCACAGTGACTCTCCAGATGACCATCAACTCCCTCCCGCTGCATTTGCCACGCTTACTCCAAGATGTGTAAGTTCACAATGCTCTTAGTCTAGAATTGACAGGATTCTGACAAAATGTAAGTTTGGACTGCTCAAAAACTTATAAGAAAATAGATTATATAAACCGTTCTCTATCAAGTAAGGTCCAAGGCAGAGAATATTTAAAGCTCAAGTTCAGTAAAGACAGCTTGGAAGGGTTCCATTAACAGTCATAGTAAGGTGAGCCTGCAATTCCAATCTCATTTTTGAATCTAGCATAACCATTCAAACCTCTGTGCACCTCAATGCCATAGAACTGCATGCACTCATTCCTCTGCTCACTGTGACATGATGTGTCACCATTGATTCATATCATTGTATATAGCTTTCAACCCTAACATTTATTTTATGTCAACAGTGTAGTAGTGTAACTCATAATAAATTTGTGATTTAATGGGGGGCAATTTACTAGATATTAGGCGCACAATCAGAATATATGTGAGTATTCATGATTCACTTGTTAGCAATCTTGGCATTGACAAGTGTATCAATGAATATGATTACCCTGAAAATTCACCATACTTTACCATTCTTTCTGTTCCCTTCTATCTCTCCTGTGTGCTCCAAAATTCTCTCCCTCTCCATCATCCATTCACTGCAATATTGTTGTTAATGTTTTCTGCAGACACTGCCCAGATGATAGCAGGAAAGGGAAGTTATGCTTACAATATTGCCTTATCAACTGCCAAACTATCTGCATCATTCTAATTCACCAGAATATTGTGAAAACGAGTTTGTCCTTCTTGCAGATATACCACATATGGCGGATCAGATTTCTTCTCTATCCATGACAAACCCAGTCTACACACGTCTGACTCAATCGTGACCCCAACAGTCCCGAATCTATCGAGTTCTGGAGATTTTGAATGCTGCAACATAACTATGCCATGTGCTCACCACAAATGTTTGCACATTCACTCATACTTACTATGTTTGGAGGTGTCATATGCAGGGGCGCTTGTTCTCATTCAGGTTCTCAGTGCTCCATTTGGCCTGCACCAAGGAATAGTGAATGTTACAACCATGTTAATGTTACAAGTTCTTCAGGTGCATCTTGTTCAATTCTATGTGCATTTGGCTTGAACCAAACTCCAATTCATGCATCCATACCATTGTTGATAGGCATGCTAAGATTGGACATTTGGGAATAAGACTATCAATTCCAGTGCACCCAACACTTTCTAAATCACAACACTGGACATGCCATCTATAATACCAATATGAATCACAGAAGTCATCTCTCCAGAACCCTGTCGACACCCACCTCAAATTGCATCCTCCCTGTCTTTGTGCAACTTCTTGTACCATTTATCCTGTTATTCTGTTGCATGTAATCCTATATTTCATGCTTGTATAGTGTCTAGCTCTCATACATTACTCAAACTTCTATCATCATTTTCATGAACAGGAAATCTACACACAGCTAGGAGAGGAATCATGATTCACCTCAGAATCAAGAAGTACAGGTTGAGAGAGCACTTGCATTCGCATTCATGAGAACAGCAAATTTTCATTCTCCATCGAATGTTGAAATTCCAGCCCTCTCCCTCCCTGTGTTCCAATGCAGCTGACTTTGCTGACCACCGCAATGACTAAAGTAGAATAATGATACCGATCGGGAGATTGTCGATATACAATGCGAGAAAACTGGAAAGTTGACATTGTCATTCAACATCAAAGAAAATCATGCCAATCACCAACAGGAGGTTCTACTTGAAGGTCTGGCAGATCAGGACAATTCGTTACAGACTACATCATTCTACTACCAAAGGAATGGAGCCTTGCTGGTACTGTCATTGCACCCCCGCTGCTTTGAAATTCATGAAATCCACCTGGGGCAATGCCACCACCATTGCTCAAACCCCAAAGTCAGCCCTCCTCAACAAATTATGTTAGTCTGACCATGCACCACCTGCCCAGGTGGTGCTGCTACCCAAAATGTAGTGCAGACAAGAGTGTTCCACAACTTAAGGTTTGTGGAGATCAGAATGGTCCCCAACAACATGATACTACATTTGCGGAATTGAAAATATTCATGTAGGGAATCATGTTCATGAAAACACCATGGTCACTATTATCTGACATGAAGCACTCGATGGTTGATGAAGCATGGAAATAAGTCTTTTCATCTAAGAATCACTGGCAGACAATAGCATGAGCTCCTGGACATCAACTATCTGTCTGGCAATTGCCCAGTGGTCCATTTCAGAATCTAGAGCTGCAAACACCTGACAATGTAAGTTAGGAATACTGTTCAATACACCTCTATCAGACATACAATATTGACTACGCCACACAATATACATTGTTCAAACTAAAGATTGGTACCAGTCCATGAAGATTGGCTGATAGGGCTCATAAAAATATTGTCTATGGACACACACCTTCGACAACAAACCTCACTGCCTAGTTTTGTTAAGACTGTCACGTTTCTGGGCAGGTTGTGGTTTTGAATTGGCTTCATTATCATATATGTGTGTGTCACTGCTCACTATTCAGGAGTGTATCTCATCTGTATATTGCTCAATACCACTCAGCATTGACTCTGACCTGTAGTCCCAGTTCTGGAGCCACTTGCCTTCTTTTCTGTTGTTTTATGACAGTTACAACAATTTACAACATGAAGTACTTGTGAGGATAATGAGAGGATGAAAGCGCAGCAATTCAATGAAGTGTTTTTCTGAAGACTGCATGTTCCGACTGATGACAGTCAGAGATGCTACAATGTCCTACAGCACAAGTATGCAAGCGCTAGTACGAGTTGTTCCAATGGACGCATCAACCCACTTAAACAGTGATAACCAGTAGACAGATTATACAGCTCTGTGTTTCCCATGGAGCACGATTGGGGTGTACCACTGTAATCACATTGTATGGCACCCTGTGCTTAGCCAATGTAATACTCAATCCGAACAGTTACATTTCTGGGGGTGGACCAGAATATGGTGCCCTTGGGTAATGTGGGTGGAAGAGGGAAGGGAGTGAAATTTTCATTTTTGGGTAGTGGGTGGAGTGCTCAGCCATCTAACCAGCTCACCTGGAGGCAGAGGGGAATCCCTTTTTGTCATACTCTAATCACAGTGAACTCAGCATGAATAAACAACAACAACAACAACAACTATTGTCCATGGTTACAGGTTGGATTTGGGCTCTAAGACTGCGCTTAGGATTTAGTTTAAGAAACTCCTTGTTGATAATGCATATTGCTCACAGATCATGAAATATTAGAAATCCTAGCTCATCCAAATCGAAGAACTGGATTTAATTTACCATCAGTTCTTCTACACCTCTAGCAGCATAGAGCACCAGCCATCTACTTCCCAGTTCTTTCAACATCTTACACCACAGTCTTTATAACTGGTCGCTGTAGCTATTCACTGTATGCTGTCTGAATATGGCAGTGGAAAGATGGCTATGGTTATGGTTTCTCAAGATGAATAGGAAGGTACATTTTGCCCATCCCCAATGGTACATCATATTCTGGATCCCACAGCACCCATCAATCACATATTAGCGGGTCACTTCATACCCCTAACCCCTCCTCTGGGGCAACTCTGTTGTGACGAACCTGTCGAGACGATTGATTGATTGAGTCTAAGTCTAAGATGACACATAGCCTATATAGTAGCCGCCAGCCCTAACCCACAGCCACGTAATGACGTACTCTACAAAGACTCAGTCTATCACTCCTCCAGGGCGTTATCACGTCCGTCAAACACTAAACCATTGAAAAAACAGACAGAAAACAAACGGAAGACAGAAGCCAAATCATGCCACGCCCTGAGCTCCTCCCAAATGACCATTCTCCCGCTCATGCCATTGGAGGCGTCAATTATATGCCTATTCCTAAGCTCGGTAGTCGATTGTGCTGTCGGCTTCAAATGTCTTGACTTCCAGTCAACTGCTCATCCGAAGGTGACACACAGTCCTGTTGTATCGTGATCGGTATCGTGGTGGAACATATATATTAACCTGCAGTACTTGTCATGTACTGTATCGAAGGTACTCCTCCAACCAGCTGAAGCGTCGTTGATTCCCGTACGCAGCCTCTCGGTCCCAATGATGGGTTGTGCTGTCAGTGTCGAAATTGGAGACGCTTCTCCGTGGTGATGTTGACTTCCGCTCGCCAAATGAAGCGGAAGATCGTCATTTCCCTTTTGAACACAAGTGCTCATAACCTGTTGTACGGTGGTAGATATGTACGTACAGTCGCATCCGATAAGTCTTGGCACGGTTCACGAACCCTCCTCGACAACCATTAAATTCCTAACTACACAACAACCAGACAAAAGAGAGAACCAAGATTAATACATATGAAAGAGAAGATACTAGAAATATGCTACCACTTTGTGTGTCCTCCATTTGCATCTAATACAGCCTTCATCCTCCTGGGCATGCCTTCAATCCAATTATCAATGGTCTCCTG
>Ga0307512_10000234_pt1 | contig 77962 bp, 87 predicted proteins | sample 14_EM_MG_FD_200267 | JGI IMG/M metagenome (GOLD analysis project Ga0307512, IMG submission 200267) | Populus trichocarpa ectomycorrhiza microbial communities from riparian zone in the Pacific Northwest, United States - 14_EM | ecosystem: Host-associated > Plants > Roots > Unclassified | place... | reverse complement strand
CCGACTCATTTCCTTCATCTCCTTCCCATTCCATTGAGAAACTTCCTCATATGACTTATTTTTTGGTGTGAGGTCGTGGTAAGCAGGCACGGATAACCAGATTGCATTGTACTTGTCGAGCCGTTCAGGCATCTTCATGAAGTGGAAAATTAACCTCTGGAGGTGGTCAACCATGCCGATCTGCATTGTCTGGAGGAGGTCGGGCTTAGGGAGGTCGCTCACAATACAGGGAATATGTTGAAAGACATTGAATCCTCGGTGAACATGGCGCAACGAGAGTTCGGCATCAGCTGCCTTGGTGTTGGCATCGCTGAGCGTTTTATATAGGTTGTGATCCCGCCGGGGGTGTTGCTTGTCAGGGGGCCCATAATCTCAAAGTTCGTTCTTTGGACACTCGCACCAAAAACAGACATGCCGCTCGAGACGATGTAGGTCTCTATACTCAGGGCAATCGGCAAGCCATGCTGCTAAAACCGGTTTGCAACGCCTGAAGTTGCCTTCTGCACAGAGAACGTTGTAATACCCGCTATCGGCGCTGGGATTTTGTTTAAAGGTGAGTGGGTGCAGTAGCCGCCGGAGTACTTCGTTCAGCACCTCTCGGTTTGATTGCCGCAGCTCATCCAGCCATTCCTGAGGAATATTGCGGTTCTTGCCTGGAATCGATAGGAGAGCGACCATTACAACGCTGTGTTTTGGGGGCATCTGGCGAATCTTCGATGATAGATTGCCAATTGTCATATATACAGGCCACTCTTGCTTGTCGCCAGCAAAATTCGAGAGATGTGTTCCGTTGGATTTGAAGATCAAAGGAACCAGGGTATCCCACACTCTGAGCGTTGCCTAAACGTCGATTAGCACTTTATTATCCTCGAGAATCTCTCCTTACCTGTGTCTCCCACCACCAGTCCGCAGTGTGCATTTCGTAATAGAGGTGTTTCGGTGGCGTATTACTGTTAAAGCAACGCTGAGGGGCGTAATTGAGATGCTCCGCGTAGGTTGGCTCCCTCATCAACAATCTCATGCTTTCGATGGTGTCTCGACTCTAGTATTTGATAGGGCGTTGGTGATTGTCATTCCATGTCATATCCTCGAGAGTGTGTAGTTCCCACTCCCCGAGAGCCTGATCATCTGGCATGGTAGCCACGAGCTTCTGGACGGCATCCCCATTGTTCCAGCTTCAGAAACGCAGAGTGGTGTTTTCTTCCTTCAGCACGTTGTGATAATACGTCTTCATGCCCTTTTTCTTGATCCCACACTGGATATATTGGTGCTCATCACGCGTCGTAAACGGATAGTAGGGATTGTTTCGTAGGTTCGTTTCAAGGAGACCGTGAGCGTTGCTTTCTCATCGGTCAGGAATGTAATCACTCAGCAGAGCGCCGGTGCTGGAGTATGTTTCCGTCCGTGTCAGAGGAGGTGCTGATGGTTGAGACTGCGAGTGTGGGATGTTTTCAACGTGTTCGAGGGAGGGAAACGCGTCCAAGTTTTCGACTGAATGTTTGTTAGCGTTGAATTCACGAAGCTGAGCGGGTTCAACGCGTCAGGGCGCGCTGCGAATAGTCAGATTCTTCTGGTGTGTAACTGGAATGTGTTCAGGATGATGTAATTTGATATGTTTAAGTCACCAGCTGTCAGAGGTGAACTTCTTTCGGCATGAGAATTTGGGGCAACGGAAAGGGGTCTTCTCTGGCATTGTCGATGACACGGGAGGAGTGAAGTATACACCGTAGAAAGGGATGCAAGTTAGTGCTGGGCCTGAGCAGCCTCATGTGTAAGCTCACGATACTTTCAGCCTCAACACCATCAGAAGGAGGTTCGTCACCCGCCAGGAGTTGCAAACACTCTGCATGCCCGATGTCCCATAATACTATGAATAAACTAAAACCAATATAAATGAAACCAGTACAAAACCCATAAATAAAATAAACCTTGACCGATCCAAAAACCTCGCGACGCGTGTAATGATCAATGCCTGAGAGAAACAGATTAGACCAAAGGAAACGCACACGACAAGAACCTGACCCTAACCCGAACGCAACAACCATCGCCTCCTCTGCAACATGAGGAGTGGTTCACTCCTCGCCTACTCAGCCATCCAGGCGGACCTCAGGGACAGGGACATCGGGGAGAGGGAGATCACGGAGAGGCACATCGGAGAGCGGGACATCCAGCAGAGGGACATCGGGGCGAGGGGCATCGGAGAGAATGTTGCCACCTGCCGATTCGATCAGCAGTTATTAATTCAAATCCACATCCGCGGTGTTTCCGGCTGCCTCAGCTTCTCGCAAAGTTGGCACCGCCGGGCGGGGTTTTTGCGGTGTCACAAGCCCCCAATGCTCCATCCCACTGAGGGGATGAGGCTCTGGAGTTCGTGGTCGTGGGTGAGGCTCTGGGGTTTGTGGCCGTGGGGCAGGCGCCGGAGGTTTTAGCCGTGGCTCGCGCATCTCCTGGCCTTGCTCAGGTTACACGATTGGCTGATCATCTACCATGGTATCTACATCGTCAGCCGATGTATTTACAATCTGTCCCTGGCCAATCGTCCGAGGTTCTTTGCAATCATCCTCATCCTCCTCCTCCTCATCTTTCTCCTGTCCATCGTCCTCCACTTCATCGTCACCGTCCGTTTCCATATCCACATTGCCGTCCAAATCAACGCCGTCCAGCATTTTAACATCATGCTCCATGTGCATATCCACATCAGGATCAAGTTCTGAGTCGAATTCGCTGTCTAACTCCACGGTAGAGTCGGGAGCATCATCTGAGAAAATTGACACGGCGGGAGATGCTGCCGGCTCTAAATATACCCGCTCTGGTTAGCCCTCTGTGTCCGAGTCTGCCTCATTCATTTCCTTCTGCAACTGCAAAGCAATGGCACAAGAGATATCATCTCCTCCTGGGGTGTGTTTAAAAATATCTTTCCGTTTACCGTTACCCTTCCCCTTCCCTTCCTCTGTTGCCTTCCCCTTCCCTTGCCCCTTCTCTTTCCCCTTCCCATCCTTTGTACCCTTCCCTGTCCCGGATCCTTTCTCCCAGCCCTGCATGTCCTGCTCACCCTTGCTGTGGTCATTGTTATTGCCATCACCAGGACGGCTACTTCCACCACTTGGCCCTTCGGGATCCGCCCTGCTCTCATCATCATCATCCTTGTCGATTCTCTCATCCCAATTCAGTGGTGTAATGGCCAGGAAGTTGCCTGGCTTGTACTGCCGGCAGCTTGGTGGCTCAATCTTTGCCCTGAGATCATCGCTACTGTACCAAGAGAAACACTCGCCAGTTCATTTCACCTTCCCCGAGCTGGTTGTCTGCGGATTGAATCGATCAACTTCATCCCCGAAGGCATGGGGGATGTCCCACCTCCAATTGTTCATTTGGTCGCGGGTTTTGTCAAACATTTGCTCCATATATGAGCGGAAGGCTACCCACCACTACCGGAAAGGCGAACTCCTGCTCCTGCAGTGCGGCCACAACAGCTGGAATTGTGAAAAGTGGCGAGTCGTGACTGGATCAAGAAGGATTATATCATAAATGAGTTCCCATGCCCTCTCATCCTTGACGCCGCAAACATTGTATATCCGTATAAGTCCACGGATATGTTCCCAGATGAATCTCTTGATACGGTCCCAATCCAAAGAGAGGCGTCGATTTTTAGCCGATGTCGGCATTTTTGCCCTAGCAGTTGCTTTCCCTGTTCCTTTGCCGCTGCTCTTTGGTGCCATCACTGGGAGTTGAACATGAATCTACACCGGATGCATTAGCATTATGATACGGTTGAATGTAGCAGAGGGAAGCCCAGAGGGAACGTACAAAGTTGTGTAGGTTATCGTGTGTGTTTTGGAACGAGAGGCGTTGTTTTGTGCAAGTCACGTATTGTCGAGAGAGTTCAGGATCCTGATGGTGTGTTTAATAGGGGAGGAACACTGAATGGAGGTGAAGGTGGGAAGATGGGATATATATACTCGAGTTCCTGCGATTTCTTGGTTCAACTTGATCTGTTGGTTAAGGCACACAAAATGGCCCAGCCTTCATCTTGGAGAACCACCAGGCACCTCATGAATGAGGAGCCTCGAAACGAGATTCAGTACTCGCGGAGACGACAGTAGACGACGCCGGGCGTTGCTTTGGCATCTCGTACCACTTTTACCGCTCATACCTCGTGCATCTTGGAGCAAACTGAGTAGTTCTCTGGTTGTCCCAACTGTGCAACCATCCAACATGGCTACCAATGCCTAGCAGTGGAAAAAGCACACGCAACTGATGTCATAGGATAGAGAATACATCATTGTTCCATTTGCAATGTTTTTAGCTCTGCGAAAGGGGGATTTCCACCGGGAAGCTGAAGATATACACAATCGATGGTTCGATGTATTGTGGCAAGAACGAGTGCAATACCATGATAAGTGCACCAAGAAGGCATCAACACCCTTCAAGCTGGGCAAATAGACCTTCAGATGTTGCTGTAACAGTGAATTTCAATGCTGAGTTTAATCTGATGCCAGTTAACCCCATAATTGAATTCTTTTCAAGGGATCTCGTTCCTGAGTATTGTCAGGTTTAGAGGCTAGCGCGGTCACCACGGCGCCTCCCTTTTTTGTTGAATCCCTCCATGGTCGCCCAAATATGAGTCTACCTCGCCTGCCGTTGCATATGTATGCAGAGGACATTATTCATACATTCTTAACATCGAACATCTATATCGGACTATGCCTTCCCAAAGCCCTCACCCTGACACGACTCTGGTCGTACAAAATATTCGAAGTATTGCTTATCGTCAGAATCAACGAAAGCATGGGCCTTTGGGGAATTCTCAACTTCCACCTGCTAAGAGACGCGTTTCCGTGCCGGCTGGCGAGAGGGATACCTCTCAAGGAGGGAGTTCTGTACCCTCTACAATCCAAGGTCAGAACTCCACCCCCTTATCTTCCCTGAACAATTCTCATGTTGCAGTTATCACTCCGCGCGTGGCTTCCACCCCATCCGCTACACTACGACAGTTACATACTCCAACCGCCACACCGGTTACAAGCAGTCATAGCACAACAGCACCCGGAGCAACCTTCCAGACAGACTCAACGCGTCGCGTTGTATCCAGCCCTGCATCCGGCATTGGTAGCACTCCCACTCCTCTCAGCCGTCTTAAAAACCTGCCTACCCCCATCCCTAATCCAGAAGCCCGCGCGATCATTATAAATCCACTGAGAACACGAGCTACAGAACGGAATCCGAGACAGAGGCAGTGGCAATTGAAACTGCATGTAGTGTCTACACCTCCATCAATGGTCCCCGGTAGTCGCAGCATCCATCGATTTGGTAACTCAGACATGACGCATCTTGTATTTGCAACAGGCAGACTCCTGGAGCTCTACATGTGGAACAGAGGGCCGTTTATGAGTGCAAGCAACTTGGAGACGGTAAGTTATGCAACGTGACGCTTTGCGAAAGTATTAGCTGAAGCCCCACACTGGCAGATAATCGAGACGTACTGGAACACCGCTAAGCAGCAAAACAACATTTGGTCCATAGCATTCGAGGCACGCACAAAGGGGATCTTGAAAGCGGTATGCTGAATCAACAGCCCACATTGGATATTACACGCTCAAACCAGTACCAGGTTCGAGCACAAGTCGATAAGGTTAATTCCCATTCTCTTCAATCAGCAAGGGACAACATAGCAGAGCTTGATGATCTCCACCGGTTTGAATCTGCCGCAGAGCGTTTGGAATTCATTCATTCCCTTCTGGCAGACAATAAGTATCATTGTCCTATCGCAGAGCGTGTGGAAGGTGGTGTACGCAGTCCCAATCCAACGCAGAGAGAGTCGAAAGATGCTAACGAATGGCCAGCGTCCACATTACTTCCTGGCAGAAGCAATCTCGCGGTTTATATAGGTCAAATTTTATCATCGGGTGAATAACCGCGTTAAGTATGCTGATGGATTTTGGAATTCCATGATTGACGACAAGGAAGGTCATATACTCTCCCCACTGATCATGTTTACATGCACCGCGTTGCGCAATGCTCTCCTGGAGTGGCAAAAGAACAAACGTGATCTTCCGAAAGCTTCCAAGTCAAAGCTGAAAGCGGACAGACCTCATTGCTCAAACTACTTCAACGGCAAGAATGATGGTGGTAAGATCATATCCTGCTGCGCTGTAACGGGTCGCAAATTGTTAACCTCGCCTGGCGTTGCAGACACGTATAGATTCTTCATCAATACCTGGAACACACCACCGGAGAGCTACCAGCAGAGGTTGTATAACAACACTCTTGCCACAGTCAAGCGTCAGATCCAACAGGCAGAGGACCCAACACCTGCCGTGGTGATCAGCATGGAAGCAGCGCGTGTTGACAATGCTATTCTTCTTGACTATTGGACCTCCAAGGTGGCAATTGAGGAACCTGAGATCGGAAGCACTGACCCAAACATTCTGAAAGACAACAATTGCACGCATGACGAACTGCATTTCGGGATGCCAGGGGGCAGTGGGGATTTCGAACATGAACGTGACGAAAGCAATGCCATCCCCACCGCCAGACGTCGACGACAGGCTGCGACTGGCCTCGAGAGTTTTGACCTGGGAACCAGTGATGTAGACAGGTAAGAGGGCGAAGATGGCGACGATGCCGATGAGGAGGAAGAAGCATCGCAACCCGATGATGGATCAACGCAGAATGTGGAGGACTGAGGGCATTGTACTAGAGAGTGTGAAGATTGGACAGCATATTTCAGACACGTAAAATACGATAATGGCAAAGCAAATGCAATGGCAAGCGATGTATCCGAAGCGAAAACTGTATTGCAACAAGTGACAAAATTTCAAAGCTAAACATAAATGCGAGTGCTGAATGTGGCTATCGGCCGAAGAAAGGCATAAACATCGTCAGGAGTTGTGTTAATGGCTACTGCATAACTACAACCCCTGTGAAGAGTGTAACATACGGGTCGTTCTGGTGGTGCGTATACGTCACCACATTCCGGACGCAAAGTAAACAAAGCCTATAAGAGGCAAGGTATATTACCTGCCGCAGGGGGGGTATGCAACACGACCAGTCGCTTGGGCGACGGGTCGCGTCTGATTCTCGCTCAGAGGGTACACGGTTGCGCCAGAGCCGTCAGAGCTGTCCGGAACACCCGGGTATTTCAGACGGAAAATAGGGTTGTTGCTGATGTTTTGTGTCTATTTTAGGCTTTGCTTTGTACTGTAACTGTAATAGGCAGGTCGATACCAGGTTTGCTGGCGGTCTAACAACCAGATTTGGAGGCTAGATCATTCACATGGCCAGTTCGACCATTGCACCCACTATGATGAAATATCATGTCTCACAATTTGTTCACTGAAATCAGGAAAAAGCTGACACGTAGCAAGGTTGTTACACAAATTGCTTTCCCGAAAGATAGGTCTTCGAAACTACCAATTTGGCTACTTAGACCTCCGGCGACGTGGAAGCAGTCACCATATCTTCGTCTGTATCGGATTTCTATATGGTAATTAACTCGGAATGTTTTATGCAGGGGTAAAAGCTGACTGGTTCTAAAGGCCTTGCTTCCGGAATTGGCATCGGATCGGTTGCCATGGCGGGCGAACCAACCAGTTTGAATTTATGTGACTGTGGTTTCTCCGAACTCAGCTTCATTTCACTACTTCCTGGTCGAGAAGACAGTACCAGCACTTCTGATTGTCCTCGGAGGATGTCAAAAGTCTGCATATGCTCTCCCACTGTTGTCGGGGATGTTGTGGCAGCAGTCATGGCTATCTGCGGCTGGAGGACCACCGGAACCCTCAATTCGGCAGTCCCATACTTCATATCTGTCTCATGGAAGTAGTTGGCTGCATCCCCCCATCCCGGTTGGGTCAATTCATCAAGTCTCATTTGCTTCTGGCGAAAACTTTCCATGCGGTGCTGAACCGTGTTAGTGATTGTGCCCATCACACAGCCAGGTTCATCATCATCACCGAGCTTCCCGAGCTCGGTAATTTTTTCATCATCTTCCACGTCTTCTCCAACCTGCTCATCATCGGAACTGGCAAGATCGCTCAGACTGTCTTCGATCACATTCAACATCTCTTAAAATTTTGTTTCGGGCTTTCCGGTTGTCGTGCCCCCATGTGCAGCAGTCGTCATATCTTGCATAATGGCTGTCTCTGAATCTTGAACTTGCTTTCTTGCCACAGCGGTCTCTCTCTCCACAAAATCCGTGATCCATTTCTCGTTCTCTTCATTGCTTAACATGTGCATCTCTTGTATTTTGTCCGCCGCAACATTCTTTTTAGATCGCAAGCTGCGCAATGCTCCCAATGCTCAGACTCTTTCTGCCACAAAGCCGCTCTTTCCTTTGTTCGCTTGATGAGGTCAACGTGTGGACATCTTTGTCGATTTGCCGTGTTTGCCCGCCGGAAGTGGAGAAGATTTCTTTGTCACTGCATTGACCATTGTATCGCGTGTTGACCTTGTTGTGGAAGATGTTGGATGTTGCAAGATATGGAGCACATGGAGGCAAGCTAATTCTTTTATGTCAAGGTGCGAACGTTTGATCAACTGAATCAAAGCAAAATCTGTGTTTTGACCGTCATTTCAGTTGGAATAGTAACACTAATCGTACGTTATGGCATGACAGTTAGCATATGTTTCATGCATAATCCCGGCTATGTGTTGAGACAAACATCACCAGGCCACCTTTCCGTCGAAGAGTTTCCTTTGATATCGATCAAACACGAGATATCAGCTGTCGTTCACTTCAATGTATCCCTGCAAACAAACAAACAAACATCATCGGACTGACATACTGCAAATCACGGCACCATTGGAATCACTTCCAACTCGCAGCAATACGCAGCAGGATGTATCTTGAGTAGAACGTCCAAGTTTACAGCCATTCATTCCCTCGTGACCGGTAGCTTGCTGTATTTTCCTCAGGACTTTCTACTTTTCCTGATCATCTTCCACACATTTTCCACAATAGCATGTCATGGCTCCACAAACATCGCAACCAGGTGTGTTCCAATCCGAATCGAGCCGAACAACGTGCTTTTCATCCAATGTGCCCCTGGCTGAGACATCACTGCAACCCAGACACCAGTTAGTCCACCGTGACCCTGCAATTGCAGCCACAGAAACTATGCCCCAGGACACACATTTACAGAAAGTACATAAAACAGGACGCAGCAATAATACGCAGCAGCATGAAATCGGATGTGAGTAGCTCCATATCGATATAGAAGGCGGTCAACTAACAATATACTGTAGATCTGGTGTATGTAGAGAGCTCGGTGACGAATTTATCGGTGCCTACAATGGCAAACATCTATGGCCCACGAAGGCATTTGCGCACACAGTCCGCGAAATTGATCATCATGATGTTGTTAGGTCTGCGATCTTTGCGGACCAATTTCGTGATAAAGGTCCCTGGGAGTGGACAAATGAAGCTTTAAAGACTCTAGAGGAGGCTACGGAGTCGTATATGGTTGAGGTAATAGCCGAAGCTTCATTTTGGAAGTAGAAACTAATTCCTTGTAGGTTTTCAATATGTCTGCTACTATGGCGAGGAAAGGAGGTCGGGTACAGCTGGAACAGTCTGACATGCGCCTTGCCCTGAATATGGCGAAAATGGCAAAAGGCTGGTTTTCGTGCGCCATATTAGAGGATACACAACAACATATTAAGAAAACTTGCACCGAACTCCGAGAAGAGAAGAAGCATGCAGTTAAGGTTGCTGGGCATCACAAGGTGACGGCTGCGATGGAATGACACTCGGCAATGGTTTACAAAAATCATATGGCCAGCCGCCTTCCATGCCAAAAGGGTACAGCAAAGAATCCGCAGACACGCTGGAGGCGGAAAGGAACCGCCACACCTCCACCAGAACCAGCGGCACCTCTGCACGGAAGGCCATCTCCACCCAGAACCCCACCTGCGCCACCAGGTGACGCTAAGGGAAACGAAAGTTATGAAATACAAGGTATGCCATCCAGCTGCGTGTATATGCATTCTCCACTTTCAAACACACAATGTTTCAATCATAATGCATTTGGCAAGGATAGCAAGCGCGATAAATACTGCTGACATTGATTATGAAGATGACAACGGCATTGTGGGGGAATCTGAGGGTGCGGACGAGAATTGATTAAAAGATACGGGAGGGACACTTTAATGTATATTTTAAAGAATACATTTATATGCACAATTAAAGGACAATGTAGTGATAATTAAAACATACATGAAAAGGATAGAATGACTGTCAAAACACTGTACTTGATAATCTCTGCCAAACTAAATGGTTGCATAATGCGGGTACGCCAGTGGCAAAATGAGCATAAATGGAGTGTCAACGATTTTTCGTCCTGTAAGTCAGGTTATTAAAATGTGAATTAATCATTGTTATCTATAATCATTGTATTGGCCGCCTTTTTAAGCAAAAGAGCCTGCTACACTCTCCCTGCCCCATCTTGACAATCAGCGTCAATAGAGCGACAGTGATGTTTGGTCTCAAATCTTGGGTAATCTTGGTGGTAAATGATCGCAGACATCTATAAACAAGGATTTGGCAGGCTTTCGTGGCTGATAAGCAAGAGGTCATCCCGTGACAGCTTCCCAGACAATCACAATGTAATTCATTTTCCATGCTGCAACCCAGTGATCATAAACGTTTTATCCCGTAAAACCAGTCAAAACTCCAGATATAGACATTTATGGCTATCCCGCACTGTGATTAACCATCCTGCAAGGCCCAAGATTGTTGACACTCATATTCGGAATGGGGCAGGGAGCGTGTCTCATTCTCTGTTGAGTTGGAAAACGGCCAATTCATCCTTTATGATCGTTTGCATCCAATCGCCATTTAGATTACTCATGACGCAAGACCCAAAATCATTGATGTGCTGTTGACTATCATGTTCAAGATAGGGCAAAGAGCGTGTCTCTCCTGTTTTTAGGAATAAAGGCGGCCGATTCATCTGAAAAGGACAATGGTGTTCAAATGTTGATATTTTGCGATTAGCAGTAGGGTATGTAAATGTGACCATAAATAGAAAAACCCGAAACACAGAACCAGAGATTTGAACCGATGGGTCAAGCCAAACACCTCACAACCTGCGGGTCGACTTCTATGGGTCTGGGTTTGGCCTGCAAAGAGGCTGTGGGTCGTGTGTTTGGACATTTCTTGAACCGAACTGCACTGTTTTTCCGGTCCGAACCTGGACTGCTGGCATGTTACCCGGACCCGTTGCTAACACAACTCCCATTATCTCCTGTTTGTTGAAAGTAGGCTGCTGTTCAACGCTGCCAAGTTATTCCATATAGCTGAACTGGGCCAGATTTTACTGAAATCATCTTTATGACGATGACACTCCTCCAAAACAATTTCCTTCTACTTGATTGCAGCGTCAGGATCAAGCCGGTACCATGCCACAATGTGAAAATTCACTATGCTCTTCCTGTACAAGAGGGCTTCTGTAAAGGGAATCCTTTAGCTCGCCAAAGAGTTTAAAAAAGTCACCAAAGAAACTGGAATCATAATGCGCACTGATGCTTCGCAATGAATACCCAACCATTTCTTCACATGGCAATACCGCTTGTTGCAGCGAACAAAGTCAGGATACGGAGACAGGATTGCCAGGACATGGTTTAATTTTCCGGTGCTTGAAATAGGTTCAATGAAGAACATTGTCCAATCAATGGAACCCTTATGGACAATGAGATAGATGGTATGAAGAATGTCCCATCTGATACTAGTTATCCAAGATATGCATCACATCTTGCAGCAGACTGCTTATGAGTAGTGTTAGCCACTGGTCCAAGTAACCCGCCAGCGGTCCGGCTTGGACAGCACAAACAGGTTGGTTCGGTTCTAGACCAGTCCAACAACCCAAGCTGCTGACTCTTGGCGGCCCAAACCCGGACCCATATCTGTCAACCAGCAGGTTTCGTTGGGTTTGGCTCAACCAATCGGTTCCAATCTTTGGTTCTGTGTTTCGGGTTTCACATCTATGGTAGTATTCAGATATGCTTCTGTGAATCATCAAATATTGACATTGGTACATCACGGATTATTGTCGAAGTATTAGCCACTTTGATGTGCAAAACAAGCCTTCTCACGCTCCCTACCACATCCTGAAAATGAGCGCCATGTGGGAGTCAATGATATCTGGTCTTGCATCTTTCGTAATATGAGTGTCACTTGATCACAGGTCTCCATATTGAAGGATATGTCACCATGTATAGGCAGATATGTATGGGATATTCCCACCACATCCTCCAGTACAGTAACAACTCCTTTCCTTTACAGAGCTACCACTACATATTCCTGAGTCTTTTAGTGTATAATAACAGTCAACATGATGTATATAGACGATATTGGCCACAACGCACAGCGATTAACTATGCTGGAAGGCAAACAATCAATGACACTCTGCTGACACTCATTTGGCAGATTGGGAAGGGAGTGTTTCACTTGTGCATTTGCCAATAAAGAAAGCCAATAATCGGTTTATGAAAATGTGCGACCTGGCGCCGCCCAGAGCACCCATAATATACAACCAACGATCTTTGATGCTACATTGACGCTTATTTTCATCATGCGGCAGAGAGGGTATTGCTATCAATTTTGCTGATAAAGGCGGCCAAAAATTCCTTTGTGACCGACTACAACAGATCGGCGGTGTGATATTCAAGGATGCATGACCAACAATCGTTGATTCTCCATTGACACTCATTTTCAAGATTGGGCAGGAAGTGTATTGTAATCTGTTTTGTCTATAAATGCAGCCACACATAGCTGTATGACTGACTGCAACCAATCAGCAGTGTGTTATCCCAGAATGCATGATTAAAAATCATTGATGCTCTGTTGACACTCATTTTCAAGATGAGGAAAGGAGCATGGTGTTACAATTTGGCCTATAAAGGCGGCCAATACTTCGATTATGCATAGCAGCTACCAAATCACTGTTGCATTGCTATACGTTAAAAACCATATATTGTTGACGCTCCATTAAGGCTCATGTTAATGTATTGTCCGTTCAACATCTGCTGCCATGGATAATAGTTTTCATCATAATTTGAACATATTGGTAGTCTTTCTAGCAATTTGAGACTAGGCCCTGTGGCAAAGCCAAGCTCAGTAACATTTTTGCCCTGTGTGCTCTGATACAACTAAAATCTATGTATCTAGCCAAAAGCTTCATTGTGCCTGCTCTAAATCTGATTATCAACCAATATTCACAAGCTACTACTCAGCATCCACCTATAACATATCTCTAGCTGAAACTCCCGGTCAAGATACATACAGAAGCAGCTGAAACATCGACGGATTCTATCCTACGTTTTTGTCACTCCCTCAATCCTCCACATTTCAATTACACGGACGGTCACCAACTCATTTTCTACCTACCTCTTTCATTTCCGTGTACGCTGAATCAATCCGGGAACGTTTGGCTCAGCGTTGACATTCCGCTGCAATCGGTATTCTGGATCCTCCATGCGATTGCCTTGCTCGATATTGGATTCCAAGTCAACTGCGCGATTGTCTACGGTGTCATATTGATCATCTAAATCCCCATTCCACTTAAGCCAATCATCGGTATCCGCAATGCATCCAGTTGCGCTATCCTCATCAGTTTCAACTGGAGGACGGTTGATTCTTCGGATTCAGCGAATATGGAGGTTTTAATACAAATTGTCTCTGTTCGTTTGCTATCTGACCTAATTTAATTTGTCTAATCACCCGGTCTCGTATCTCATCTTGCATCATTTATTTTGGCATCCCAGACAGCTGTTTCTTTGTGGGGCTGTGTACCAGTGACACAAATGTCGTTACTTACTACTCAATATCTATCAGTCTGTCTCGCCAATTCACAGGTACCTGTAACACCCTTCGAAACCATTGCAATCCATCTCATCACCATATATCGATCCCCCCCCACCACCAACGGCGATACCCTCAAAACGCTATCATAGGAGTAAAGCGGAGAGCTTCTGAACTAGATTCTCGAACTCTGTACTTGTGCCGATATATGCCTTCTAACTCAAGCTACAGCCTATTGAACGCTAGGTTGCAAGCAACAGTAATGCGGCAGATCTACCAGCAACCTCTAGATGAATGGGGCGACAGCATTCAACACTTTTGGTAATTGGTTGATGATAGTGTGCATACTCAAGGTGAGATAACAACAGCAAAAAAAATCAACTACAGCGCACACAAGCCTGCTGGATTTTCATCAGCCTTTTCTTCGACAAAATGGATTACCCCATCCTAGGCTATGATTTCAACACTGAGTCCACCAGTCCAGACAATCCCGGACTGCAGTAGGGCTGAGTCCAGTCCGGACTAATGAGATGGTCAGACTGGACCGATCTACAGACTGGCAGTCTTCGACTGGATGGGGTTGGTCTGGACCGATCCATTTGCACATATAATTTTGATATTGCTTTTTAGCCAAGTACTACCAAAAACATGAATTATCCTCACTGTTGATCACCCCTCACCCCCGAATGCCCACTATGATCGAAATTATACCACTTCTGTTTGTATATTTGTCTCCATCGAGATATCGTTTCCTCATTACAAGACTAAGAACCAGGAAAGTATACCCTAACCCTGGACACCGTGAGGGATCGGTCCGGACCAAGCCCAGTCCACTCTGTCAGCATCTGGGATCGGTCTGATCCCAGTCCAAAAATTTCTTAGACTGGACCTGGACTGGACTGGACGGTTCCGGTCTGGACTGATCCATTGCTGGACTGGTGGAGTCATTGGATTTCAGAGACATAAACAGGGCACAGATCGCCTCCCTAATTAAAAAAGGAAATTTTACCGACTCATATTATATTGTAAGAGCTTTCCAATCTGGTCAAACAAGTTCTTGAAGGCACTTTTGTTATTGATGAATACATGACAACAAAGTGTATCACTGGTGCACTATCATGATATATGCCTATGCAACAATATGCAGGCAACCGCATGTGTACCCATACACCTCTGCTTCGAACAGACCCAGACGGATCTCCGAAGGAAGATCAGCAGCCAAGGCCCAGTGGGAGGCTGACAAATGCAGTAAGCACTTCGGCTACAGACTGAAAGGCAAAGCAGGCAATAGGAGACCTATCCCAATGGCAAGCGCAAAGTCATTGGCAACAAGATTCTACCAACTAAAGCGCGGGCATGCACCTACCGGATCTTACCTAAAATGATTCAGACACCCAGAGGATGGCAAGTGCTGGTGGTGCGGGGGAACGGTGGTTCAAACACGGGAGCATCCCCTCCTGCACTGCAGCCGGTGGAAATACCAGCAGCGGGAGCTCTGGAAGAAGGTGGAAAAGGCAACCGGCTGGAAAGCTGGCCGATGCCGGTGGTCACAGGTGTTGGACCTGTTTTCCATGGCGATATGTGAGAAGGCGGTGATGGACTTCCTGGCGGCCACCGACATCGGGAAGTTCCCGCTGGGATGAGGCATGGAGGCCGGAGCGGCCAGTCTTTCTTTTCTCTTTCTCTTTCTTTTGTCAGCGGGGACGAAGGGTAGTAGGTGGGAGCTCTGCCATCTAACCGGCTTGCCCGGAGGCGGAGGGGATAAGGGCCTGTCATACTCTAGCTAGAGTAAACACAGTACGAATAAACAACAACAACCACATGTGTACCCTATTAATGTGTTTTTTGGATTTGTGTGGGACTGTTTTTTGCACCAGATCCACAAACTCAAAAATACATTATTGCATGTTTACCAAATTAATAGTTTTTTCCACTCTTTCCTACCATACACTTTAGCATGCCATATTCCTACTCTAGGTAAATATCCAAGCGATGCCACACGCCAGAACTAGCCGAACCGGATCCAATTCAGGGCTACGCTGAGGTTTATGCCCTGTTTGTGTTATATTGTGTCGCCGATGCATCTGCAACCGTGTTTCTTGCCTTATGATAATAGAATAAAGCATGGTATTCTCCCAATATTTAACAACTACCTGCAATGAAAAGTCCTAACACAAGCCAGAATTCTCCGCTGTCTTCTAAGTTCGTCCAATGTTTGCATCGTGACTTCACACAAAAGCTGCTACCACCACCGTTACGAAATATTAACCTATATATTCACGTTCGCCAGGTGGCATGATTCTTCCGTTATTTAGAAGTATTCGCGGGATTTTTGTTGGCAGCAACCCCAGAATGTGTTTTAGCGGAGTCCTAGGCTTTTTTGTAGAGACCTTCTCAGAAGCCTTGTTTTTGGGCGTTGCGGGTACATTTTCCTCTGGGTTGTCGGGGCATTGTGGGGAGGCGGACACAGGATTTCGATGCGGGGCGTTATTCGCTTTTGGCTTTTTGGGTACGACGACAGCATCCTTTTTGTGGGCCATTGGGGGGTTGCGTTTGGGGGTAGTCTTAGAAATTCCTGTGAAAAGTGTTTCATCAGTGTAAGTACTATTGCCTGGGAGTGTTTTGGTTGAAATACCAGCGGCTGGTAAGAATTGTTTCAGGTCATTGCAAACAACTTTATACGTCCGATTGGCTTCGCTCTCGAACTTCACAATATCTGAATGGTTTCCTACAGCCGTATGTACTTTTTCTCTGTTCATTGGGAGTTGGAGCAGTGCCGAATCCGCCGGAAGTCGTACCATTGGTTTTCCGGACGGTGATAATGTTCCATCCTTTTTCTGCAGCAAAGTCAATCAACATTTGTTGTCACTTCATGTTGAAAATCTTGATCCAGGTTGTTGGGGTAACCAGAGGACATACCAGCACGATAGCATTCGTTTTTGCAGTTTCGTAAAAGCTGGAAATTTTAATCCGCGGCGAGATGTTGATAAATCTCTCGAGTTCAATGGAGAGTTTGAGTGCAGGATTTAGTGACTCAAGCAAACGTATTCTCTCCTTGTCGGATTTTTTGTTGAGCGCCGCAATGACATCATCCATGACGATGCCACGATGTGGCGTCGCAAAAAATAATATACCGCAAGTGTGGTCGTAGATAGAGCGAGCTCGAATATCGTCTTCCAAATCCTTAGTCATCAATAACAGCTTCTCATCAGTTAGCGCGAACGCATAAGTTTGACCTCTCAGTGATTAAGTACCTGGGCAATGATGATACCGCCGAAGGAATGGCCCAGAAAAATAATTGGTCGCGTACGTTCCTAGCATAAAGTTTAATGTTATTACCTCGCACGACTACCTACATGGGGATCGTTTGCTGTCTACTTACGTCTTTACTAGACCTTGCTATCTGTAGCTCTTGCAAAAAATCTCGCTGATAATCAATCATTTTGTGAATACCGCCGTTTTGAAGGTTCGAATCATAGCCATATATCATAATTCTACTCTTCGGAAAGCGCTTAGGTAAAAAGTCTCGAAGCCACATGTTCTTCGTAGTTTTATCTCTCCAGGATCCGTACGCATGACCCGCGAGTCCGGTTACCGCTACAATACTGCACGGATAATAAGCTTATAATTACTTCTCCCTCTTCATGAAGTTTTTATGGATATGATTGCGCGGAGTACGTACTCAGATGTAGCCTTGTTCTGCGGAACAGGGCTGAGTTGTGTGAGCCCGAGGAAGTTTGTGTCGATAGCCAATGAAGTTTTCCACAATGGGACTTTAAGCGTGTATGTCTGGGTAGTACCAGCGGCCAATTTTTTCAGGAAGTCTGGGTAGGTGGGTGTGAACGGAACAAGGGCGGTTTGGGTACTTCTGTCAGTGCATGAAGGCAATAGGGCTAAGCTGTCCTCAGCGATTTCTATGCCAGACTGATGGGCAGCGTCCAGATGAAATGCAAGCCTTAAATCTTTGGCTGTAATGTGGGGTGGAATTAATTGTACTCTGAAAACAACCGATATTGGGGCCATAATAACTTTTGGTTGAGGCGGGAGGATCTGAATTTAGGATGATAGAATCAAGGAGGACAGCATTGAAGCTAATATATACGTTTGGGAGTGGTTATTAGTTGGGTTAATTCTGCCGAAGACAGTGAGTCAGTTTGACCGTGATGACATCAGCCTCAGCCCCATGAGACTGATACGAGCTGATTAGAGAATACGGGCTGATGAAACTCGGCCAAAGCCTCGGTGGTAAGGCTACGGGGCTTACGAAGCTGAGTAGGATAAAGATAGAAGAACTGGTACACAAGCCCACAGTATATATAGGCCTGCAGACTCCGTAGAGATACAATCAATCATCGCACAAAGTAACAAAACACATACAAAACTAATAAACACGCCATGTCGACTTCACTTGCAGGCCTGGTTCAAGTTAGAGCAGTGGTGGTCGTCTCGCATGTTTAGTACACTAGAACACAATGGAAATCATGTCAGGTCAAGTCCGGCATTGAGAGGTTCACTTTCAGCGCAAATATTTCTTGACATTTCTATTCGGTTTTGAGGCCTTTTGTTTCGATTGAATACGTGGGACACAAGATATACTATCACTGCTTTTTGTCGCTACAAAAGAATTGTAAATTAAACCTGCAAATTCGTTGAGTTACGATAATTCCTTCCTGATTTGATTCTGAACACCGTAATTAACGGAATATGTAAAACACCTATCTCCTGGTTTCAAACGGACTGTCCTATCTTGAGCCAAAATATTCACTCTGTGGTTGGCTAGTCTGGATATTCCCAATACAATCACTCCCCGATAAATTCCTCTCATTCAGGAAACTCTTCTACTATGGTATATTTCTAAGTAGTTTACAAACGTTATCAAACATCTGACAACTGCGCGCGCGAGCATTTTGTGGGAACCCCACGAGGCGCTTGACATCAAGAGTAATCTATTGGCTGCTTTATGAGAGACTCAGATGGATGCGAACTCTGGCAATTAAGAAAGGAAGATACAACTGCCTCTAGAGGTTTTAATTGGTGTCAAAAACCCCTGCTCCACAGCCCTGTTTTTCGAGTCATCTCAGCAATGGCTGTACCACCTGCCGCGTTACTACATTATTCTGCAAGCAAGTGCCAGAAAGATTAGGAATTGTTCCAGTGACGGAGATGAACAACTAAATTTCCGATCGAATATTTTGCGAACTGTCGTGGTGAAGCATTTTAACAAATTACTGGCAAGTTGGCTTCGCAATCCAGTGGTCCTAAGCGGCCAGGCCGCCCTTAGCGGCGGCTTTTAAATGAGGGCCGGGCTGGGCCGGCAGGCTTTAAGCCGGGCCTGCAGGCTTTTCCGGCCGGGCCTCCAGGCTTTTCCGGCCGGGCCTGCAGGCTTTTTCTTGGCGGCCGGGCGGCTTTTATTGGCGGACTAAGCCTAAATAGAATATTTTGTTCGAAAGGTTCTCTGCTGCCAATACTAAGAGTCTCCAAAGTACAAAACATAAACCATATCAAACTCAATCATCGTAGCCCTGCCATTGCCGTATTCTACCCGTCAACTAGACTAAGACTTATGCAGACCGATGCAGGCTTTTTACATCACGTGCAGGCCAGGCGGCTTTTGACCCAGGCCGGGCCGGGACCCCGCTAGCGCAGGCTTTCAGAATGGACGCCGGGCCGCTTAGGAACACTGTCGCAATCTGCAGTGAGAAATGGCAACCAATCAATCACCTATGTCCACGTCCTCCCACCTCTCTGTTGACTAGGGATTTGGCCCGGTGGCTTACGGCCCCCATTGGCCTCGCCTGCCCCCACCAGCCTTGCCTGCCCCCACCAGCCTCGGTTGCCCCGACCAGCCTCGCTTGCCCCCATCGGCCTCGCCTGCCCCTATGGCGAGGAGGAGGGTTCGGCACTGGAATTCGACATTGCGCTCCGGCTTTGGCAGTCAGCATTGAGTTTTCCTTTTCTATCTTTCATATATAAGTCGATAATTTTCCTTCTCTTTGGATCGACAGACAATTCATCTTCTTCTGCATGATCTTCTCGTGTCAACAGGTTATGCGCCCAGGCGCTGTGAGCTGGAATCGACGCCTACTATTAGTATTTGTTGCTGCCTCTCCTCTGCCCCTGTTCCAGTGGATCAAGCCAACATCTCTTAGTCTTTGTTTATCTTTTCTCCTCTGCCGTTGTATTGCATTGGACTGAATTGACACCTAATAGTAGTGCCTCTCTCATTTTCCAACCTCCACCTCTCTATTGTTTCTTAACCTTTGCCCTCTTTATTATCTCGCAAACCTCCGCCATGTCGACCACAGCTACCTACCTCAATGAGTGTAACTATCGACAATGGGCCATAGAAGCGAAAGCCGTACTTCGTGCGCAAGGCCTCTCGAAATGCATATCTGGGGAACTGGGTGTTCCCAGGCCTCCGATTGTAGCAACCTGCGACGCTTACTCAGATACCAGTCCCGCAGCTTGTGACACTAGGAATCTTGATTATGACTTCTTCCAGGAATCAACTGACACATCCTATCTCACTCAGTTCTACCACTTCCTTCGGGTTTGGGAACGCTGGCAGATGAGCAATGATACGGCATGTGGAAACCTCCCCTTCATGATGGAATCATCATTCCAGATATGGTACCAAGACCTCACTGAGCCGAAACAACTACGGGATGCAATCACAGCGAACTTTGGGAAGATCATTCAGCTCAATGGCCAATTGAAGATGGTGAAGCTCACGTCATGTCAACTCAAGTCATGTCCGTCACTAACCGAATCAATTTCAGTCTAGGGCAACATAATCAATAGCCTTGCCATATGTGACATCACAATTGAAGAGTCTGGGAGGTAATTCTACATCATGTCCTGGCTCCCGAATACCGAAGAATGGCGAGCCTTTTTATCTACACTTGAGGTCCCTGAGAAAGCGGACACAGTGGCAATTATTGTCACCAACTTTCTGTCCTTCGAAGTCCACCTCTGCAGGGCCAAAGGTCATGCTCCACATGTCGATTAATTTATCACAAAGAGAAGTCAAGGTCGACACTTGATAGGAGCAAAGGCAACAATAGGCATGATGACAATAGGAAGGGTGACAATAGACAGGGTGACAAATGGAGGAGCCAGGTCATACATAGTCCATGGATTTGGAGTCACGGGCCATATAAGGCCAAAGTGCAGGAGCAAGCATAAGTGGGCATCATATGAGCAATCGAACTGTGATGCTAACCCGGCTTCAACACCATCAACCTCTGCCGCTGAGTCAGATACATTCTTCTTCTCGGTTATACAATCCGATCCTATCCCGGACTCTATGCCAGACTCTGTAATCACAGTCAATGTGGCAGCTGCAAATCAATCGGCTGATTATTGGATTCTTGACCCTGGAGTGACAAATCATGTCACCGCCAATCGTCACCTCTTTCAGACCTTTCACCCCTTGGCAAAGGGGGAGAACCAGGTCAAGCGGGCAAACAACAGCTTTGGCAATGCCGAACACTCTGCAACCATTACCTTTTCTGTCGGCAAGCCAATTGCACAACACGCGAAGATCGTCATGCAACATGTGCTTTACGTTCCCGCCAGTGGTATGAATAACCTTATAAGTATCATCCACTTGATGCGGAAAGTAGTCACCTTCAATTTAAAACTGAATGGGGCTATGTCAAGCTTTGGGTTGGTTCTCGTCGATGATGCACCTCTCTTCAACAGTCTATTCATGCTCAATGCATCTGCGGCCTTATTCATCAAAGCCTAAGTGGAAATGGATAATCCACCAAGCTCCAGGCTCTCCGAGGTCTAATCCAACATTAGCCCCATGGTTGATGATAAGGACATTCTTGTTTGGCATGCTCGCGTTGCCCACCTCTCCTTGCCAGCTATCAAACGGCTCCCGAATATAGTCAATGGTATCCAATCGCATACTAAAAGCCCCTTGGCATGCACTTGTGAGGCATCTATCGTTCGCAAGATGTTCCAGAAGCCTTTCCAGGCCTTGCGTTTGGAGGATGAGGCAAACACTCTGCTTGGTGGGTTGATTCACTCCGATGTGATCGGACCAATGCAGACTCAGCCGATGCATGGCTACCGATATAGTATTATGTTTACTGATGACCACTCGAGGTACACCAAGGTCTACTTCATGGAAGCCAAATCTGAGCCTCCAGCGAAGTTCAAGGAGAATGCGGAGACAGTGGAGAAGTAGCACCCGAAGTTGAAGGTGTGTCAAATCAGCAATGATGGGGGAGGCGAGTATGCTAGTCGTGAGTAGTGTCTTGAGTACATGGCAGAGACAGGCATCATTAGAGCACTGTCAGCCCCATACTCACAGGAGCAAAATGGAATCTCAGAGAGATGCAATCGTACAGTGCTAGCCGCAGTGCTGTCAATACTGAAGCACACCGGGATGCCGAACAAGCTTGGGGCCGAACCTGTATCCACCGCAGTCTAAATCGAGTTTAAACTACCATCCCGAGCTCTCCCCAGTTCAATGCCTTTTGAGAGATGGACCCAGATGAAGCCCAATATCTCCCATCTTCAAACTTTCGGCTGCCCTGCATTTGCATTGATCCATTCCGACGTCAGGAAGCTACTTGATAACCACGCCTACAAGTGTGTACTCCTCGGCTACTTGGCAGAGACATCGACACAGTACTGAGTTATGGATGTCCATTCTGGCTGAGTATTCATACCCCAAGATGTCAACTTTGATGAGTCTACCCTATGTCAGCAGCTACTAATGACTAAGTCTACAAAGTTCGCCTTCTAACCAGCTGAACAGGATAAAAATTCGGAAATTGAGGAGTAGCCTCCCAAGCTGCCCAAAGACATGATGCAGTCCCCGAACGCCAAGGTACTGCCTCTGAAAGCAACTGCCTTGCCTCGTGTGATCTACCAAATAGGCGACTCGGATGATGATCTCACACTGCCTCCAGAAACACCACCTCCAGAGATAACGCCTTCAAAGCCTAGCAGGAGTGGAAGAACTGCAGGCAATGTCAGCATAGCTATGATGATCAAGCAAGGCCTAAAGACATTCCACGCAGTATTGGAAGCAGTGGATGCTGTGCAAAGGAAAGAAGCTGTCCGGAAGGAAGTGGCATCGATGGAAAGCCATGAGGTTTTCACTTTCGTTGAGAAGATCCCAGATGGTACTAGTATGATTGGAAGCCGCTGAGTCATGGGATGAAAGCTAATGGCTAATGGGACAATTGCCCAATGGAAGGTTCGACTTGTCAGCCATGGCTATCTCCCAAAGTCTGGCGACTACCATGACATCACCTCTCCAGTTATTGATTCGGCCTCAATTTGGCTTGCCCTGGGCCTTGAAGCAATGTACCACAATGTGATCACAGTCCTTGACATCCCGACTGCTTTCCTCGGCTGCCCTCTGCATGAGAATGTCTATACTCACCTCCCAGAAGGGGAATGGGCCGATCCATAAGGCCACACCAGCCACCTTGTCAAGCTGAATGAAACTGTCTCTAGTATCACGCAAGCGAATCGGGAGTACTATGAGGAAGACTTTTTGTTCATAATTGACAATGTCAATCTCCAAGCCTCAATTGCAGCTCCCGATCTCTTCTTGGTTGGTAATTTTGGCGAATCCAATGGCTTCTGAATCCCGGTCTATGTCAACGCTATCATGATCATTGGCTGATCTGTACATGTCACCTCCATTGCTTCTCGACTGTACGATTGATTCACAGTTGCAGCCAATGTTCCTGTGCCTGAAACCTTCCGACACCTCGGCCTGACTGTCACTCCAGATTGCATCAAACTATCAATTGCTATCGGTCAGATTGGCTACCTCACACAAGTAGTTCACCGTTTTGAGATGACCAACTGCTGGAAGCGATCTACCCCGATGGAGATTGGCTACAAACCCCATGCCATTTTGGCCTAAGTACAGGTTTTAGACCCTAGCATGTACCAGGAAGCCATTGGGTTGATTCATTATGCCGCTCTTGGTACTCGCCGTGATATCACATATGCAACCTCAGTCTCAGGCCGATATGCCACCCAACGCTCGACTATCCATTGGGAAGCGGTCAAACACGAGCTTCGATATCTACGAGGCACTTCTGGCTACAAATATACAATCTATGGCCAAAGCCTCGGGAGTTACGCTGAGTCAATTGTGTGCTACGCCGATGCAGACCTGGAAGGAGATGCAGACATGAGCAAGTCTACCTTGAGAATTGTCGTCTATGCCCTCAGAACACTCGTTATTTCGCAATTGAAGAAGCAGAGCGTAGTACCCCAATTGACAATGAATGCAGAGATGATTGCCACAGCGTATGGCATAGTGCAGATTGACTGGCTCCATGATCTCACCTCTGAGATCAGAATTGCAAGCAGAGATATCACCAGGCATATTGTCAATGACAGCCTAAACTGCGTTACGACTCTCAACTCGGGCAACTTCGAATCTGATAGCCTGCACATACAACTCCGATACCACTCGATTCATGAAGCCATTTCCAAACGCACGGTCGAGATCAAGCACGTGGCAGGTACGGAGATGCTGGCAGACGCTCTCACTCAGGCCCTCAGCGGAGTTAATCTCGGCGAATTTGTGGAGGACATTAGACTCGGATAGGATCGCAGGCAGGATTTGGATTTTCTGGATTTCCTTTGTTCTAGATTGTGTATTTGGACTTACACTGTATGTTTGGGTTTTCTTTGGATTCGATGGGACTCGGAGGAGGATCTAAGACTTTCGTTTGTTTCTTTGGCTTTGTTTCACTTCATCTGGAAAGCCTTGGGCCAAAGGGGGAGTGTTGAGTAGGGATTTGGCCCGGTGATTTACGGCCCCCATTGGCCTCGCCTGCCCTCACCAGCCTCGCCTGCCCCCACCAGCCTCGCTTGCCCCCATCGGCCTCGCTCGCCCCCATGGCGAGGAGGAGGGTTCGGCACTGGTACTCGGCATTGGGCTCCGGCTTTGGCAGTCGGCATTGAGTTTTCCTTTTCTCTCTTTCATATATCAGTCGATAGTTTTCCTTCTCTTTGGATCGACAGACAATTCATCTTCTTCTCCATCATCTTCTCGTGTCAACACTCTCCCACAAAATCAATTCACTGACTAATAGACCCTAGCATCTCACTAGAGGAGGAGATTTTGTTACGGCAAGTTCATCTCCAGGAGAGCTCGGGTGGTACCCTAACTAAAAATGCGAAATTTAATTATAGTTTATATGATAGTGCAACTTTCAGCAGCAAGGGCAACGGTCTGTCCTGACTGTAGTTATTCGGGAGACTAGTGTACCGTCCAGCCCGAGTGACTACTTTCATCGACCTATGGCGTTTAGTCTTCAAATCTCTGGGGCCAGGGCCAAGGGGACATCATGTTAGCCAAGGAGATATCCTCTTGGTCAAGTGGGAAACTTGGCCGGCAGGGTAGAACAGTACCGTACCAATGATACGCAGAGATAGACTCTGAAACCAGTCGTGAACTAGAACCTATCCAGTATAACCTTAATGTAATCTTGGAGGCTAGTCACTGGCTGGAAGCGTTCATCGAAACCTTCAATGAGTATTTGCCATCCCAAGCAAGTTGAGAGTCGCTGTCCAGAGACCGCTCTATCTCTACCATCTCCAGCTAGCTCCTTATAAGTCCACCACTATCCCCTACACGCTCGATATTTTCAGATTGGTTGCAATGGTTGCTCCAGGCAATCTCACTAGTCGATCAGCTAAAGTGACCAATGAAACTTATTTAGATTTGCCACCAACAGCTGACTTGGCCTGCTTATCCTGCTCCCGTAACAGTCCCGTTTGCCGCCAGAGTATTGCAACCAATCTGAAAAAATCGAGCGTGTAAGGGATAGTCTCCAGCCTCTTCCTGAGCACTGTCTCCAGCCAGCTCCTGGCAGCCCAGATCAACCCTTTCCAAGAACATCTGTTACTATATAATCCGAAAGGAATCCGCCGATACTGAGATCGCCGAATTAACTCACAGGCTACGGACTCACAGTCGTAGACTCATCCACGAGTTTTCGCTCGCCACCGCCACTGGTATTTGCAATCGTGAGCTTCCATGGACTTCCATGGTGTTCCAGGCTCTCATGTATATAAAGACAGAGCTTCTCCTTAGATAGTAGAATAGACTTCGTCCGGTTCACATTCGTAACAGCATGTCTAAGTGCACCTCCGAGTGATCTTGACAGCTATCTCCACAAGCATCTCTGCGCGCACCTCCGAGCGATCTCAAATTGCAGTCTCGAAGAGCATCTCCAACCGATCTCGACGGCTGTCTCCAAGACAATCTCCAAGAGCATCTCCGAGTGATCTCAAGTGCAATCTCCGAGAGCATCTCCGAGAGCATATCCAAGCGAACCTCAGTTCAGTCTCCAAGTACATCTCTGTGCCCACTCCAGTACTATCTTCGTGTGTACCTCGAGTACAGACTCTAGCCAGCTAGATGTGAATTGGAGTCGCTGTTGATGGATAGATAGATAGATAGATATAAAATATCATACGGCTATCCCCTGGATCGTAACTTTGGCATTCCCGGCCCGTTTGGGCATGGCAACCGACTCCCCACCCGCAAATATTTAGCGACATAACCACAACTCTGTCAGGGTGGCCTGGGAGCATTATAAACTTACTTTCATATGTCTTGAGAGTATTTTGGCAAAACTAAGGACTGTACAGGAATATGGTGCCGATAAAAGGGCAGTTTTTGTTGGGAGGGTTGCCTCAACATCAGCTCCCCAAAAACTCGAAAATGTCACTGTGCAGCCCAGATGGACAACTCTACCCATAACACCCCAAAATATCCTTCAAGCCTGGTTTTAAGGACATGTGCTGCAGCCCCAATATCATTGCACACAAGGAATTCCATCTGTAATATACCTGAGAGTTGAGGTTTGGGGGGGGATACCAATACCCATCACACAGCTCTCAAAGTGAACCAGGCCAAAACCCACTTTGTCAAACATCAAAGAGAGCATATCTTTACCCCTCAGCCAGAGCTGGAACCATGGGCGATTTTCAGTACACCTTGAGAAGGGAAAGTAGCTGGGATGGTGGCTTTGCCAGCAGGAAAGCCCAGCCAGAAATACCAAATCTCCACCCAAACTTTGCTAAGCAGCTTCAAAATGCAAGTAACTGTGGTGTCTCAACCATGAAAGGCATCATTTTGCAGAATTTAATCACCTGTAAAGGAGAAAGATGGGTAGTGGTGCATAGACATGATGGGGTTGCCAGTTCAGGGAGCGAATTTTGGTGGGGCAGTAAGACTTACAAAGTCACATCACATATAATTTACAATTTACTTGGATAGAAAGTTTTATTTGCTACTAAAGAAGACTTGATGAAAAGGAGGGCCTCTGACGACCATTTTTGGACGTGTGGTGAGGTGGTTGCACGGGCGGCCCGTATGGGCCGCGAACCGGTTACGATCCACGGGATAAACGCAATCGTGTCACGTGTTTGAAACAAGATCAACTTTTGCATGTCATACGAATTAAAAGGCTGCGGAAGGCGGCGAAATGGAATACGCTGCGAAAATGGAGGAAAACTGGAGAGGCGACAGAAAAAGCTGCATGTGGCTGTGAAGGGAGTGACGCTGCGAAAGTTCATAGTTCTTCCGAAAATTTAAGCTACTTTCGTGAACAATCTGAGTTTAGCGACAGGGAAGTGGTGAAATCCACGAAAGCAATAGAAAGCCGGGAAGGCTCAAAGCGCATTTTGAAATTCACGCAATCTTTGAAGGCTACGGCAAGTTTCGCGATGTGTAACACCATAGGTATAACAAAACAAAATAATACAAAACAAAAAACTTATTATGATCCTCCCTCTATCAGTAGTGAAGTACGACCTAGAAACAGAACTGCAACCACTACCACGACGCAGAAAATTTTTATACAGAAGAGAACCCCAAAATAATCCACATCAAATACTACATTACGCTAAGTAAGTTGTATTGTACTTGCTATATCTAATGCAGCCACAAAGAACATCTTTGTGTTTACAAAACCTCCGAGTTGGACAGTGGAAGACTCTATATGATATGATTGTGTAATGGCCGGTACCGTTACATACGGTCCAGTATGTGATAGTATGGGATATGGTTGCAAGTGTGCACTCGATCATGGATGCGTATTCGAGATAAGGTTTTCGGTTTATGTTACTTTGGATGCTTCTTTGACTTGATTGATTGATTGATCTTCTCGAGGCCAGAAGGCCCGTATATATACAGACTTGTCTCCCATATTCACAGCCATATTCGTCTCCATATCTATCTCCGTTTGCATATCCGTTTGCACTGATATGAGCCGCTCTGCACTGATATGAGCCGCACTCCTGAGGCATATCTTCATACACAAACTGCATATCAAACGGACCTGAGCTGTGAGGCTCACGATGCAGGTACACATGCAACAGTTTAGATGTAAGAGCCGTGACGGCGACTATAAGCAATGGCCCTTACCTAGACTCACATTACGTGCCGCTGTTACAGATAGGTGACGATGTCGTCCGGAGATGGTATGCCACAACGCATATTGTACCGTGCTACTATGAGGTCTGGAGTTGTTGGTACACCTTACACAAATTCTCACTCTTGCTACTGCCACTCTCCCAGGTACAGTTAGTGACAGTGAAGATTAATTGTGTCTATCATGTCGAGGCTCAGAGGGCGTATATGTACGTTGTCCCATAAGCACATGCATACACACTTATCTGCAACGCATCACCCTGGATCCTGATACAAGCGATATTCTTATATAAGGCCGTAACAGACGATCCATGCGTATATGTAACACTGAACTCGCCACTCCAATCACTGCATTGATAATCTCCGCCGGATCTCCGACTGTGATTGTATATGAGGCAAACTTTTAGATAGATCAAGAGACTTGATCTGTATCGCACAATTCGATATGGCGAATATTACGGACAGCTCATATAGAAAGCAGTAGGAAATGTATACCTAAATCACAGCCGTTCTCAGGAGATGTGGTTGGTTTGCTGGTGGGGGTAGCATTTGACATCTCTACCCCATATATATCAGGATTTCCTGACGCAACCAATAGCAAACAAACAATCGGACATTTCTCCTCAATTAGCGTTCAGTTCACCGAGTAGCCTTGGGCGGGGTCCCATACATCTTGCAACTGCTTGAGGCTTTCTTCTTTTAGCTGTTATAAATGCAGTACTGATCGATAAAGATTAAGGATTGCTACCATGGCCTGAATTTTCAACAGCCATGTGCTTTGATTCGAGCAAACCTCACCAGAAATCACTCGCCGGCTCGCGTTTAATGCAAAGACCCGGGACTAGGATCGATACGCCGACGCAAAATTATAGATCAGCTAAAATATTGGTAGTCATTAGCCTTACGGACCGCAGCGTGGTTGCGATTGTCATTGATCTCAGTCGGCGGGTATCTCCGGCGGACTTATCTATGATTACAGTGTCTCATGATGTCACTTCCGCTGGCCCCTGCAGGGGATTGGCAGTTAGCGAGCTGTCAAAAAGTTTCAGCGCCCCAAACATGCGACCGCTGTCATATGCGAATTGCTGCCCCTGCAAGGAACACTCCATTTGAAGATACAACCTTCCGGGAAAATCTCAGATCTACAGGGGTACCCCAGATTCTCGCATGTGCAACCGAAACTCGCCATGCCACCTGGGCACTAGTGCGTCATATGATTTCTATGTACGCGTTGTCCCAGATCCACCCCAGCGATTGTACTGTAGGATAGGAATGACGTTTTGACAATGCATGTGTCTGGCCCAATCGCTTTAAGTAAGTATATATCCTGAAAAGGTATCAGACGTGACCCGGCCATAAATTCTGTTATCACACTGAACCGTCGCGATTAACAGATTATTGTACTCTACTACTCGCGTCTGAGCTCGGAAATATCCCTAAGAGCATGTGACATATCTAATCATATCCATCACTGTTATCTTATCCTACTGATTGGCTACTGATTGTGAGTTTATACTGACAGGGCAATAACCGGGACTGATATCGGGCTTGCGCAAAAACAATCACTCAATTGTTAACATAACTATACGCATGGCTGACTACAACCACATGGCGACTAAGGAGTTAGCCCCAAGGCCGTCGGAATTAAGGCGGGCAGTAGCCTTAGCCTCGGGCTTGGTACGGTACCTAATTCTCCGTGAGCCTCGGGCATTGGGCCAAGTGGTACTTCGTTCTGGGTGATACCTTTTCTTATTTATGTCTATCTTATTCTCTTTTTGTACGATAGAGAGTCAGCATCTTTCCTTATCTTTGTTGATTGCACTCAACACCACACTGTGACAACTCCCAACGGTTGCCATAATACCCCAGTCCAGAACGTGATGCTCTGAATGATGTAGCCTCTCAGCCGGCAGCTTATTTCTGATGCGAAAGAGTTGTCTTATTGTTGATTATTGCCAAAATTATCTTCCAGTCTCGCATCCACAATGAACAAACCCAAAAAATGCTCATCCGACAATCCTTGTCACCACGGCCACTCGAATGTCACATCCGCTGCCGCTGTTCCTTTTACCGCCACAGTCCAACTTTCGCCGCCGCCATTCGAAAATATAAAATGATATACAATTGGAAATTAACACATGCCGAAACTCGACCCAGCGCCGGAACACTCCAATCACCTCTCACGCGCTCACGGCCCCGCTGACGAAAACAACAAGTACTGCGGCATATCTGGACACTGTTAGCAGTCGTACAATTTGTTATAGCTCAGGAACATACGCAGCACTGACGCCATATATCTCCCCTTTGGTAGCGGTGGTCGAAAATGTCAAGCATAACGCGAATAGTCCAACTAGCGGAGGAATAATACCGAGCCGTATTTTATCCGACTTCACAAAATATAGGCCAATAATCGCACCACCTAGGAACAAGGTGGCTAAGAAGACTTTCATGATGTCTACGATCCGGTCGACAAGTTTGACAGAAACATAGCCTATTGCTTGCTCTTCGTCCACCGCTTTTGACTGACAGTACACTTCAATATCAGAGTCATGCCTCGCAATATCGGCAGTGTGGGTGTACTTGCCCGCAACGTGTATCCAAATAGACTCCGAATTCCCTCCGTAAGATTGTCGCATTTCGTTAATGATCCGGCTAGTGCCGCAAGATCTTCTTCGTCTTCCAAGTATTTCTTAGCGGAGTCTATTAGTGGACAATTCATAGCCCTTAAGCATTTCATGACTCGGCGACTCGGCGTCTCGATTGTCATTACTTGGTCAAACAGAACTAAAGCTTCATCTTTGCAGCGTCAGTAAAGGCCCTGGCCGGAGATCTGCGCATGCATACTGTATTCTTTTAAAACATCTTTGATGTTTTGCACTAACTGAAATCTGGTCACATTAAACTGTTTGAGTTCAAGATATGACATGGCGGCGTGCTGTAGGTTGATGCTATCACCTGAGTTTGGATCAGAGGTAATGGCATTGCAATCGTTGGCGTCGTGTTCGAAGAGCTTTTCTTCAAGGGAATAGAGCTCGGATTGCAGATAGAGCAAATTTCGTACGTTGAGTTCTGTGAATCTACGAAAAACGGCACCATCAGCGCTGGTAGAGATGAATCGCGCTAGTGACGGGTATCCCTTCGGTCGGCATGTAGGAGAATCGTCAGCCGTTAAATTGCTCGCCATATTCGTATCGGCTGGGAATTCAGAGAGATGGAGAGAGCGGGACCGCAAGGTTGTGAATGATCGATATTGTGGTGTCCAGATATTGAAAAGCGTCGTAAGTAGAACCGGTTCTGAATTCTGCTTTTGGCTTTGGAGGGGCGCAGTTATCTGTGCCACGACACTTCACCACGCAGATCACAAATCAATCATTTTAGATTCTGTGGCTATGAAGCAGCTATCTATTTAGCCTAGGTTGAATATCCGCATATGTGCAACCGCCCACATGCAGGTTTCAGAGCGGCTGAAGTTTCGACGCAAGGCAGACCAAACATTTGTGCGCATCTGAAACTGCTGATTCGGATACAAACGAAATGCAGCAGCCCAACAAACTGCATGGGTTCCGCCTCGCGCGGCACAGTTGTGCGCAATTTGCCTATTTTGGCCACCGGCATTTGTCTTTCGGCTTTGCCACCCAAAACGACAAAATTATATTGATTTGCCAGGGGTCTAGTCCCGCAGATGGCTCTGCACGGCAAATGGTGTATGATGCTGTGCACAAACTTTCACTGACAAGCCGGTTACTGCGCCCTGAAATCATACGTAGCAACCTAAGTGACACACGGGGACCAATTTCTTGAACTGAATTGAGACTTCATTATGCTTTGGTAGCACGCGACGTCTCACAAATATATAAAGTGTAAACCGCACCCTCCCACTTCTTCAAACTCTCACCCCAATTCATTCCTACACGATCAGCATATATTGGTAGGACTATATTTCAACATATTTGGCTCTCTACATCCATTTTAAACTCAACCACATTGGACGAACACTCTGACCCTCTTTACCCTAATTCTCTACGCACCGGAACTTCCCTGACGACTACCGGTTTTCAAGATGGGGTCTGGAGTAGCTCTCGGCAGGCTCTACCTGCCAAGAGCTATTCCAGATATGTCTTGCTTTCAATGGGGACTGATAGCACGGAGACAACAGAGTTTACTCTCCATGGCCGGGAGTCTCTCTTGGACCCATAGATCGTATCCATGGCAATCATCACAGATTCACACGGGGTGGATTGAGTATTGTAACGGTATGGATCCTCAGGGGTTGGGTATAGGAATGCAGCCGGGAAGCACTTCATTCCTGCGCTATTGGAATGGAAAATATGGAGGCGGAACAGTACCCGTGATACACTACTATGCATCACACAATAACCGAGAAAATAATTGTATGAATCAACTAGTCGAGCTTTACCTTAGAATTGCGGACGATACTGACGACAGGATGCGTTACCGAAGTTTTTCCAACTGTCACTCAACGCCTGAAATCGAAAATCTATATTCAAGGCAGAGCTATATACACAGTGAAGCCCAGCACTTGCGACACAATTAGTATGCATGCCTAGAATTTATTTGAAATCTTCACAATTTCTGACTATATCCCAGCAATCCCCATCTATACCGATCGGCCCACCACTATTCGAGCACCTTTGTTTCACCAGACACCACGCTCCGCCATTGGCTCCCTCATCGAATATCTCATGCGACAAGCCGAAAAACACCTCCGCAATTACTACATGCCGATCATGCAGCTCCTCTGTCTTCGACGGCTTACTCTGCCGTGGAGACGAAATCCTCACCCCAGCACACACGCCACAACCGCTATACCAAGTCCAAATCTGCAGGAAATCAGCCTGCGAGAAGAAGAGAACCGAAGATTAAATCGGATGCCGGATGGAACCGAGAAGCAACTGGAGAGAGCCCGTATAACCCAACGACGAAATTCCTACCGTTTGAGGATGTCACCCTAGCTGCAATGGTTATCGGGCTTGAATCAGGATGCGACTAACAGAAGCCCCAACAGCGCATGCGTGATGGTTTATTTGAAAAGTTCGTACTCAGCTCTCGACTTCTTGAAAACTTTGCTAATGGATCCGATATCAGGAAATTTCCCTATTGCGCTTCAGTGCCACCCAACACACCGTGGCAGAGGTTTAAGGGAAGAATGTAATTCCTGTGAAGAGGAGGAAAGTGGTGAGGTGAAGGGACTTCTAGTGTACTATGTCAACGTGGTCGGATGCAAAATTTCTTTTGTAGGTTTGGGATTCTTTTGAATTTCTAGATTTTCGGTAGACTTGGCTTGTTAGAACAAGCAGTTGAATTCTGGGAGCGTGTTTAGTTAATTCCTTGAATTTATTTGTTTTTTGTTCTAATCGTTAGTGTCAAAGTATCGTAACTTATAGCAGCCCTACTTTTACAATCACCTAACTTCAACGAGAAATAAGTAGTTTCTGTTAATACTACAGCATAACAGACCAGGTTTGACAACAAATAGATGGTAACCGTTGCGGTGGATGTTCTCTAGGTCAATGATTAGTTCTGTTGTAGACCTAACCCTTAGTCTCTGCCTTGACCCACCGAGCGGACACCGCGCATCGAGGCTCTACCCATAGTTGCAATTCTTAATAATTTAACCACTGCAGTGATGCCAACGCTGCCAAGCTTATCAGTCATCTCATTCGTAAACATACCTAACGTGTAAGCGTCTCACGGAGGTAATAATTTTACGTATGTGTTTGTGCTATCTCTGCAAGTCTGATCTTTAGTACACAATTCCATATATCTCATCCCTGTAGAGCGTGAATGCCAATTCTAGTAAGGGCCAATTCCCTTCCCGCCAACGATGCATTCCAAGGAAGGTACAGTTGCATTTCCATTGGTAGTCGACGGATACGTCGTTTCTGACCACTGGCGGCTGTGCTAACCTGCAACCCACAATGATGTAGTTCTAACCGTCCGTAGTCGCCGCTTGCAGACTATCGTCCCATTGACTTGTCGATGCTTCTCAACTCGATCGCCGTCACTCAGTGAACCTCACCCGGTAAAACATCTTTCGGTGGCCGTCGTTAGCAGATTCTCCATCGACATCTCAGTGAGCCTCTCGGTAGACTGTTTGGTATTCCGTTCGGTAGGTATCTGTCCGTTGACGTTTCAATAGCCCTTGCATTCGAATATTTTGGTGAGGCTTTCGATCTCCCTGGGTGCTTCAAGTCAGTCAGCGAGGTTGTCCGGCCAAACATATTCGTCGCTAGCGAGCACGTATCCCTAACACGCAGTCAATATTGTTGCATCTCGTCAAGCTTGGCAGCATGCTTACCCGAGAGAACTGATCCCGCAGATATCACCCCGGCAGCCGCGGTACTAGACTTATCACCGGGGTGCTCGCAGCGCTTCACTATGAGGCCTCCCAAAGTAAGCAACTACGGGCTGGGGTAGTTAACACTTCTGGAGTGGCTAATTGTGGTCAGACTTGAGTACATGACGCTGGCGGCCGGGAGAGCTGAATTTTAGCCAATGTAGGATAAAATTCAATATAAGTTCATCTTTATACACAAGAATATGACAGAGCCAGGCGTGCCGCTGAAGAGCAGAGCATACGCAGTGGGGGCAGTAGGGGCAGCAGGTACAGCAGCGGAAACAGCGGGAAACAGCGGGAAGTAGCAGAGCGACGTGTAGCGAGGCTATACAAGCAGAAGCCGCAGAAAAATAATGGTAGCAATGATGGTTAGAGTAGTGATAATGGTGATGGTAGTAGCGATAATGATGATTATGATAGTGATGATGAAGATGGTACCGGTAGAATAAAACTCTATGTTAGTCACTAACTAATGTTGTACATTCATTAAGCTGCCTTCGTGGTACAGTTGTACAGAAGCCTCGGCTAACGCTTCATGTTTCTGATTAGTCCTGACCACCGAGTTAATCATTGCATCATCATTATCTACAGCGGGTTTGGGATCGATGTTGAAAACAGCCCCCACCCCCGCTGCATACACTAACAATTATCCTGTGTACTGGCCACCGGAGTTATCTTCTTGATCTAATTCCGGGGTTCCAATCGGAAGTCGGAAGTAATCAACTGTGTCTGCTGGGGCGGTTGACTGCAGCTTATTTCAGGCTGATTACCATGTCACTCTGGTTACCCGAGCTACCCGGTACACCCCGAATTTGTTTCTGAGAGCATAACATCGACGGTTACTTTGACTCTTAACCCTGTCCGGGATACCTTGGTGGGCATACCTTGAGAGCCTTCTTGAGTGGGTTTTATTTTGTTTTGTTTTAATCATACTACATATTGTATTTGCTCTGTCTAGAGTATGGCAGAGCCCGTTTCTCCTCCGCCTCCGGATAACCGGCTAGGTGGGAAGATTCCCTTCTGCTACCCTTCTTCCCCTTTAACAACTGAGAGTAGAACTTGAATGACCGATCAAACACAAAAGAAACGTAAGAGAAAGACAGACGCCGGATAAATACTCTTGCCCCCCACTACTCTACTCAGCGGCGCTGGAACATTCCCGCCTCAGTGGTGGCGAGGAAGTCCATGATTGTCCATCACCGCCTGATCACATTTCTCCATGGAAACCAATATCTGTACATGCCGACACCATCCTGCTTTCCAGCCCGTTGGTCATTCGACTACCTTCAATAGTGCCTGCTGATTGTCCTTCCACTTTGTGCAGTGGCGGAAGAGGTGCTTCCGCCTTCCCGCACACCTAGAATGCATTGTCATCTCGCAGCCCAAATCGTTTCAGATATGTCGCTGTGGGAGTATGCCCGCACTTCAGTTGGTACTACCGTGCGGCGAGAGACGTTTTACTCTTAATCGGGATAGGTCTCCTGCTCCCAAGCTTCCCGCTGTGATAGCCGTAGTACTTGTTGCATCGCTCCTCCTCCCACTAAGGTTTTGCTACCGCTCTCTGTTCGGAGATGCTTCTCTTTTTGAGTGTTTATCGTTTAGCTATTTGTTTGAAAAGCCATCATATAGCCCGTTCTATACTCGTTTGGACAAGTGTGCTTGAATTTTCACCATCGGTCAGGTGAACATGTAGTCGCACTCATCGTCTCCAGCCGATTTTGCTGGTGGGTGCACGTTATTGCCGTTAGCCTTCCCTAACGGTGGGAAATTGAATGTTATTGCAGAGATGTGAGATCTTGTGTCTGTAACTAACTATGAAGAGGATTAAACGTTCATATCCTTGCTGCCCATGTTTTCTTGATATTTTATTTTTGTAGCTGGAATGTCGTGACTGAGTGCTTGGGGGGAGGGGGCGAGATCTGTCGGGGAGCTTTGGCTAATGGCCTGCGATAAAAGTTTCGGTGTGAATTTTGTGGCAACGAACGGTCTGAAAAGACATCCGGTCCTTTCTCGAATGATCGTTTGACCGTTCTACGCTCTTTCCACAACCGTAAATCGGCAACATTTTTGTATTCCAAAGAAAGAATTGGTATTTATGCCTCCCAGAATGGCTGTGATTTTTACCAGTGTTTAAAACTCCGTGGTTGTAGCTCGGCACTGTCATTGGTTCGGATTTTGGGTGGTTTCAACTGAACGGTGACCGTTCGATCCATACACAATCTGTCAGTGGTGTCGGCATCTGATTCGCCGGTTATGATTGATCCCTGCTGTTTTTGCGCAGTTGTCGCAAAGTCAGCACTCCGCTCTTTAGCATGTCGACTTCCGCCTGCTGCCTCAATTTGTCTTACGTTTCCTTGCCATCCTGCAGCGGTTAATGCTACCTACAATTTTCCAGTGCCCAGAACATGCTTTTGTACCACCATCGGTGGGAATATCATTGTGATAAACATTTTTGACAGCCATTTTGCTACAACACTCTTCGTAAATCTACTTGACGTGTTGAGCACGAACTCAGTCGAAGAATTCGTAATTACGAAGATTTTTCTCAAAAAACCAGAGGTACCCCAATCTCTTTGGGCGCGCGTGTGGCGGCAGGTGTGGCGGTTTTTCGGACACTTGTTGTTGCGTACATGGTTTTCATTGTCGGGGAGATCCAGTGGTCTGGAGCCTCATAGCTACTCCACACCAAAGCAGGGATCAAATGGACAATCTGCTCTTCGCACACAGTGTTTGCAGCATTTCCTCACCCCAAATATCTACTGTCCAATCAATTTTTCTATGCACTACTCGTCAGATCAGAAAGTAATCGGTTGCGTGTCTACCCCTAACCCTAGCGGAGCTAATGTTAGTGCTGTAGCGGCTGGTTTGACCATGTCAAAAGGCACTGTATCTACTTCAATTCTATTCGCAACAAGACAAGCATAGGGTCAAATGAAAGCAGAAGAGCCAGAGATTAAAATAGTGAGAGATAGGGCGACCGATGGGCGCGGACACCACATGAAATCTAAGCGACAATATGGGTTAGGGTTAAACATGTGACCGATTACTTTCTGATCCGACGAGTAATGCAGTGTAACTAGGTCCAGGATGAGAACCCAACTCCCCTGAACCCGGTTTTCCAGACAATGTGATTGTCCCTTCCCCGCACCACTTCTTCGACAGATCTTCCGTTGTCTCACCCTATCTTTCACACTTAGCTTGGGCAACACGATTCGGTGAAGTCGCCTTAGGACATTACCGTACATACCACCACTGTCTATCAGCGTCTCGGAATCATAAATACTCTCATATTGCTGAAAAGACCTTTTCCTAATTTTGGAGTCGCCTTGTTGCGTCCTTGCCCCACCTGTTTACGTGGCGTACAGTACATATACGGGAACTGCAAGGCTCATCTCTTTACCTGATTACCGCAACGATATGGCCCATAGCAACGACTCACCCATCTCCACTACCGTCAAGCGCTGCCGCGACTGGCTATCGGAACATGTCCACGTGGGCGAGCGCCTCAGAGTTCCCAGTCTACGTTCGAGGTCGCGCTCCCTCTCACCTGACCCTCGATCGTCACCAGATTCCGCTGCCTCTAGCGGGATGCCTGCTGCTCTTGGGCCGATACGTACCGCTTCACCTATACTAGCCTCACCGCCCCCACCAGCCTCTACACTTGCGCCATCTCAGTCGCCGGTTGTTCCAACATCAACTCCTGTACCTACGCCTGCCTCTGTTCCTGTATTGGCCCCTGGTCCTGCGATAGCGCCCACACTCCGGCCGGTTTCTGCACCTCCGCCAGCTACGATCCAATTGTTAGCTTCTCAGACATTCCCCAAGGCCACCGTTACTCAGCAGAGCCTTCTGTCTTTAGGCCAGTCCGAAATCCGTGAACGTACGTTTATCTTGCTCGAGCAAAGACTAAGTCATGAAGAGTTGAGAGCACTTGGATGGGAAAAATACATGGGAACCACAGCAGAACATGCCAAGGGTGTCGTTGAAGGGGTGAGAAACAGTATGGATGACAGTGCGACGAAGATGGACAAGATATTACGCTATGTCAACAAGTACTGCACAATCATCGATGTGGCTATTCAACACCAACCTCAAATCACTGCTTTAGTATGGGCTGGAGTACGCACGTGCATTCAGGTGTGTATTCGCTCGTTTGAATGATTCGCATATCGCTCTCCCTGATGCCTGCTACCCTACTATTTTGGTTAGCGCTCTCGTGTGTCCCTTTTAGTTTTAGTGGAAAGACATTGTCATTCTGCATCACTAAGACTAGTAGAACCATATAGTCCAGTCCATATACGCAATGTCACTGTTGGTACCAGTACGCTAACTACGTCATTAGTTGGCTACGAATCGCTACGAAACATTGGCGGGTCTTGAACTGGCTACTGAGATTATTGCAACTACTTTGGTGAAGTGTGAGTTTTACCACCGAGTATATCATTCGTTCGCCGAAAGCTCCGAATCCAGCACTCCGAACGATCAACAACTATTCGGCACCCTTGAGGACCACCTTCCGCATCTTTATGCTCTTGTAATCATTCTTTCGGTAAAGGCAAACGCCTACTTGAATCCGCGGACCAAAGCAGGTAGGGATATAAATTCCGCATAGTTAATTCTACACATGCTTATATAACACTCAAAACTCTAGGTGCTATGATCAGAGCAATTCAACCATTTTCTATCGAGTTTAAGCCGTTGATAGATGAAATCACCGATAAGGAGCGAGCCCTTCGGGAACTCGCACATAGCGCCACCATGGTGAAAATTATAGGTAAGCATTACCCTGAAGCTTGGCGCCGCCAATTCCTTCCAAATGGCTTTGTTAGGTTTCCCTGATAGCCTTCCCTTGCCTTCTCAACAGTTGTGGCTGATGTTAATCGAACTCGGCAGAGGATTCCCAAAGTTTGCATGAGCTAAAGAACAGCATGGATGATTGGGGCCAAGTTTTGGAGGAAAAATTAGAGTGTGGGTTACACTCTATATTCGACGACGTTAAAATTCTAACTGTAGCAGGTACTTACCGCATAGTGCAAGATACCAGTAGTAAACTGGCGGATCTTATTGACAGTATGTCGTCGGTTTGAAATATTGCCAATGCTAGCCTTTATTGCTGTCAATGTACTCACTAAGGACCACAGAAAATGAGACAGAAACGCTCATTCGTTGTCGCAAATGGCTTGGTGCCCTGCAAAATACCAATTCGGAGTACCGAAACAACCAGAAGCACTTGGCTCAAGGAACATGCACGTGGATACTGGAAAGTAAGGAATACTTGGAGTTCTCTGAAACACAGGAACAGAAACATCTTTGGGTCAACGGAATACCAGGTATGAGCACATTCCGAGACCAAAACGAAAGGTGTAGTAATGCGAGGAACATGCTGACATTATCTTGCCGGTGTAGGCTCCGGTAAATCAGTCCTCTCCAGCTTTGTTATAGCGCAGACACAAGTTCTCCCAGTGACAGACCTACGGGTATTATTCTTCTTTTGCAAGGATAGCAGCCAGGATACATCTACTGCGGCAGCTCTAATGTCCAACCTTATTGATCAACTCATTGACCAAAACCCTTTGAAATCGCTGTTTAAAATTCTCAACGAAGCCCGCGAAAGGCACGCCAAATCAGACAAATGCACAGACTTTGAGACCCTTTGGGATATATTTGTCACCATGGCCCGTCAATTTCCTACTAGGATTATGATTGTCGTCGATGCCCTAGATGAATGCCAGACAGATAGGTCAGCATTGATGGATCGAATATTGTCATCTAACGAGGAAACTGGTGGGAACGTCCGATTCTTCTTAACAAGCCGTCGGGAACACGACATCTACGACAAATTTACAAGTCACAGTAACATAATCCCTTGTGTAATGAGCGTAGACGTAGATATCAAAGAATTTGTGGTCCAGCGAGTGGAGGGATTTCAGCACCTACAGGAATCCCACCTGAAACAACGCATCATCGATGAGGTCCCCAAAAAGTCCGCAGGGATGTTTAGATATGCGACTTTATTACTTGACGAGCTTGACTTTCCTTCTACAGCCGATATTACAGACTTGCTTAATGCTCCCCCTGCGGACTTGAATGAAATGTATGAATGTATTCTACTGCGGTTAGATTTGGCGTACCCCAAAAATCGACAGATGCGCAAAAAAATCTTATCCTGGATTGCAGTGGCAAAACGGCCGCTCTCGGTAAAAGAATTAGCATATGCGTGTGCAGTAAAAGATGATGAAATTAGTTTTGACCCTACCAAAAGGGTCCTTGCTACCGACCGATATCTCTTGGATAACTGTAGTCCATTGATCGAAATTCTGAATGACAAGGTGCAATATACTCACTTATCTGTCAAAGAATTCTTGCTTCGGAAGCAAGATGGCTTCTATCTGAAGCACAACGAACAATACCTATTTAACGAGGGGGAGGTACATGCTTCAGTCGGAATCACTTGCAGTAAGTAACATCCTGAGAGCAGATTTTTAGTTCGGAGATTGCACAAGGGGACTTGATACCATCACGCTGTTGCCAGATATGTCTGAGACAGTATGTCTGGTGGTATTGTCCTAGCGGTCCCATGCTTTCAGTCCTTTTTAGATGGTGCTAACCTTAGGGTCGAATATAGTCGCACTATTGCGAAGCAGTAAATTACCCGAAGAGAAAGTCATACTGCTCTCACATCCGCTGTACTACTCCGTTGCTTATTGGCTACACCATTCCGCTGCCGCTACTGGTGCTGCTGGAACTTCGGTATCGAGCACTTCGAAGCTTTCGGATATGGTTTTCCAGTTCTTCCAAAATGATAACGCATTTCGGGATTGGGCGAAAGTTTTTCCTAGCGACCCAACCGAATACACCGAGCACTACACATGGCTATCTCCCGCTGATGCGCTGCCACTTCATATTGCGTCTTCATACGGCCTTACTAGGGTGGTAGAGCGACTTATTGGTGGAGGGGCTCATTCTGTTATTCCGAAGAAAGAACATGCTATCGACCTTGACGCATTAGACAACACGCCGCTGTTTTGGTCTCTTTTGAACCGGCACGACACTATATCCAGGCTGCTGAGTGACAAAGGCGCTGGGGTCTCTGTTGTTGATAAACGCAGATTCACACCGCTTCATATTGCTGTAGAGAGAGGGGACAAGTGCATATTCCAACGACTAATCGATATCGGCGCTAACGTCTCGGCCGCTGATCAGAATGGAGTCACACCTCTGCACACCGCCGCGCTTCACGGGAGAGTGGAGCTAGCTGGGCTGCTGATCGACAAAGGCGCTAACATCTCGGCCACTGACCAGGATAAAGCCACACCATTGTATAACGCCACATGGATGGGACATATGGAGTTAGTTCGGCTATTGATCGACAAGGGCGCCAACGTCTCCACCGCTGCTCAGAATGGAGCCACACCGCTGCATGAAGTGGCAATTACGGGGCAGGTGGAGATAGCTCAGCTACTGATCAACAAAGGCGCTAACGTCTCCACCGCTACTCAGGATGGAGCCACACCACTGTATAATGCCATGGTTATGGGGCATATAGAGTTCGCTCGGCTATTGATTGACAAGGGCGCTGATATCTCGGCTGCTAGGCAGAGTGGGTGGACACCGTTGATGGATGCCGCTTATGGAGGACACATTGAAGTTGCTCAACTACTCATCGACAAGGGCGCTGATATCTTGGTTGTTGATCAGCGTGGGTGGACACCATTGAGGATTGCCGTTTCTGAAGGACACATTGAAGTTGCTCAACTACTCATCGACAAGGGCGCTGATATCTCGGCTGCTGATCACACTGGGTGGACACCGTTGTGCTCTGCCGCTTCTGGAGGACACATTGAAGTTGCTCGACTACTCATCGACAAGGGCGCTGATATCTCGGCTGCTGATCACAGTGGGTGGACACCGTTGATGGATGCCGCTTCTGGAGGACACATTGAAGTTGCTCGACTACTCATCGACAAGGGCGCTGATATCTTGGTTGTTGATCAGAGTGGGTGGACACCATTGAGGTTTGCTGTTTCAGAAGGACACATTGAAGTTGCTCGACTACTCATCGACAAGGGCGCTGATATCTCGGCTGCTGATCACAGTGGGTGGACACCGTTGTGCTCTGTCGCTTCTGGAGGACACATTGAAGTTGCTCAACTACTCATCGACAAGGGCGCTGATATCTTGGTTGTTGATCAGAGTGGGTGGACACCATTGAGGTTTGCTGTTTCTGAAGGACACATTGAAGTTGCTCAACTACTCATCGACAAGGGCGCTGATATCTCGGCTGCTGATCACACTGGGTGGACACCGTTGATGGATGCCGCTTCTGGAGGACACATTGAAGTTGCTCGACTACTCATCGACAAGGGCGCTGATATCTCGGCTGCTGATCACCGTGGGTGGACACCGTTGTGCTCTGCCGCTTCTGGAGGACACATTGAAGTTGCTCGACTACTCATCGACATGGGCGCTGATATCTCTGCTGTTGATCAGAGTGGGTGGACACCGTTGCACATCGCCGCTCATCAAGGACACGAAGATGTTGCTGAAATGTTCGTAGTGAATGGTGTCGATCTGAATCGAGATGGAAACAATCTAACAGCACTAGCCTTGGCTGTATCTACTGGCAACCTAAAAATTGTGGAACTGCTGATTGACGGTAACGCTAATCCAAACCTATTCAGCTCTTATTATGGATGCCCTCTACAGACTGCTGTAGTAAATGGCCGTGCCGATATTGTTGAGATTCTTCTGCATGCTGGAGCAGAACAGCACATAGATGGGCATGGTTGGAACCCGAGGCTTTGTGCACGAGGTTTTAAACATCCCCAGATACTGGATATGCTCCCCACAATCAGCACAATGGATTCTAGTGCGGTTGGATTGCCACAGCCCTCTTCATGGAGCGACAAGCACAAGTCATCTCGATTGACAATAGATAATAACCACCTAGATGTCATATATGAGAGAGGTATTACTGGCAAGTGTGTGTATGCCATACATCTCGCTGACGCATCTCGCTAGCATTTTCGCACATCAGCAGCGTACATAGCTTGCCGGTGGCGGCTTTAGTCCAAGCAAATCATCCCATCCATCCTGGAGCTACAAAGTTTTATTTTGAAATCACCGTGATCGATGATGGCAACCAAAGGTAAACATATTTCAGTAAACGCTGTTGCAAGAGATATGGTGCTAATGTAGTAAATAGTATTGTTGGAATTGGTTTCGGAAACGGCTTTACCCATGTCGATAACATGCCAGGGTGGTTGAACGGCTCTTTTGGATACCACGGCGATGACGGAAAGAAGTTCTCTGAATCTGGTGTAGAGGAGGATTATGCCGAAACATTTGGGACGGGTGATGTTGTTGGCTGTGGCATTGACAATGGAGAGATCTATTTTACTAAGAATGGACGGAATCTCGGTGAGAATTCAGGATAGAGAGTATATTGGTTTGGATGCGGCTAACGTCATTAGGAATTGCATTTCGTGGAATTAGCGGTAGATTGTTTCCGATAGTCGGTATGCGAAGTGGGGGAGCACGTATTCGTGCGAATTTCGGTAGTTCGGACTTCTGTTTCAGATAAAGGGGTTGGCATATAGGGCGGGGCGTGGTTTTTATGACTTTGTCGGCGGGTATTACAAAGGAGGTTGGTTTGTAACTTGAATCATGCACACCATTTTAAGTCGTATTCGTTGCCTGCTTCTTGAGAGCCTCAAGAAGCTCTTGGACCTGATGAACTTCCTTGATTTTGATAAGACCGGCTTTCTTCCGTGATTTTAAATATTCTACCCCTCGAATTACTGTATCCCCCAGCCTATTTCTGCGGTCTGCGATAAGAATCTTGGAGTACTGAAAAGTCTGATTATTTGTAGTCTTATCCGCAGGATTTAGGACCGTAGATGTACAACTACAAAATCTATCTTTAGCCTTTACAAGCGCTCAATAGGGTTCGATATCTATTATTACCTTCTCTATGCGCCAGATATTCTCAGAGGCTATAGATATTCTCAGAGGCTATAGATATTCTCAGAGGCTATAGATATCTTCAGTGACTGTAGATATCTTCCTTGGCGTAGATATCTATACGCTCTGTAAATACACTAGATATCTGCCATATGAAACCGGGCCCATCTATGTCAAGGGCGGCATTCCAAATTATGACCACATCTGATCGATCTACGAATCTGTAGATTATCGGGCGGTCGATCTGACCGCGTCGGAACACTTCCTGCATCTTCCCGTTTTCCAGCTGGCTGCCCGCTCGACTGCTTTCCAAAGCTCCCGCCGGTGTCATGGCTAGTACCAACATCGACCCATTTGATTCAGGTGTGCAATAGCAGCTAGAAATATCCCTCCAAGCGCAATTCTTTCGCCCGCTGCAGAGTACTCGATCCCACTCTCAGATCTTCCGTCGATCCGAGTAGTATACATACATGAATGGATCGTCACGTTACACAGTGTTCCTAAGCGGCCCGGCCTCCATTCTGAAAGCCGGCGCTAGCGACTTTCTTAGTATAGGCAGCAGAGAATCTTTCGAACAAAATATTCTGTTTAGGCTTAGTCCGCCAAGAAAAGCCGCCCGGCCGCCAAGAAAAGCCGCCAAGCTGCCAAGAAAAAGCCGCCAGGCCGCCAAGAAAAGCCGCCAGGCCGGCCGGAAAAGCCTGCAGGCCCGGCCCGGTCCTCATTTGAAAGCCGCCGCTAAGGCCGGCCAGGCCCGGCCTAAGCAAAGCCGGGCCGGCCTGGCCGCTTAGGAACACTGGTCACGTATGAAGTCTGTGCGTTGATTACCTAGTAAAAAGTCTAAAGATCTAAGATGCGTATAGAAGGGAAGAGTAAAGTGTAAATCCTAAAACGCAGTTACGACACTGCGGTCTTGTCTCGCTCCAGACGTTGGCAAGGGAAGTAACCCTCGTCCTGGGCCTCGGTAACTCCAACCCTGCCAAATTTGAAGTGCTGGTTAAGCGAGGTACCAGCGGGTAATTAAACACGCTACATTGGGAAGGATAGGTGCGAGACAAGGTAACGTCGTGAACCTTGGGGCTACTAGCAACGGCTTCTGTGGCTTGTACGTAGATAGCCTACCGTATAACGGCTAGTTTTGGGATCTGACACAGAAATAGAGATCTAGTGGGGCGACGTGGGCGCTTACCGAACGGTAACACATCAACGATCTCCGTTTAAGTTCCTGAGCTAGCAGGAACGTTGCATGCCTTACCCCACAATTCGATCTGCCGGTATTACCGAGGTACCTCCCATCACCGAGATACACTCTGCTGGTATCAGATTTGTCTTATCACATCTCATATTGCTCTTTTCATTGTAGTGATCCTTATAAGATAACACTAAACCTCCGTAATTAACCGATTGTCATATTACTCTATTCTAAGCTCGGAAACTCTACCCAAAGAACGAGTGGCATCTGTCGTCTATCTAATCTTATCTATATCCTTATCTTCCAACCCATTGGCCAGACATCTGCTACAACGATTATAACTTACTTGCAGGACAATAGCTAAACTACAGGCAATCAGCTTGAACTTGCATAAACCATCACTCGATCGACGAAAGACTGCCGGCTTAACTGGGCATAGCCGGCTACAACCATACCGTGACAATGCCGAACGAGTACCGCAATACGTAATTGCAGTATGCGGCGCTCTAAAAACATCACCTGTCAGGCGGCGGTGTGTTTGACAAAGGATTTAGCCCGAAGGCCTTCGGAACTAATGCGGGCACTAGATTAGCCTAGTGCTTTAGACCGCAAACCGTCGCGACTAAGGCGGGCATTCAACATAGTCTCGGGCTTGGTACGGTACATATTTCTCCGTGAGCCTCGGGCTTCGGGCTTACGTACTTCGCGCTAGATATGATTTCTTTTATTTATGTCTATCTATTCACTCTTTGTATAATAGACAATCAGCATCTTTCATTCTCTTTGTTGATTTCTCTCAACACGGTTTATTCATAATATGAAAAAGCTCTCTTATTGTTGTTAAAGTCATCTTGAAGTATCGCATCCTCAATGCACGAACCCAACTAACGGTTATCAATCCACCTTTGTCCTCGTAGCTAGGACTTACGGCACTACTGCAGTCGTTCGTATGCCTCAACCGCTATCACTAAGCTCTCTACCGCCTCCGAGCCCAATTTCACCACCGCCATCCTGGAAATAAGATAATACCCTATCGAAAACCGAATACATTCCGTAATTTTCTTCCGTCCGCAATGACTTCCAGGGTATGACGTTACGCGCTCAAGCCTCCACTTACAAAAACCACGAGCACAGCCGCATACCTATAAGAATCAGTTACTGGACGAGAGACGTAATATTTCGGAAACTTACGCGGCACTGGCTCCATAAATTTCCCCCCTGGTTGCCGTTGATGAAAATGTCATGCAGAGAGCAAACAGGCCCACAAGCGCAGGTATGATACAAGACGTGTCTTAATTGACTTGACAAAATAAAGTCCGATAATAGCTCCACCGAGGAACAATGTAGCTAAAAATACTTTTACAATAGCTACGATTATGTCTATTCGCTCAACAGAAACATAGCCAATTCCTTGTTCCGTATCTGCTTCTTTAGCCTGAGAATCAAATGGATTGAGATATTAGTTGTGGTCTCAGTATGTCATTATTTCGTACTGGATAAAGTACTTACCCGCAATATGTATCCAAATAGACTTCGGATGCCCTCCGTAGGATTGTCGGACTTCGTTATTGAACCTGCTAGTGCAGCAAGATCCCCCTCGTTATCAAGATACTGCTTTCCCCCGTCGAACAGGGGGTTCTTTATAGATCTCAAACACTGCATTACACGGCTACTGGGAGCATCAATCGTGATAACCTGGCCGAAAAGTACCAAGGACTCGTCTGAGCAACATCAGCAAAGTTCCTAGCGGGTATCTAATACATACTGTAAATTTTCAAGGATTTTCTAATCTTTAGAACCAGTTCCAATCTAGTTGGATCCAGATTTTGTGATCTTTTCATGTGTCGATATGATGTTACGGAAAGTACCGGTTCTTTAAATTGGGATGTGACATCCTCTGCATCATGTTAAATAACTGCTCCTTAAGGTCCAAAATTTCGCTTTGTTAGTAGAGGAGATCGCGCACATTGAGCTCAGTGAACTTGCGGATGACAGCACAATCTAGGCTAGTAGAGATGAATTTCGCATGGGAAGGGTAACCTGGTGGTTGGAGTTCAGTGGTCGGATTGCTTGCCATGTCCGTGTCAATAGTGACACCTGAGTGAAAGTCAAATTTCAAGGTGGAATTTAGCTTAAGAGGAATATATTAGCGTTGTAGGGAGGATAAAGCATGTTCCGCCATGAGATAGATCAACCTTATCGACGAAATTATTTACCCAACTCCCACAAAATCAAAAGCATGTTCTATAACGCCAAATGGTCCAGCTTGACTGAGGGCTAGTGGAAGCGAATTGGCGGGTGGGAATTGACCGACGGCTAATAGGGGCGAGCATCTTTGACCACCGGCTGGCAAGGGCGAGCATTTTGGCTGACGGAAGGGACGGAAGATGGTGGCCGAAACCTTGAGCTTGAGCTAAAGTTTAAGCTTGAGCAAAAGCACGGGCCCGGGCTGGAGCGAAAAACCCAAAGCACGAGCACGAAGCACGAGCAAGAGCAAGAGCTAGAGCCAGAGCCAGAGCTTGGGCCAGAGCCTAAGGACGGGAGGGAAGTAAGGAGGCCAGGAGCGAGGGAAAGAGGTATATAAGAGGAGCGGAGCGGCAGTGGTTGAGGCAAAGCAGCGCGTTCAGCTTCAAAAAACCCGCCCACCCGCATCCCTACACATACCGAGGGTAGCTCTGTAGGCTTTTCGACTCTACACCCAGTGAAATGGCTTCCGGCCAGGAACGGGAGAGTCCAGGTGGAGCGGCGGCCGCAGCGGCGGCCTCCGCCCCCCGAGGCGGCACCTGTTCTAGTCCATTCACGGAGGCGGTTCCTCTGCGGAGTACCTAGTCAGTTCACGGAGGCCCACCTTCCGTCGTCCATTCACTGAGTCCGTACCCCACCTCCGTGAACTGACTAGTTCATTCACGGAGTCAATGAAAAATTATAAATAATCTATACATCATCGTGATCCCTACAATCAGATGCCTCTTGGACGTCCTGATGCAACTACACTTACACTGTGCTCCATGTGATCGTTTGAAACTGGTTCATATTCCTCATTTCCCTCCTCGTGCCCTCCTCCTCATTGCCCTTCTCTTGTTGACACTAGAAGATGATGGAGAAGAAGAGAAGATTGTGAATTATCTGTCGATGCAAAGAGAGGGAAAACTATGAACTTGTATACGAAAGAGAGAGAAAGAAAAGCTCCATGCCGACTGCCAGAGCCGGCGCCCGAAACCGAGCATCAGTGCCGAGGCTAGGCCTCCTGCTCAGCATGGGGGCAGGCAATGCTGATGGGGGCAGGCGGGGTTGGTGGGGGCAGGTGAGGTCAACGGGGGCGGCAAGCCACCGGCCTCATACCCGAGTCCACCAGCATTGAAGACTAAGGAAGCTACCGGGCCAAATCCCTGGTCAAGACCTCTTCCTCTTCCACTTCCTCCCTAGTAACCCTTTCCTCCTCGAGAACCTTCTCATTCTCATCCTCAGTATCCAGGTCTGTCAAATCACTGCTCTCATTGGCAGTATCCTCCGCAGATGTGGGATCAGTATCCACTGAAGCATCTCCTTGTGAATTGGCTCGACAGCGTGTTAGATTGTGACTTGGCTACGGTGGAGCTGATCTTGTGTTTCGTTCGAGATTGAAAGTATCTGATAGCGCAGTAGAAGATCCAGTATTTATGCACTGCGCACCACCATTTCGGCCATGGCAATGAAGTGTGCACACGGCGTTTGCTTTGAAACACTTGCAATGAACAGTCGTGGAGTTGCCTTTACACCTACAACGTACTTGGATGAGCTCAGCAGGGGACTGAAGACGAGCAGCTTCCCGAAGAGTAAGTTCGCGATGGCAACCCTTTTTGTTGTAATTTTTGACTGACTCCGCGAACGAACTAGTCAGTTCACGGAGGTGGGGTACGGACTCCGTGAATGGACGGTTCGTTCACGGAAGGTGGGCCTCCGTAAACTGACTAGGTACTCCGCGGAGGAGCCGCCTCCCTGAATGGACTAGAACAGCACCTCTGTTTACGCGTCGTTTACTGTTTTCGTTCTGGTCTGTTGTTTTCGTGACTGTTCTAGCGTGGGAATGCTTTTTTGTATATGAGTGAATAAAGCACATACGAAGGGAAGAGCGAGTCCACTAGATACTTTACACCGCCCCCCAGTGCAGAATGTGTCAAACAATAATGGTCAGACGGGCAACCTGCGATATTGAGGTTTTGACAAAGCCAGGAGTTCTACCCAATGCACTCGTACTCATGAAATACGCCTCCTGAAGGGGAAACATGGTAGAAGGAGGAGAGACGCCCCACCTAGCCGGCCATCCGGAGGGGGAGAGGAACCGGGCTCTATCATACTCTAGATAGAGTGGATGCAGTATGACTGAAACAAAAAGAGGCTGCGCCCCTGATAAACCGCAAATCCAAACACAATCTGCAAGGCTGCACTCACCTCGCTTTTTTGGAACAGAAGAGCTGCATACAACTACCCGAAGTCTTTCTGTCATACTCTAAGTAGAGTGAATACAGTATGATTAAAACAAAACAAAAACCCGAAGTCTTTGTCATTCATATATTGACCTCACATAAACGTGTACCTACTCTTCAACAACCTAGATTCAATACAAATTCAAGTGATTCGCCACAGAAGTCAGGTTCTCCTCTTTCTGCTTCAGTAGCAATCGAAACGTTTCATCAGTACATGCCAACCATGTACCTACTCTGACGCCAGTAGCTAATAATACCCTAGCAAATCTCGCACCAATACCAACCCCACAACAACCATTTCGGACACCAGAATGCAGGAGCTCAGCGGAGCTCAGCAGAATCCGGGAAATGGAGCAGATGCCAGAAGGAACCGCAAAGGATCCACGCAAAGCACTTCTAACACAGGAGATCCAAATATGGCAGAGATATTGAGACCAATCCTGACTTCCCACATTGATGCATATATAAAATCAGCCACATGTGAACAGAAATCACAGCTTCGCACTACAGTGATGCGCTTCGTGTTTGCAACACAATATGCTGCCCTGTTTTGTCAACAAGGTAATTGTTCTCTCCCGTTAAGCAAATTTCTGCATGAGGAATTAAATAATTTACTGGATAACAGGGAATCACAAGGGTATGTTGCAATCAACAGGAACATACCGACTGGAGATTGAAGAAGGAAAACTACATCCAACGAGTATGAGTAAGTCAGCAAACGCACTGAGGGGAGGTAGAGCTGGTAGTTTCTTTTATTTGTATTTTATGATTTTCGAGAGTTTTGAATTATTTATGATACAGTGGAGTACATGCTTTTCAATGTTACGCAGGAGAGTCAGCGTAGGTGGATATTTGTCGTAGTGCTTAGTAGGTTTACTTGTGTTAGTTTTTGCTAGCGTTGTCTTTGGATTCAATGCGTAATAACGTTTTGCCACCTGCGATAGATTACTTCAGTATTGTGCCTGTCCTTCGTGACTCAAAATCACTCTAAGGATATCCATCCGGAATTTGCCATTAGCGAGTGCTATCTTCAAAGGATTCGATGCCAGTGTGCCATAGTGTATGTCCAGTAGTTACAAAGCTATCCCTCATAGCGAAATAACCTTTCGATTACTGCCCAGCGCTTGATCACACTCATAGCTTCAGTTACATATACATACTTACTCGTCGATATCCAAAGTCTCCGGACACCCCATCTCAGGCAACAATCTGAGACACCCTCCGGAAGCGCCAACTACATTTGGTTAATATAGATCATATATGGATATCCCGCAAGGACCCATTTCGCTTTATGACGAGTCATCTAATCTAATCAATCTAGAGCTGTCCGAAAACTTCTGATATCGACGAGTAGATAACCCATACGACGGCTGGTGGGTGTGTATCGTGCTCTGCCTAGAGAAATTGAGATATGGTGGGCGCCTACCGTGACTTATGCAACTTTAAAGTTCTTGTTGCAACGGATAACTCTGCCATTCACGCATGCACTAATATTTATTTATGCCCCGGAGACATCCCGAGACCTTCTAAGATGTCATTTCACTATATGTCTACCCACTACGTGTAATTGAGGAAATAATTAGTCAATTGACCCAGAATATGGCAGCGCTATGCCGGAGTGAGTTAATTACCCCTATTATATAACGCACGAAGAAACGAAATTTGAATTCACGAGAATTAAACTGACACCACCGAAGCAGCCGGAAGCGAGTTCAGGCCAACTTCGAGAGAGTCCGTAGAAATATGAAAATTTATTTTTCGGGGGGTACCGTATGGTTTCCACATGCATGTTCACTTGTAACGGAATATTTGTCAATGTTGCTTCTGTAGTAGTATTTTGGCGATAGGCTAGAATCACATATAGCTGGAGAAGCGCCTGTTGTGTTGGTTGAATACTAGATAGGTATAATCTAAGGGACCCCAAAATGTGGCATCTTCCCGAAGGTACTTGAAGGTGACTTTTTACACCGAACTTGAAAATACATTTAAGTCTCATTTCCGGGTTAGGGGTTCTGCTGTGTGGAAGTAAAAGGAACCGTGGTAATAGCACTGGAAATGTAACTACGTGATGCCTTTTCTGGTGCCTTTTCTGGTGCCATTCCTTACCGTGCTTTCTCTCTGCACTTTCTCTCCGTGTCCATTCACTGTGGTTCGTTTTCACACCATGTCTTTTCCGAGCCCTTTTTCGCAGCGGATTTTTCTGTGCTCTGCTCTCCGTGCCCTTTCGTGCCATGTCTTTTTCCATGCTCTTTCTCTGTACCAGAGATATCGTTTTCTCAGTGTCCTTTCAGAATCCGCTGCTGCCTCTCACCCACCATAATTGCCATGTTTATGTGGCTCTGGCCTTGTGAGCTAGCAAAGGTAGTGCACCCTCCTGCCTGTTTTAATGCTATAACAGCACTGCTGCGTTACATTATAGCCTGTTATGGCGATAGCTTAGCAGTGTCGTAGCTGGGACATAGCGGATGTAGCGACGGTGGCGGACGTAGCAGTGGCAGCAGCGGGGAGGAGGTGGAGACGAAGTAGGAAGAGGAGGAGGGGAGGAGGAGGAGGAGGTGACGTTCATGATGGTGGTGGTGGTGGATGTTGAAACGGAAGTGAAGGTGCTGGTGCATTGGTGGATAGCCGACGGAAGCACAATACATTATGGGCAGAGCAACTAACGATAAATAAAGTAACATATGGAAAGGCACTCAGGATCCTCACATCAAAAATGAATATGCACTCACCTCATCCATAATGAAACCACGAAAAGGCTCATAGGAAAAGGCATTCCCACTGCCAAAATCCAGAGTACGGAATGGAATGGTACCCAGGAAAAGGCACTCCCTCCCCAAAAATCAAAGTGAGGAACGAAAGGTACCAAGCAAGGCACTTCGGATATCCGTAGTGCCTTTTCTGCCATACAATGATGCCTTAATAATTTCTGTTTGTATGTGTAAAGGCACGAAAAAGTACATTTAAGACCCTCTTAGAGACAGCTCGCCAAAAGGGAATTAAAATCAACCGCTAAAAATAGTGTTCCAGACCCTAGTTCTAAATTTAGAACCTCGGGTAACAAACGCATTATCACGGTTGACTTTGGTTGGATTTGGTCTCGGACTTAGTTTTCGGGCGGCCTTTGCGGTAAGACAGAGTGGGATATTAACTACTGGTAGGGTAGTGTTGTACGCCCCTCCTGCATCATGCGGCCACCTTATTTTTTTCTCATTCGCCCCCAGAGTGAGCCCATTAGCGCAAAGTTTGGAAAATATGCTGTGAATCGATGATGGGCAAACTCCTTACCTCTCTGTTGCCGCCTCCGTTAACCGAATTTCAAAATCCCCTAACGTTAACCCATCACCCCGTTCCCGTTTGGGATCTAAGAACTCTGCTTTCCAGAGTGTAGCCGACATCATATTATATAATTTCAACGGTCTCTAATGCCGCCCCATCTTAATTCACTAGGCATGCATTGGAGTCAAAATCGTTCGCCTTCGTTAGATGTCACTTGATTTGTAGAATAAAACAAAATCAGATCGATTGTGAGGTATTAGCAATCATCCAGACAGATCCAGCAAGTACAATTTGGACTCTACAGCGTGTAATTCTATGTAATTGGTACATAGCATTAACACATTGAATCGCACGTTCTTCTAGCTATCACGCACCATTATACATAAATTTATGTACGTTCCATCGGTTTTACCAGTTCAGCAGTGTGAGCGGTTATGATGGAAGGGACCTTTCGGCATCGATGAGACATCCGTTTTCGGTAGTGGATTAGACTCTCCGCTACCTAAGGCATCGGAGCTAACCGAAAAATTTCATTCACACCGCAATGTAAAAACACAACACACAAACACGTTCAGCCGCTTCATACAAAGTGTTGGAAATCTGCTTAGCCCCACTCCCAAGTCCGCGGAGCGGTCAATTTGTTTTTGTCATAATTATGTATATTGAGAGACCGCTAAGGTAGAGAGAACGCCATCGATTTTGGATTTTCTCAGTGCCCGCTACTATTTCCAACACAAGGGGAAGGTATCGATGCAGTTTGAAAGCGTAATCGCAGGACTAAAACTTTGTATGTCTATTTTAGTCTAATAAATTCGCATTTAAAGTGTATGAACATTGAGCGATAAAGCTCCAGCCTCCGCATCCAACTAGTTCGGATTTTCAGGATGAGAAAAATATGGAATGCAAAGTCCCATTGGGACGGACATATCCCCAAATTGGAGGCAATGGCTAATAGCAATGAGGCGGTCCCTGGGATACGAGGGCTTTGGGCGAGTACTTCGAGGATCTACCTCTGAAACCTCATATCAGGTATTGTACAGTAACCGTCAGTTTAGGTACAACAGTAATATGTAGCTGACTAGCATCTATGTAACTGTGCAGTGAATGAGAGAGTGCATTCGCAACCGCATTCAAGCAGGATCAAATCCACCCTGACACGGAATTTTTCATCCACAACCAAACAATAAAAGCTATTCCGGAACCATATGTCTTATCCGTGGACACATTATATCCGGCGTTCCACAATGTTGTGGCAATTCTTTTGCACTTCTTAAACCTGGCCACTCCCGTGTTATGGTTCATCTCATTAAGACCAGTCCCACTCGGCACACCGATTTCTCTCGTCAACATAGTGTCTACAATCCATCCAATGTCTCCAGCGAGTACAATCATTTCAGCATCGAAAGGCGACTTTGTTTGCAGACCTACTTCTTGGACTGATGTTGCAAAATTCATTCTTCTCAACTACGGACTTCACGCTTTGACAGTCATACCGGAACCGGGTCAAGGGAGATGGCCGTCAGTATTAGCTGGGCTTGGAGCTTTTTTTTTGCCATCTGCAGGTGTTGCTCGAGTAATATTTATCATAGCACGTTGTGCTAAATTGGAACCAAGCTCCTTAAAAGCTGCTGCAAGGGCCCGGGCGCTTTGTATGGTAATTCCAAACCAATACCGAGGCTGTTTGTAAGGCAATCATTCCTTAAGCAATAAATCATTAGGTGTTAATTGAAGTTAGCAATCACATAGATCCTAGACATGTTGAGGCCCACGGTCAGTATCCGAAACTACCAGATTCATTTTTAGGGCGGCTCCCACCTGGCTTTACCGTCCAGCCTGACACAGTGTTTCTCCCCAATGACAACAATCAACAACCCACGGAAAGCGATAATCCATGGGAACAACCAAGGGAGAGCAAGCTTCAGCATATATGCAAGGTGGGCGGGACATATGCATCGGCCGTATCCGACCAGACAGAATTCAAGCTCTCGTGTAACTACAACATGCTCAAGACAATCGCTGCCATGTTCCAGATTATTTACGGGTCATTTCAGTTATACGCAGCTCGCGAACGTCAAATTGTCAAATTTGGATACGCGGCATACGCGTTTACGGTGGTGCCATACATTTTGATGTCATTCATCAATTCAATTGCAATAATCTGTGAAGCTCAATACCCGTCGGTTTTCATTGTGTCATGCCTTGGTATTCCGGATCCTCATCGGGTGGTGCGGTGGCCTTCCCACAATGATCGAGCACTCTACGAAGCAGTTAAGAAAGCCGAAGCATCGGATGGAATCTTTGGGACTGTAGGAGTGGCGCGCCCTGATGTTTGGCCGGAAGATAGACAATTTAAAGTGGCTTTGAAGCAAATAGGACAATACTATCGGGTATGTCATCATCTCTAGTTTTGGATTGATTTGTTTAACTAGCTCCAGAGCACCTGGAAAGATCTATTCTTCTTCGCACTCGCCTCCATCCTTGGAGTGTGCTCGATAGTAACTCCATATATTCTGATGAAGGTCATGACAAATTTCGAGATCGGTCAAAGCACTCCAACTCAGCGAGCTTTTGTTATGGTTCGGCTTGTGCTTGGCCAGTGTCTAGGGCCGATAATATATTCGGTGTACCTATTATCCTTATTACGACCTTCGGAACAGAGGTACCACTTCGTTGTACTTTCCAATTTTCTGATTCTCGCGCTATGTTCACCCGGTAGTATTGGGGGTATGATAATGGTTGGGAAAACGATTATGCACGATGAGGTGTGTACGAGAGTGTAACGGACGGTGCACGATGGATGGTTTAACTCCATTAATTCAAATTAATTATTCTATTAATCCTAGAATACACACGAAAGTAGAGATAGATGGGTGCAGGGTGAGGATGATTTGGTTATATTTCATTCTTGTGCTTGCCTGTTTTGTTACCGAACTGTCTCGGAACTTAAGCGAGTACTTCGAGACTAAACTTGAATAAGGTCAGGAAGCGACAATTAAAAGCTAGCGTAACCCGCATGACGATGCTAAGCACGACATGCGCTAAGCGAAGCTGTATGGCTACAGGGCGGGAAAGCAGTGGAGAGTGCAAGGGTTTGGAAACCTCTTTAGGAGAATTTCAGATACCTGATCTCAAACATTCGGCTCGAAGTAATGCCCCCTGCCAGGGTTTAAAGGAGGCCATACCAAGTTGTACCAGGGACTAACCCTAAACAAGCAGCGTATTAGTCAGGAGAGGGAATTCCCGATCTTTTCGCCCAGTTAGTCTCGGACCGCTGCAAGCGGCGCCAGCAGTAGTGCGAGACTATCGCCCAGTAGCTGTATTCTAGGTAGGGGATAAGTTTTGAATTTGCTAGGCATCGGAAAAACTCCACCCAAAATACGGCTAGTATGATTTGTACACCTACATAGGGGTTATTTTTATAGTAGTATGCTCCTACAGTCTGTCAATGAATCTGTGGCGGAATAATGTCTTCTACTTGTCTCAGTCCAGCCCGTGTTCCAAATCTGGAGAGGAAAAAAATTGACCACTCCGTGAACTATTGCTTGACCATTGTGTGTTTCTATGTTTGGTGTCATCGCATCATCTCCATAATATTACACGTACTAAAGTACATTATGGGTAAAGTTCTTGCTTCGGATCATTGTTTAAACGTTTCTACTACTACATTGGTGCATGTTACAATGAGTACGAACCAGTACTGAAATCAGGCATTATGCCATCCACTTTGCTCAACAGTTGCGGGAAATCCCGTGCTCAGCAGAGACAACTAGGAGCTAGCGCAAAAATATCCTCACTCCCGTCCAGGCATATCAGTGCAAAGATACAGTAAATCGTACTAGTATAGCCAAGTGTCAGGCCTACTATACCCTCAACGAAGTATCTGCGCCTTGCCTTACAAGCACAAAAGTAACTACCATACATTGGCCTCGAATCAGGCTCTCTTGTGTACGTGTGCACTAAGATGAAAATGGAAGTGACAAAAAGGGAATAGTGTGGCAAGGGAATTAAGTTGTGAGAGAGCCTGAAGACCTTGCTCCACACAAAGTTTCCAGGTCAACCCAGTTAAAATTTCAACACCACGGGTTTGAGCTGGGTTTGCATTGAAAGAAGTATTCAAGGGAAATGAAATCAACTTTATATGGGGCACGAAGCAAATTGCACAAAATTTGTGGTGCAGAGTGAATGAGAGTGACCAGGTTGTGCTGGTAATGACCCGGATCAGGTGCGGGTTAAGACTGCAGCGACTGCAAATTTGGCGGATATTTTAAACGAACACACAGCATTGACTCAGGTAGCTGTAAACTAATGCCCCCCAAAGCATCAGCTCTCTGGAGGTGATTTGAATTTTTGGTGGAGTCATGTCTCCAGGCTCTTTCAGCTCACTTTTTTGATGATCCCAATTTGGATCAGACTCACCATTTCGGTTAGTATGAAATCACGTGAGATGAAGGGCCGGGGTACGAGGCCAACTGTACATAACTTTAGTACTTTCACCCCAGTCTAATCGCTTCAACTGGGCTAGAGTGTGTCTGGACTTGCATTAGGGTCCATTAGAAAAGTCCCAGTCAGTTTTATTTCCATTTTGGCTAAGAATAAGATGTTGGGGTGTTGCGGTGTCCTTAAGTTTCTCGTTGCTAGTATTGTGTCGCGCCGTACGACAGAAACTTGTTCGACTGCCTAGGATACTTAACCAATAGCTTCAAATTCATTATAAAAACTGCACAGTGATCAATATTCCAAGCCCCACAATCCAGAAGTCTGACGTCCGGGATTAAAATGCCAAAGGTTGCAGTCTTATCGGCATCTTCCGTACAATGTTATGTATTGATCACGCACGGACTAGACTTAACAGCTGAGTTTGAGACACTGTTGAATTCGCAAATTTGGTTTGAACGGCAGGGGAAACAGAGTTGACGACTGTTCCAATACATGCGTAGTTTGAGGTTTTCATTTTAATCATACTGTATTCACTCTATCTAGAGTATGACGTTCACTCCCTCTACCCTTGTTACCCTTTATAATTCAAACAAAAGTAAATCGAGTGAGCGATCTAAATAAAACAAAGAAAGAAAAGAAAAGAAGGGAGCGACTGACAAATGCAGATGGCCAAGTTTGGGGTTGTAGGAGAGAAAGCATAACCGCAGCAGGCCTTCTAGCTCTTGATCTTCCAAAGTAACTGAAAGTTCGAATTGCAACATCATTTATTACTGCTTCATGAAATCATAGCCAAATATTTACGCCAACAGATTTTTATTCTCACCAATCAAAACTACTCAGCAAACTAGCGCTTAGGCAGGTGTGGTAATCCGGAATCTGCAAAAGCTGGAAAAGTTGCGTGTTTTCTTCTCTCGGATCATGCCACTAGTTGAAGCCGAGCTCATTTTATCTGCGTCGTGCTGTGTCAATTTTCTAATAGCTTGCAAGGGAGAGTATGGCCCCTGAATGTGTTGGAGTGATAGAGCTCGAGCAGCTGAACGCTTTGGCAGTACTGCATACCTCAGCTGAACTAGGGCTGACAGGCCGCCGACAGTTATCCCAGGGATGTTTAATTTCATTTCCCGGACTCACAGATGCACAAATATACTAAACCGAATAAACCGAAGGCTGGGAATATATACACCCCTGGATGCATGTGACTGGCCTCAAAATTTCTGAAGTCATTGCTGGAGTCCTTTATTTGGAGAACCACAAGTCTTATCCTCATAGTTTTTGTCGTCTCCGTAATATCCACACTCATCATCATCAATGTCGTTATCCCAAATGTTATCGCCCTCCTGATCACGACTCTTATCCTTGGTATTGTTTACCTCTCTCCTCTTTCAATAAACACCCCTTCCCATTGTCTCCAACCAGTCTTCTTTTTCAGTTAGTTGCGGCAGGTACCCGTCTTTCTATAAAGTGGCCTGATACATATACATGAGTTCGAATTGAACTATACCCTCATAACTTCCTAGCTCTCTGCACAGCTCCGTGTATGCTGCAGGGCTAACAACACTGCAGGCTTTGATGTTTCTGCCTTTTGGCCAGTCCTAGAAACTATATCAATAGCCACTCGACTAACCAAGGGGGGGCATAACCGTAGCATTTCTGATTTGCAGGGGTTCACTAGGATAGATATCATTCTGCAACTTGTAAAAGAAAGTATCACGGAATTTACAGTAGTACCAGTGATACAGATATGCTTAACACGATCTGGAGTGCTAAAGGTGATCCCACCATTGCTACATATCCGCTTTTCGGATGTCGTTTGTTCTATGTTAAGCTTCTAGATAGCGAAAACAGTCTTGCAAAAAACTGTGGAGATGAAGGTTAAGTAATGTTGGAAGACACCGGGATTGTGGTTGATTGTCAAAAGGGTTTCTCCGGAATATTTTAAGTCCCCTGTATAGTTAAGTAATACCACACTTTTGTGAGTTTAGTCACATATGGCTATTTACGGCATAAGGCAGAACAGTGAAGATGCTCTTTTCTTGCTACATGGAAGTCTGGTTGAGTGAGCAGAGATTAGTGGAGCGGTGAGATTGTTGAACTACCATTGCATACATCACATAGCAATGACAACACTAGCACCCAAAGTATATGCTCAGATTGTGATAAACACCTACATAACATATATCTCTAGCTAGCAAATATCGGTTTGCTGTACATTCCAGAAAATATTTGCTACTGTCAATCACTCGGATAGACTTTAGATAATATTGTTGCATAGATAGACCTCAGCCTTCGTATGGCTAGGGTTGATGTCTCATATGGAAGATTACTATTGGGCGGATGGCATTCAGCCGGCTCTATACATAGATATGTACGCACGCATTCGTATATGGACTACCGTATATATGGCCAGCCTTGTGGCTCTCTTAGATAGACACAATCAAGCTTCTCTATCTCTACTTTTAACATGTATACCTACGGCACACCTGGAGCCAGGCCCTGGACAGCGGCTAGCAAGACGGATCAATCGAAGGGCACAGAGTCTTCTCGCCCACGGCATCCAAACGGAGATTCACTGGGTTCTGGGACACTCCGGTATCCCCGGGAACGAAGAAGCAGACCGTCAGGCGAACGCAGCCCACGATGCAAGTTGGGACACGGTGATAGAGCGGCCGTACACCTCGGCCTCGAATATGGCCAGACGGATCTCCAAGGGAAGGTCAGTAGCCAAGGCAAGGTGGGAGGCCGACAAATGCAGCAAGCACTTCTGCTACAGACTGAAGGGTAAGGCAGGGACCAAAAGACCAATTCCGATGACAAGCGTGAAATCATTAGCTGCCAGGTTTTATTGACTAAAATCCGGGCATGCGCCCACCGGAGTTTACCTAAAATGATTTGGTCACCGAGAGGACGACAACTGCTGGTGGTGTACAGGGACAGTGGCCCAGACCCGGGAGCACCACTTCCGCCACTGCAGCCGGTGGAGAGACCCGCAGAGCGTGCTCTGGAAAGCGGTGGGAAAGGCCAAGGGCTGGAAAGCAGGCAGATGCCGACACGTGCAGGTCTCTGAGCTGTTTTCCATGGAAGAGTGTGATCAAGCGATGGGGGACTTCCTGGCGGCTACTGAAGTCGGGAAGTTCCTGCCCAAATGAATGGAGGGATCGAGCGGGCACAGAGGCTGACTCAGGTGCGGGGAGCGGCGGCAGCGGGCTTATATCTTTTCTTTTCCTTTCTTTTCTTTTCTGTTCTGGTCTTTCTTTTAGCTTTCATTTGTTAGCGGGGATGAAGGGTAGCGGAGTGGAGCTCCGCCATCTAGCCGGCTAGCCCGGAGGCGGAGGGGATATCAGGTCCTGTCATACTCTAATAAGAGTGCATACAGTAGGAATAAACAACAACAACAACATGTATACCTAACCGCACACCGGCGTATGCACATAAACACCGCGATTTAGAACTAATTCCAACATTAACCAAAATTAACAGCTGTAACACAATCAACGATCATCGTCTAAAGGTTACCGAGCTACTGGCAGCGTTCCATCCATTACTCGCGCGTAGGATCCTCTTGTCGGTATAAGGCAGCCCCATTCACTTTTGCACAACTATCTATCTGAAATTCCACCGTAGTCGGATTGCATTAACCAAGCCGAAACCTAACGAAAATTATAACAAACGCAAAAAGAACGAAGAAAGGAACCATCCTGAAGTGAAACACAAGAGGCCAAAAGGAGCACCAGGCGCCATTTAGCTACGATCAAAGGGAAAGCGCTGGGTTATCACAAATTGAGTCAATAAAAGAGAAATAACGACTACAGTTGCAACAGTGACAGTGAGATACCGAGAGAATGAAAGGCTAGAGAGCTAGATGCACAGTATTTCACGTGCTGGTTTTGGTTCACTACCTTCACGCTCAGTGTTCCGAAGCGGCCAGTCTGGCCAGATTCACCGTTGATCTGGACCGGACTATAAAATGGGCGGCCAGTAGATTACTGACCCAGGCCGGTCACAGATATGGTGGACAAAGATCTGACCGGACTGCAGATATCTGGTGGCCGATGGTCATAAATCATGATATAAAAAACAAGGCGAAGCCGCCAGATATCTGCCAGTTTATGCAGATTATATGCAGAGTGATGTAAGCCAGTCAAAAGCCATCAGATATCTGCAGGTATATGCAGGTATATGCAGAGAAATGTAGGCCGGTCAAAAGCCGTCAGATATCTGCAGGTATATGGAGGTATCTGTAGGCATATGCAGGTCAGGCAAAAGCCGTCAGATATCTGCAGTCCGGTCAGGCTCCCTGCAGGTTGGTCTTTATCTGCCCAGGCTTTAGGCGGCCTCCAGGATCAAGGACTTTATCTAGCCGGACTGCGAATCTGAAGTCCGGTCGGCGGCCGGCCGGGCCGCTTCGGAACACTGTTCACGCTAGCAGCGACATCTGATGTCACCAGTGACTAGCCTGTAGAAGATGAAAGCGAGGCACGGAAAAAAACTAATGTCATGCGCCACAGGCTGGACACAGATAGCGGGAAGCTTTGAATGAAATGGTATAGTGAGTTTCTCGGTCATATAGCAAGGAAACCAGTAACATCGTTCCCTGGAGTCAGCGACTGTTCCTGAACCCGTAGGTGTTAGCACCTTCTGCACGTGCCAAAGCCCTTATCACCAACCCAACGGGAACGAATCCACCAAAACCCCCCGCTGAATACATCGCTAATGCCATCTTACGCGCCGCACCTTTTCCATGACCAATCGGAAAATGTGCTGCTACTGTCTTTGCATTGACAGTCAACATCGCGCATGGCGAAGTACAACCGACTAGAAAACGACAGAGATAACCAAAACAACAAGGAAAGGAAAGTAATATCATACAAAGGGAATTTTGTTTCACGGCAGCGCATTTCACTGCTATTCAAGGAGTCTCAGCAATCTAACCCTGAGAGCAAGTATATCAAATAACCCAGAACTTGGCACAGAACATCTCCCACCGCCCATATAATCTCTGTGCGGCTCCCTGACATTCCGGGACCGGTAGAATGCATTACTAGTCTAGCGTCATTGAGTACCACTCGGATACAGACCCGGTCACATAATGTCAAAACGTTTTCTACTGAATATAATCAAGAAAGCTTGTCAGGCTTCCCAGTTAGAACAAGCATATCATAGTTTATATGTTACAAGTTCGTTAGGGAGTCATTTTGGGTTTTTTGTTTTGCATTCACTCTAACTAGAGTATGGCAGTACCAAATATCCCTCTCCCTCCGGATGGCCGGCTAGTTGTGGCAGCTCCCCTCCTTCTACCTTCTCCCCCTTTACCAAATGAAACGAAAGCAAATGAATGGTCCTGCCTGAAACAAAGAAAGGAAACGAAAGACTGTTAATTGCACTTTGCTCTGCTTAGCGGTGTGGGAACTTCCCGGCTTCTGTGGCTGCAGGGAAGTCTATCACCGCCTGATCGCATATCTCCATTGAAACTCCCACTTTATGGCTAATCACTGCATGCGGGGGCTGGCTGCTACCACACAGTGACCGAGGTGGTATTTATATGGCGCATAACGGTTTGGTTTGAGACACTGTTGACTTAGCTAATATGGTTCAACAGCAGCGAGAGCTTGCGAGTATGCGGCTTGATCCCAAATGGTAACGAGAGAACTTAGCGTAAAGAGTAATGACGAGGGGGATAGTACATGGTTTGAGGTTTTAAGAGAAACAAAAGGTCATTATTAGTTGACTTCAGGGTTTGGTTAGGGTTCGCGCATACCGATCACTCGCTCCTTCCCGTTAGTTATCACAATTTATCTCGGCGGTGTAAGATGGATGAAATAGGTCGAACATGCAAGTCCATGAATATAACCTGGCATGTTCTAAGACATTATTCATACAAGGACACGACATGTGTCTTTTTCGATTCTGATTGGTCGTAATTCTGTGGCTGAGTGGCTGATGTGGCAAGTACCTACCACTTAAACTCAGATCCCAAATGACCTGCCCTTTTAATTCTATGAGTTTGGCTCTGATTGCAAAGTGTCCTATACAAAATATGTGAATAACTATGTCCTCTCACCTCCAAGTCTTAGATTTATGATATCTCTTATATTGAGTCAGAAGTTGTAAATCAACAGTATTTTGGAGCATTTTTTTACAGCTGCACTATGAATATTAGTGATATAGTAAATTGGGGACCAGGAAGTGAAAGAGGACCTGTTTATGCATAGTTCATGTATAGGACACTTTGTGATCAGAGTAAAACTCATGGACTTACATGAACTTGAATTGATTGGAGTTACCCAGCAGAAGGCATCTTCCCAGTTGCCAAGATGCTTGCTCTGGCCACAGAAACGATAGAGACTCACCCTGACTTGGAGAGATATGCTTGCTGGAAGCTGTCCAAGAGATGATCTAACAAATTTTGAATTATTGGAGTATGTTAGAGCCAGATACATCTGGAAGCATAGGAGCTGCTAAAATTAGCAACTCTGGGTTGGCTGGGCTGGAGATCAATCTGGGCGCCTCCAAAGGGCGGCGAAGCCGCCACCGTACCTTGTAATTAGGTACCGCCGAGCTTAGACGTATAGTAATTGGTCAACAGTTGTTGTTTATTCATACTGTATTTACTCTAGCTAGAGTATGACAAGACCCTTATCCCCTCCGCCTCCGGGGGAGCCGGTTAGGTGGCGAAGCTCCCACCCGCTACCCTCCGTCACCGCTAATTAGTCAATAGTTCTACTAGTAGGTATGAGGTTTCAAACGCCAGCTGCGGGAGCTGTAAACACTATGGTTTGAAATACATTAAACGAAAGTATGGTATAAACAAGCGGGTGCTACGCTTGAAACCAGTGGTTGCAAAAGTCCGTTCCGAGCAAGACCTTGCCCTGGCCCAGTCTACGAATTGCCATCCTGGTGATTTTAGACTGCAGAACAGTAGGTGTTACTTTAAATACTAGAAAGACTTATTGATTTACTGATCTCTCGAGGTCAGAAGGCCCGTATATAATCAGATTCTCAAGTCCATATCCATAGCCGTTTGCATATGCGTTTGCGCTATCTTGATATGAGCCGCTCTCATGATACAGACTGTTCTAGTCAGTTCGCGGAGAATGTCAGTCCGCGGAGTAACCGGTTAGTTCACGGAGCCCCACCTTCCGTGAATGAACCAGCCAGATCAGTGCTCCATGAACTGATTGGTGCTAATTGTGCTCAAACAAAAGTAACAGTTACTCTGATTGCAAAGTGATGTATACATGAAATATGCGTAATTAATTGCTCTTTCACCTCCTGGTCTCCAATTTACCATATCTTTAATATTGATAGAATGGTTGTGAAAAAACACCGATTTTCAGCGATTTTGGCTGTTTGTTTAAAGCTGCTCAAGCAATTTTAAAGATATTGTAAATCGAAGAGAGGGAGGTGAAAGAGCGATGAACTATACATCACTTTGTGATTGGACCAATACTTGTAGACTTAATTGGACCGACTTATTGTCATTTTTGTCTGTCCAGCTGAACAGAGAAAAGACAGCCTTTTGTTTTCCCGATTTTCCCTATAATTGGCTGTATCGCTCAACGAAGTGACTGGTCAGCTCATGGACCATGTAGGCTCTGCGAGCTGACCGGTCAGTACACGGAGTCCAGTTATTCCACGGGTTGACCGGTCACTCCACGGACTGACATACTCCGTGAATTGACTAGAACACAGACTATGCATATTCTCATACGAAACACCAACCGCTTACGGGCCTGTCAACAGAGCTAAGACTCACGATCCAACCAAACGGATCTGAGACTCACGATGCAGGTACACATGCAACAGTAGGTGTTGGTGAGCTTCCGAGGGATGGTTCATGATCTGAGTGATGTAGCAATTGATGACATCAAATATGCCTCCTAACCGCATCTATGATACGTAATCCACACTACAACCTACCCAGTTGATCAACCACAGATTGGAGAGCTCACATCACTGTGTTTCAATCGAAATAATTGCACAACAATAGGTAAACAAGTAACCCCCTGTCATCCGATTGGGCCCAAGTCTTGCATGTTGCATATATAAGGATCTGGTGCTATATATAGTCTGTAGATAGCTGGATCTCCTCCTATTCCCACACATCACTAGACATCACTGCTACTATATACTACTATATCATCTACCATCCGCTCGCCGCATCCCATGTATTGAACATTGCAATATCTTATCCGAGACCTGACGATGACGTTGAGGCCTGAAAGACTGGCGGACGGATGTTGTGACCTCTGCTTGAAACCTCCGGTGAGCATTGGTTTACTTTCTGCAATCCTGTGTCGGATATACTTGAGCTAAGGTCTACATGCCAAGATGACTATGGAAACGGTGGTATAGCAACTGAATGACACTCTTGCAAGCTTTTCTGGCTGACGTATGTGACTGGCGTTGAGATTTTTATTGTTTCAACGGTGTCATCAGGTACGAGTATAAAAACTGGCACCATCCAATATGTATTCTGAGGGAAGTTCATATGAAGATACATCCTAAAAACATTCTGTCGAGTACAGCTACTCTGCGTTCGACCTACCCACACACACTCCTTCCCCAACCCTTCCCCACCCTTACGATGCTTTTGTCACCAAAACCAATGCTCGTGGTCTTCCATCCTTGGTCGAATAGAAATGATAGAGATAGCTGCATCGAGTAGGTGTCATCCGCATTCAATACACACATGTACCCCTGGATTTCTCTGCAAGTGTATGATATGCAGTCGCGCCGTTTTGGCCGCCCAAAGCCTCGAGTTGGGCTCGAAAAGTCACTATATGTAGTAAGGTTAGTGAAATGGCCTATAGTTCGTTCACAATACCTTTACACCTCATTAGCCTAGAAAGGTTACTCAGTCCGTTATGATATGACATTTGGTAAATTATGAGCTACCAATCTTTCGTACAACAAAAATTCAAGAGTACAATATGACTTGCGTAAAGTTAAATTTGATTGATGGTACGACACTTTCTGAGCCCGACTTTCCCAGTCAAGGTATTTAGAGCATTACACGACCGAATCCCCACCAGTCCCATCGCTTTTTAATAATTTGGAGAACCGCAGGTCCAATCCTCAAAGTCATTGTCATCCCCGTAATCATCCTCATAGTCATCGCCATAGTCATCCCTACAGTCATCATCATGATTGTAATCATCATTCTCGATCTCGTAATCACTACTCTTATCCTTGGCATGATCCACCTCTTTTGACCTTTAGGCACCCACCCCTTCTCCATCCTTACCATGCTTCCATATCCAAAACCAATACTCAGGATCTTCCTTCTCAGTAGGATCAGGCGACAAGTACTCCTCCTGTAAGTCACTCTCATGCATATCCATGTATGACCATTGTATCGTGCCGTGCTCATAACTTTCTGGATCTCTACACAGTTCCGCGTATGCTGCATCACTCATAAAACCGCGTACCTTGGGGCGTCTGCCATTCGGCCTGTTCTAGTAACAATATTAACACTTATTCGACTGCCTAACGGAGAGGTATTACCGTAGCGTTCCTGATGTGCAGAGGCTCATTGATATGGATGTCATTTTGCGACTCGTGAAAGAAAGCGTCGCAGAATTTACAGTGGTACCGGTGGTCACGGTGAAAGCAAAGATGCTTAACGCGGTCCGGAGCATTGATGGTGATCGCGCACTCGCTGCATGTCCACTGTTCGTGTTTCGGTTGTTCTGTGTCAGGCTTCTGGGTAGCCGAAGAAGTCTTGGAGACAGTGGAGGCGGAAGGTTGAGTGACGTTGGATGACATCGGGTTAAGGTTGATGGTTTAGGATGCAGGATTCTCTAAAAAGTTCAAAGTTGTAGCTTCATTTCTAGCACTGCCAAGCATTACCCCGCTTTTGCTGAGCCCGGTTACGTATGCTTATTTACGACACAAGGTGGAACAGTCCGCTTCATACAAGCCTTGTTGGGGGAGCGGCTAATCGAGACTGGTGGGGTGAGACAGTGAAACTACCATTCTATACGTCACATGATAACACAGACACTAGTACCTAAGATATATGCCCAGTTCGTTATAACTACTCACATAACAAAGGGAGATCTCTAGCTAGGAAGCATCCGTTGCCAGAAATTCCAGAAAATGTTCGTCACTGTCTGCCTGTTGGACAGTCTTTCCAGACACTATAATTACCCGTACGCCGGTATCGTATATAAACACCGCGACCTAAGACTAACACCAGCATTAACAACACATAACATTTACTCGTAGACTATTCATCAGTTGCATTCAAACTAGTAAAAATCCGGTGTTGTGCTCAATGTGTTAATAAAAAATCTGTCACCACTACCGGTGACACCAGTTGTGTTTGTATTGCAGAAAAGTTCAGGATATTTTAACAATTCGCTAGATGGGGTATCATCTGACTATGCTACAAGTACTTTGTTTATCCTCCAGTTGTAAACCACATTATTCACAACTAGTCCTTCATGGTTCGACATATAAGTGGGCAAATAATCTGTTCGTCATACAGTAGCTGAACTGAGACTTACTGACTGAGTAAATGGAAAACATACTCAGTGTTCATAAGCGGCCCGGCTGCAATATCTGAGGCCTGGCCGCTTAGGGACAATGAAAATACTTCCATGGGCTACTTGAATATAGAGAAGCACATCCGAGAACTGACAAGATACCCTCTGGCCCGAATATTCGTTCACAAGGAGTCTCATAACCTGCTTGGTTACCTTCACTTTTTGGCTGTTTCTACCTCCTGGACTTCAAGGTTTCCCCATTCGTAGTATGTTGGTACTACCGCCATGCCGGCTCATATGCGTCATTCTATACCCTGCCATTGATTCATTAGCTGCAGAGTCGAGCTCAGACTCTGGAGTAACTCACAGCTGTGCTTCCATTGGCTACAATCCAAGGCGTGAGTATCTCGGTGGTCTCGCCCAGGCTGCCTTACCCTGTGTTTGTCGAAAGCTTCTCAATACCAGGTGACTTTATGGAAGGAGCCATCTACATTTCTGTTGACACGTATGTGTAGCGTCGATTGTCTAATGTTCTCGTACTTACAAAGATCTACAGAAAGCGAAAAGGAGACTCGCAAATATATAAGCAATCACTTTATGTTGAGCAAAAGTACTCCGCTTTGTCGGCGGTTTTGTGGGCGGGGTGAGCAGATATATGACTCTAGGTACAGTACAAGACGATGTGTACAAAGTATCCACACGAACGCGCGGGATCAAACTCAGGCCGTCTAGTACCTCTCTACCTATCGACACCAAGTTTTATGGGCATACACAACTCAGTCTTACACCAGGGACCACGGCTAGTTCGGAATAAGTGCAAATACTCGTATCCAAAAGTTACAGTCATAAGAAGTTAAATTTTTTTGTTTTCGGTGAAGTGTGTGGTAGCGGTTACTCAACTTACTAGACATGTACACGGATCATGGCGAAATAAGGAATCCGGGAACATGTGGCTTCGAGACTTTTGCCAGGTTCTTTTCCAAACAGCAGAATCATGACATGGATATGACTCCAACCTTCAAAATCAACGCTTCCGCAAGCAGATTGATTATGAGCGGGATCTTCGGGAGATGGAGATGGTAAAGGGAACCCAAGATGTAAGTAAAGCTTATGAAGTTGCCGTGGGACTGTGAGAGGTTTCATGTAAATTAAGTTTTAAGTGGCTTTAGGAACAGAAAAAACCTATTATATTTGTTCTGACCCATATGCCAAATAGCTTACTTGGCCGGCAGCTCAACCTACTCACCAACCGAGGACCCCGACCTATATGCCAAGTAGGAGGTTGGGGAGGAGGTTGGGAACAGCGATGAAAACCTCGCAGCCAATTTATCACTGTTGAAGTGAATGAGTGAGTTGATTGTAGGTACAAGAGAGACGGACAAAGGTGCGTCTTATATATAATGAGCATGAGGGCGAGCATCGTGTGAAGTCTAAAAGGGCAGTCATGGTGTGAAGTCTAATGAGACAGTCACGATCATGAACTTTAGGGCTTCCTGCAACACTCCCCCCTCTTGCTACACTCCGTGAAGCAAGAACTAACTACACAAATGCGAGTACCAAACATGATTGAAACAAATGATAGCAAGCGTACGTGCGCTGCATGTAATTCCCATAGTAGCCTCCTTAAAAACCCTGCTCGTGAGAAGTGACTGTGTGAGCAGGGAAATGAGTACCACTGTAGCCTGTGGATGGCCATCCATAAACAAACAAGTGCATGAAGCAATCTTAAGTCAATATTCCATCTTCGGGCCCCTCTTGCTACCATAATCCCGTTGCCTTTGTCAACTTCGTGTGTTTCTCCTTGGTGAGTGCCTTTGTTAGTATATTGGCCGCATTTTCGTTCGTGTGTACATAGGAGTAGTCGACGATCTTGCGAGCATGGAGGTCTCGACTGTTATAGTAGCACACATCGATGTGCTTTGTTCTCGCCTTGATCACTCCGGTTGTGATATGTGTGAGGGCACCCTGATTGTCACAGTAGATTGGTAGCAGGGACGCTGGTGATGCTTGGTTCTGAGAGCTGTGGATATCTCTCTGGAACTGTAGCAGCCATATCGCTTCTCGGGAGGCTTCGGAGCAAGCGATGTATTCGGCTTCGAGTGTGGATAGGGCGATGAGGTCTTGTTTCCGTGACTGCCATGGTATGGCACCACCATCGTGACATGTGAGAAAGACGTGTCCTCCTGGAGACTTGTGGTCGGTGCTATCGCTGGCTCAGTCAGAGTCTGTAAATCCGACGACACCGTAGTGGCCATTGCCATTGCCATTGCCGTTGCCATTTCCATTGCCGTTGCCGTTGCCGTTTCCGTTTCCGTTGCCGTTGCCGTTGCCGTTGCCGTTGCCGTTGCCGTTGCCGTTGCCGTTGCCGTTGCCGTTGCCGTTGCCGTTGCCGTTGCCGTTGAAGTGCAGTTGAAAGTCTGCTGTGGCTTTGAGATACTGGAGCACTCTCTTTGCTGCGGTCATATGGCTGGTGAATGGACAGGAATTGTATCGGCAGAGAGCGGCGACTGCATATGATATATCTGGCCGCGTTGCAACTGCTGCGTACATCAACAATCCAACGATCGCATGATAGTGCTTGACACTGTCCTTGTCGAGTTCCTTCTCCCCCCGATCGTCGGCTAAGTCGAGTTTCACATTGGGGTCCATGGGAGTTGTGACTCCATGAGCATCTTGCATGTGGAATTGCTTGAGAATTGTGGTGATGAAGGCCTTCTGGCCAAGACTGATGCCGTGATCATCGTGGTGGATCTCGATGCCAAGGAATTGCCGTGCTGGACCAAGGTTTGTGATCTTGTAATTTTCCGAGAGCTTCGCCTTGACCTCGATCGCTGCTTTGGGGGCAGATTCTGTACGTGCATACATCATAGAGATGTCATCAACGTACAGAAGGATGAGGATGCCATTGCGGCGGATATAGAGGTTAGGATCGGCTTGTGACTGTGTGAACCCGAGGGAGAGGAGGAAGGTGTTGCTATCGTTGTGCCAGAGCCGTGGTGCCCGTTTGAGGCCGTAGAAAGATTTTCTCAGCCTCACAATGCTTGGCGGATCGTGTGTGCGCATGTCTTCGTGGCCTTCTGGCCAGCCTTTGGGGAGCACCATATAGATATCATGGTCATCAACTTCAAGGTTGAGAAATGCGGTGACTACATCCAATTGAACGATGTTCCATCCACATCTCCCAACCAGAGAGATGAGATATCGAAAGGTAGTTAGCTTGGCAACAGGAGCATATGTCTCACCGAAATCAGTCTGCTCATAGCCTTTGATAACTAGGCGTGGCTTGTATCGTGTAGACCCATTGGGGTCTCTCTTAGTCTTGGAGACCCATCTGGAGCCAACTGGCTTCACAAGCAATTGCATGGCTTCTTTGGAGTTGACTGTGGTGAAGGTGTTGTTCAAGAGGATGGAAGCGCTCTCTTCATCAATGGCTCGCTTCCAGTGATCTCTAAGTGGACCTGCCATGGCTTTGGCATATGTTGCTGGGTCGCCATTGATAGTGGTTGATGCCAGCGCTGATGCCATCAATGCTTCTGCAGAGGCCTTGCCTTGACTTCTTGCTACGCGACGTGTGGTTGATGGTGGTGGTGGCTCATGAGTTGACTTCTTGGTCATGGCCGCGGCTTGCCTGCGGGCAATGTGATTCTCGCGGCGGAGACGTCGGCTGTGCTCAATATGTTGTCTCGACGCCGGTGGTTCGCGCGTGCTATGGTCACGACTCTGTGCGAGAATGATTGTATCCCCCGCGTCAGGAGGATATGATCTCAAAACTGTACGTGCAGGGAGACTTCGACGAAGTGTATGATCATCGGGCAGATGGCAATGGACATCTGTGACATCATCAGTGTGGCCATGATCACCACCGCCGTGGCCTTCACCCGTTCCACTGATATCCTTTGGACGGCCATGGAGAAGTCCATCTCCACCTGTTCCAATTGCAGTGTTCTGTGCTCGGAGAAGTCCATCTCCAGTATGAAGTTCCGCAATGTATTCTGCATTTGCTGGAAGTCCAAAAATGTCAATCCCGTCTGTGGTGCATGAAACGTATGCATTTCGTTCTTCATCAAAGATGACTTCCGCCTGTGCTCGAACCACTTGACAGTTTGGGTCCCAAATCCTCCATAATGTCATCGAATCGTGGGTGTAGCCTACCATCATGCAGGCCATTGATCGAGGACTGAATTTACTTCGGTGCTGGGCTTCGGGGATGAGCTTGCTCACTTAGCAGCCGGATCGTCGCAGATGGTGAATAGGAGCATTGTATGATATCTTGTTTCCAGCCTTATCGTGAGCGGGCTTGCCAAAGGCATGGAGCATCTGGTATGGAGTTTCGTATGGTGCTTTGTAACCATCTCGGTCATCTCGCTTTGTCAGGCCTTCATTCGGGGATCGCTGATGGAGGTAGACCGCGGTGTTGACAGCTCCTCCACAAAAATGGAAAGGTGCCTGAGAGTCAATCATCATAGCTCAAGCCTTCTCGGTGATGGTACGGATCATTCTCTCAGCGACTCCATTCTTGTGGTGCGAGTATGGCGGGCACGGTTCATATGTTGTATCGCTGGTAGTAAGCACTAAGCGGAAGGTCTTATTGTCATACTCCCTTCGGCCATTATCGCACCGAAATCGTTTGATTTGATAGCCCTGGCCCATAGCATCAACTCGGGGCCGAAAGGCCTTGTAGGCAGTGGTTCAAGTTTCTGACTTCGTATCTGGGAGCATCCACATGAATGTGGAGCGGGTATAGTCGTCAAGGAATAGTATGAAGTGCTTGTTGCCGCGCAAGGTGGAAGTGGAGAATGGACAGCATACATCTGAGTGTACCAGCTCAAAGGGCTTCGAAGTGCGCTTGACCCTGACTTGAATGAACTTTTGCTAGTGCTTGGCTTGGATGCACACGATGCAAATCGAATCGTCGTTCGTGTATTCGGGGATGAGAGATCGCACGGAGGCAGGCTGCATGTGAGCAAAGCGCCGATGGCATAGTCTTCACTGTGTTATGGTGAGAGTCTTTGGAGTGGACTTTGACTTCGTGGCGGCGATTGGGCTTGTAATCGGAGACTTAGGGGTACTCGGAGGTGAGTTCGGTGGAGTGGTCGGAGATAGACTCGTCGATTCAGTGGTCAGCGTGCTTCGTGCTCTCTTGCTCCGAGTGGACTTGGAGATTGCGCCTGAATCTGTGACCGGAGGTGTGCTTGGAAGTCCATCCAAGGTTGATGCTGTATGTGCGCTTGCAGTGGGAGATATGAAGTAGAGGTCATTGACACGATGACCGGTGATTGTAATCAGTGATTGTGGCGATGATATGGAGCATTTGCCGCCGCCAAACGTGGCTGTAGATCCAGCAGAGTCTAGATGATTGATGGGGAAGAGTAAGAGACGGAATGTAGGTGTGTAAAGAGCATCGATCTCGTAGCCCTGAGTAGCGTCAACAAGTCCATGATGAGTTACACTTACCATGTTATTATCCCCAAGTTCAATGAGCATAGGTCGGCGTAGTTTCTTGAATGACTTAAACGAGCTGCGATTGTTGCACATATGGTGAGAGGCCCCGAATTCGATGACCCATGTTGTATAGGCGGAGGAGGAGGCAGTGAGAGCATGACCGGATAGTCAGAGGAGATCTCGATCTCCAGCAGTGCCGATTGAAGCTGTGCCTTTGTGAACTCTGTTTCGTATTTCCTTCGCTCGTTTGTAGTGAATACAATCGGGTCTGATATGGCCTGGGATCCCGCAATGGTAGCACACTGTCGCGTCGCTTCCTCCAGCATTGTCTCCTCCAGAGCGGTCATTTCCACTGGAATTGCCGTCTCCGCCACAATTGCCTTTTCCGCCAGAATTGCCGTTTCCGCTCTGAGCGCGTTTCCGCTTGCCGCCTGCATCGGTGGTGTGATTTTCCATCTTGCAGTAGGTGCATCGGTAAGTCTTTGTCGTCCAAATCACCCACTTCTACCACGCCCAGACCCACGACCACGATAACCTCTGTGTTGAGAGTGAAGAGCGGCACCAGTCGAGGCGTCCGCAATTTCGGTCAAGAAGGCCACCTCCTCTTCGTCTAATCGAATGGCATCCATGATGTGTTGTGAGGTGGGAGGCGGGGCCTGTCGTTCAAAGATGTTGATCGTTGTGGCAAATTCCTTCGGTATGTGTGTGTATAGAGATGAGTCACAAAGCTGTCTTCAGATATCTCTTCAGCAGAGCCGCTCAACTGATTGCGGTAGTCGATTAGGCCAGTGAAGTTGGTAGTCATCTTCTCATCTTTTGTGGGGTGGCAGCCATGGAATTTGAGTAGGATCTGCGTTCGACCGAGTATGGAGAGAGTGTTATCGAATCGATCATGGAGGATATCCCAAGTCTCTGCACGATCGAGGGTGTGTTTGATATGTGGGAGGATCTGGTCGGAGCATCTCATATAGATGATGGATTGGGCGTTGATTCGTTGTTTTCGCCAGTTTAGCAGTTCGGTATGGCCCTCCCGGGTATTGCCTTCTGGCTCAGGCTCTTCTCCAGTCATGATCTCGTAAGCGTCTGCTCCCATGATTACTCGCCGCACTGTCTCTTTCCACATGGGGTAGTTGTTTTCGGTCAACTTAGGGATGTTGCTGTAAGGGCTCTTGAAAGGTTCGGTAGTCATTGTGCGGGAGGACGGATGCTTTGGGGGATTTGGTGTGGGTGGGAGGACGGTGTATTCGAGGTTTTCGGAGGTCTTTGTAGTTGACGAGGTTTTTGGAACGTCGTGGAATGATAGAAAGAAAAAAAATGGGTGATTTTAGTCAGTAGTGACCGCCGGGCTCATAACCTGTTGAAGTGAATGAGTGAGTTGATTGTAGGCACAAGAGAGACGGACAAAGGTGCGTCTTATATATGATGAGCATGAGGGCGAGCATCGTGTGAAGTCTAAAAGGGCGGTCATGGCGTGAAGTCTAGTGAGACAGTCACGATCATGAACCTTAGGGCTTCCTGCAACAATCACAATCTTTAAGTTCCTATCTCCATCTCCATCGCCGCACCGTAACCCTATCCGTATCACGTTATGAATTTTAAAATATCTACCTCCACTTCAAGTTCTGCCACTGCTGCCGCTGCAGGCTCTGAGCACCTATCCTCGCAGAGAGCGAGGAAGAAGAAGCGGAATATGAGGATGATGACGAGGGAGGAGCAGGAGGAGCAGGAGGAGCAGGAGGATGAGGAGGAGGAAGCGGAAGATTAGTCGGATGGTATGAATGCTTGCACTCTAGGGTGTGTACTAGCCCGGGCCCCCAGTGGAGCAATGGAAACTTTTGTAATTGACATCTTATTTTGGTTTTGAAAGCGCGAGTAGTTTCTTCTATGTCTGAACTTCCCTTGTCTTATTCATAGCTCCCTAGAAGGATTGTTGTAGAAAATAACAGTACCTCTGGTTTGCATTTGGTCAACTTGGTATACGGGCGACCGCTTGGCCAATGGGTTGACCAGTACACCAAGTTGACCTGTTGGCATATGGATCGACCTATAGGCCTACGGAAATATTTTGCGTATGGGTCGGAACATATTCAATGGTCACAGTTTAGTATACCCCATGCGACCGCCGGTCAATGGAATTGCGTTCGGGATTGCTATATCGCCGATGACTGTATCCGTCGTTAGTTGTTTGAAACACCTAGCGCTGCAAACATCGGGTGTGCAGCCATGTGACAAAAATATGCGAACGTGCTGCGGGTGGCTGAAATTGACTTTTGATTGGGTCGAGACCGACGTCTCTCCGAAAGTTATTGAATCGGCTCACAAAGTGCATAGCGGCTAATTTTTTTCATGTGTCGAAGATTCCTGCTCAATGAGTTATGTATCTGTAGTGGTACCGCGGCACAATGTAAGCGCAAGTTATGCATTCAACCGTTAACATCCGAATTCTATGCATACGCACCTTGCCTTTCAAAGCAAGGCATGAGACATGTGATCTCAGAGTTAGGTTCACTCTACACTCTCGTCTGGAAGAATAGTAGACTGAATGATTTTTGTCCGGATGGGTTGTTCTAGCTAAACCGCACAACCCGGAAATGAGAATGGCGTGGACTTCTATTGATCGGGAACTACCGTACTGAGTACCCACTGCATAGTGTATCGTGCAAAACTAGCAATCAATCTAACCAACCCTGTGGATTCCCAGTACGTAATATGTAGTAAGTGTTTACTGGTGGTACTATTACCCTAATACAGTATCGTATAAGCTAGTGCTACCCAGTGTTCGAAACCGGCCGGCCCGCCTTAGCGCGGGCTTTCTGGTGAAAAAGCCGGGCCGGCCTGCGGGGTTTCGGGCCGGTTGAGAATCCATGACGGTACGAATTCACTTACTGAATACTAATAATAGCGGTTATTTTTTCGTTGGTCCTCCTCGAACTAGTGACAATAGTGGGAGGTAACAGTATCCCATAGGGTGTTTCGCACCTGATTTTCATGTTTCAGATATGCAGCCCGGCCCGGAGGCTTTCAAACTATAAGCCCGGCCGGCGCCCCTTAGCGCGGGCTTCCAAATTACTGGCCCGGCCTGGCCTGCCAAAGCCGGCCCGAAAGCCCGCGAGTCGGCCGGGCCCGTTTCGAATACTGCGCATGTAGAGCGTGTATAGCTGATTAAAATGTTACGTTGGTAGTCAAAAGTCTTATTTTCGTTATTATTAGCAGTATTGAATTCTCGGCCGTTGGCTACTGGTGCCTACTAAGCCGTTTCGCGTTCTCTCCTGTAGCTAGTACACTGCATCACACTGCAGCTCTTCGGCTCCGCTCCGCATCACACCCACTCCCTCACAGGTAATCCAAACCGGCTCGCGGCCAACTAGTCCATTTTATCATATCCCAAAGCATTAATCGATTCTTCGTCATCATCCTTCTATCCGGCACCCAATTTCTCAGTGAAAGATTTGGATTCCTCCCTGTCAGGATGAGAATATAATCTTCATCATTCGTATACTTTTCGCAAGTCGTAAGCTTCAGATCAGAGGCAGGAGAGTATTACTACCCTCGCTTCTATCAAGCATAGAGTGTGGGTACGAGAGCTTCATGTGACATCACTCCTAGGTGTGTCTGTTCGTTATGTTGGAATATGATGGCGAGAACCGTGTGAGTGTATAGACTATGGTACTGAGAGAAGGAGAGGCTCGAGATTTTAAGGACTGCGTATGCTGACCTAGCTTTGGTCACTAGGCACAGAACTCTATCGTATACAGTGTTCGAAACGGGCCGGGCCGGGCCGGCCCTGACGTCTTTAGGCCCGGCCTGCGGGCTTTATATCAAGCCTGGCCGGCCGCCCTTAGCGCGGGCTTTTCAGGAAAGAAGCCTGGCTGGCCCGGTAGCCCTAGCGGGCCGAGTGATTGGTTGTGATTCACGCCAGCGGGTGGCACACACATATTGAAAATGTCATAGAGCCATGGTATCATTACTGGCTATGCTATAAATTGGAGACGTCAAACACACACTAAAGGAGAATACATGGACTGCCTCCTGTTTGTGCCTTACCATCGTCATACCTGACGAAAACTCCGTCATCTCAGCATGGTAGATGATGTAGGCCGTATAGTAATACG
>Ga0307512_10000233_pt1 | contig 78402 bp, 81 predicted proteins | sample 14_EM_MG_FD_200267 | JGI IMG/M metagenome (GOLD analysis project Ga0307512, IMG submission 200267) | Populus trichocarpa ectomycorrhiza microbial communities from riparian zone in the Pacific Northwest, United States - 14_EM | ecosystem: Host-associated > Plants > Roots > Unclassified | place... | reverse complement strand
GCCGGGCTCGGAGACGAGGGTCGCCGCCGAGATGTTCTGTGGTTGTCTAGCGTGGTTCAGAGGGGAGGGGGGGAACGTACGACAAAGATCTGGTTCCCGCCGACGGAGAGGGCTCCTGTTGGGTTCTTAGTATGTGTGATGCGGTGATGGGGGAGAGGGATACCGATGGGGCGGGGGGGATCGATTGCGGCCTGTTGATGCTGTCAGAAATGAATTGAGCGGGAGATAGGGGACGGACGATGAGGGTTGCGAAAGGCTTGAGGGATGGGAAGCCGGTCATGATTGCTGTTGGGGATGGAGGATAGAGAAGTTCAGAGGTGGAGTTCTAGAGAATGGACCGAGCTTAAGAACTAGAAGCTCCTGCTACTAGTGCGGGGACGCGGGAAGCTCGGACTGCATCTGGGTTGTTTCTCCGGTGGCCGGGATGGTGGGGTATTTTCGGGTGTCCGAATCGATAAACACTTGCAGCGTGCATCTCACCTGCGTGCTGGCTTCAATAGTTTTGGCTGAATATTTTATTACACTAAGAAGTACTGACTTACAAACCCTCTTCTTTTTTTCTCTTGAATTGAATTGAATTACTATATACACCCATTGGAGAATGTGAAGTGATAACTAACCCCACCTCGAAGCTCCGTTCCGATACGTTACTACCCGTAGTCTCGTTGGACGCTCACCTAACAAGCCGCGCAGCGGGATAAAAAGCGTCTGATCGAAGCTACAACTACCCGGACTCCCGATGTAACGTCGGTCGGTTGTCATCAATCCTCACTCGTGAACGGCGAACATGAAGTGATATATGTGTCCAATCTCACCCGAACTTGCTTCTTCTAATTTTGACGTTTCTATATCAGAACCCCAGATACGAAGCCTCGCATTTCCTATAAGCAGCATATTAAAACAGTATACTCTATTTGCGGATACTATAGTAACCCCCACCTTATGCATATATCTACTGGATATGGAGGCCTATTGGGGCTAACTTTTCCATTGTACAGAACGCGGAACTTTCCATGGAAATAGGGTGTCCTATTGAGGCGATATAGGAAGTATGATGGTTCTATACGAGGTGGAAGCGGGAGACTAAAGGATAGCCTACCAGCTGGCTCGGGCTGAGTATTATTCTCGTTCCCAGGTTTTCTAGTCGCTTGCAAACTCGCTCCTCAAAAGGCGAAAAGGAGCGGCTGGTATGCGAATGCAGCTGAGTATGATCATTGGCCCTTCACACGAACTCTGATGCTAACAAGAAATACTAGCGCCTTTTTCTACCCAAATTCAAAGCTCTATTCCTGGTCCTACCATTGACATATAGAATATTTATATATCCACAGGTTCTGTTCTAACGGACATGTATGGTCTACAGGAAGACCTCAATTCTCTTGGACGGATGATCACAACCCAAGTTTCACTAAAGAATAATAGGACCACTGTGGGTTCCAGTGGGGTGGCCAATGGCAGTGCCAACCGATATGATGGATTATGCATATGGGGAGAGTACTCTAGGAGGCGCTTGACTGACAAAGCCGTGCGGGTGGTGAAATTGAAGGCGCGGTCTGGGGAGGAAGTATATCCAAATAGTCCCCTCGCCCCAAACACTCCGTCCTAGCTCCCTAACTCATCAGCCTGGCCGGCCTGGTCGCTTAGGAACGCTACATCATTATTCCCCTCTCCGTCATCGCCATATCCGCCAAGTTGTATATTGAAATGTTGAGGGAGGAGAAAGAAGATTGTTATCTGGCTTCAAGCGAGTATATACTAAGTACCTACGGCCAAGTTCAGATAATTACGCAGCTTTTCTGGAATATGTTGAGAGTTCATTGCATATTCGACTTGTCGAAAATTAGAAGCAAGTCAACAAAGCCCCTACGAGAAGGGGGAGTTATCCACTAGGAGTTTGGTACGTCTTGTGAAGCTCAAACTGGGTGAGTTTCCAATGCTTCACAGTACGTCACTCGGCAATCCTTCCACGACCGTACAGACCTCCAACTCTAACCCAACATCATCACCCCACCCTATTACCTCTCCCCTCTTCCCACCACCCTTACCACAACCACAATGCCCCCCAAGCGCCCCGCCACCACCACCCCCAGCGCCTCCAAACGCGCCAAACCCACCCCCTCAGTCGTCACCGCCGGCAAAGCCATCCTCACGCTCGCCTCCCAAACCCCGGACTCCTCCGACCTCATCCTCACCTCGCAGCAAGCCCGAGACCTAGTCGCCTACACCCAACACCTCGAATCCGGCTCCTCACCCCCAGAGCTGAGCAAAGACGAGCTCAACAAGAAGGTCACGCAGCTGCAAAGCCTAGTTGTCCGCGGGATCGAGAAGCTCCTCAAGGTTTGCCTATACCTTCCCGAGCAATGGGGGAGGTGGGGATGGCTAATGGGGAACAGTGGAAGCCGTCCTGCAAAACTAGCAGCGCGACGTTCTCATTCGAAGGAATCTGTGCAGACGCCCGGATCATGGCAAAGATGCTGGGCGTCGAGGATGCGACCAAGTTCAAGGCCAAGAAGTATATCCCCCACACATACACAAACACAGGGGCTAATAAAAGGAGGTGATAGGTACACGGTACAGCAGTTTAAGGACGACATCGTGGAGTCGTCGGTCCGTGGCAGCAGTAGGTACAGCAGGTTGTATCTCTCCGGAAATGTCAACCTGAGGTGGAACCACGAGACTGGTGAGTACAAGTGGACGGGGAGGTATGGGATTTTGCGGTGATGGAGGGGAGGGAGGAGGTCTAACTTTTCTTTTCTTTTCTTTGTGGGTAACTCAATACTCTGGGTGGTGTTTGTGCTTGCGGTTTTAAATACTTGATATGTAGTATTTCTAAGGATATGTGGTTCGAGTTTAAAGGCCTTTTTTTTTTAATATTCTGGAGTATACTTATACTCTTGTGCTTGTCTCAGCTCTGGTTCTAAACAATCAACACTGTCTACCACTCACTTCGTACAGTATCTTCGACAAGTCTAAGCTCTAACCTAGAGCTCTTACGATCTGCGTGATATTCTATGCCCGAGCGACACCCTAAGTACTTTACATTTCCAGCTATCTAAGGCACCCACTATGTACTACACATTGCCTCCGCTTTATCTCCACCTACCGGCATCTATACAAACAGAACAGCACTGGAATCTACTCTACTTTACGCTCTAAGTCCCTCCTTTAGTTCTAGATGCTCAAGGATGCAGCACACGCACACCAAAGGAATCGAGGCTCACACTATATAGGGAAGGAAAGGAAAAAAATGAAGTAGAAGAATCAGAAAAGAAGCATTCGGCTTTTGCCCATTGGGATATAAACCCGCGCCCATAACTCAAGAAAAGATAAAGAACCCATGAAATTCGCTACCCTAGTAAAACACAAGCAAAAACTCCCAAAAGAACAAAAAGGGAACGGTAACCGCATCATAAAGACATTTGCAAGCTGTTATTTATGATAATCAAGCACCGCTGTTCTTGAGGCCAGGAACAGCAGCCCAAGCTTCCTTGCTCTGTGGCATCTTGACACGACCAAAGTTCTGGTCCAGATCCTGCATATCTCGATTAGCGAATAATTGGGAGAAAAAGAGAATGTGACATACGAGGATTAATTTCATGGCATTTCGGCTGCGAAGATAGCTGAGAGGACTCTGGTCTTCCACAGGCCTCACAGAAGGCTTTGAGGCTCCTGTTAACACTTTCGCATCATGTTCTTTACCGGGGAATGGGAGTATGGTCTTCAGAAGTTCGTACGCCGCTAATGTGCATCCAAACTGCGGTGAACTGCGCATGATTCTGGCAGGACCACCCTTGAAAAACGCCTTAAAGCCCTCTTCTTTCAGGATGGTGCTAGCACAATGTACCAAACCACGGTAATGAGTTTGTCCCTTCCTGGCTTCGACCTGAAGACGGGTCTTAATGACATCGCAAGGAGTGGTGAAATAAGCTGCTGGCATACCAGCGATAGCACCGGCAGTCAAGAGTTGAAAGACTCCCAAGCTCTTGGTAGGTGATTCGCCGAACCAATCCTTCTTAAGATGCGCATAGGCCGGGAAATAAATAGCAGAGAACGGAACGTCGCGGAGGAGACATGCGCTCGCACCCTTGTAAAGACCGACCACTCCTAAGTTCTTAACTATCCAGAGTGCGGATCGTCTAGGAACGCCTTCAACATTCCTTGCCACTTCTCCTTGAATTTGGAGACGGATCTTGACAATCTCAAGAGGGCTAGCCAGAGTTATTAACTGAGCTGATACAATTGTGAGACTTGTGAAATTCTTACTTTGTGAATACAACCTGGCAAGCACCAGCTGTACCACCAGAAAGCATCTCCCAGGGCAGTGAGATGTTGCCATTTTTGTCCGTACCCTTTCCTCTCACCAGGTCGTTGACTGTGAGTTTGATTGCTTTTTCGGGAGCGACACCCTGTACAATGATTAATTAATCAACTGTTGCAAAGGATCTGATAAGAGATCTCACGATCAGCTGTGGGCCCAAACCGCTGTATAAACCACGGAAACCCTCGTTGCGAATGACCTTCTTTGCGCAATCGAAGGAATTCTTATATCTCATTTCACCCACAACCTGACTTCTCTGATTCTGCATACGAGTTTTGACTAGATCGATGGGATAAACAACTGTGGCACCAAAAGCTCCGGCAATAGCACCCAAGCCAAAGTTGTATGCAGACTCAAGAGCCTGACCAAAGAATCCATCTCCATGCAGAATTGAGGAAGAGGTAGGAGTTAGAGAGGTGGCCTTGGGCGCAGTAATCCGAGGTGCTTTCCAGAGGGGATCAAGAACACGAGCGAACTCTTTCCACGAAAGACGGTTAGTGGTACCATCAAGTCCGGCGAAATGGAACAAGATATCAGCTTCCATTGGCGTGAAATGGGAAAATCTTGTAATCCTTGCCGCCTCATTCAGGAAATCGGTTCTGGTGATCTTTCCGTCTGATGACTTTGAGGTTGCACTTCTCACGATGGTATCAATGATATCCATCTCTCTTACTACATTCTGGAACGCTCGGACGTCGGCGTAACTAATCTTGGTACTGCTACCGATATTGCACAACGTGTGGAGGTTCTCCAGAATATGGTTAGACAGCTTGTGCGCTGAAGTTTCCATAATGACGCGCTGGAACTCTTCGGGCTCAATGAAACCCGAGCCTTTCGGATCGAAGGTCTGGAAAGCCTGGCGAATTTTCTCTCCCTGCAGTGCCCTCATCATTTGCGAGAATTGGGGATACGTCAAATCATGTCTGCTGTTCTTTCCGCCCAAGTACAGAGTGGCCCAAGCGCTATCCCAGTCGAATGGAATGGTATCGGCGCCCTTGTACTTCTTGTATAGATTGACGAAATCACTAAACTTCACGGATCCCTTTCCTTCAACATCAAATAGCCGGAACGCGATCTGGTATTCTGCATCGGGTTTGGCGAGTAGAAACTCGAATGCCGCCCACTCCTTAAGTGAAATGTAACCTTCTTTTCGTCGGTCAGCGACGTCGAACATTACGGCATACTGCTCGCGCTGAATCTTGTGGTAGTCTTCCTTCGGTGGAGCAATTGCGTTTACAAAGTCGTCCTTGCTCATCACTCGCTCTCCCGATGGCGTTGTATGAGTCGCATACTTGTCGAACAACCGTTTCGTCTCGTCCGACAACAAAACTGGATGCTCACTCCCGAGGAGTGACTCTTTGACCGCTTCCTTGACGGTCGCCATGACGGGTAGGTTACGTTTCGAGAATTAAAGGCAGGCGTAACAATAGCGTCACAACTGTCAACTAATGATTCGCAGATATCGAGTCAGCACCGTTTTCTTGCAACGGCTTTGGAGAATATGGATAGGTAAATTCAATCGATGCGCAGACGGATGGTAGGGGAGGGAAGTATGGCAGGAGGGAAGTGTCATCAATGGAAACAGAGGAAACATTTTGCATTTGGTTCCAGAGAAGAGATAAGAGGGGGAGGGAGTCCAGCGCTAAGCAGCGGACCGCTCTCATCCGGTCCTGCTGCGCTGGAGAGTGCAGTTTTGAGGGTACAATGGGACACTGGCCCTCGGCGGGTTTCTCGAGATGCCCGAATACCACCTCCCCGCAGGTTTCGACGAGGCTTGTGGGGAACTCTCGACCGCCGAGAGATTGAATAAGAAACACTCTTACTCACCAACGCTAGTTGAAGGGTTCGTTGCACGGACGGTGTCAGGGCGGAACCTTGATGTCGTGATTTCGCCAGACGGGGGGCACTTGCTGGCTACTCTTGGGTCGAAAGGTCAACTATTCGATGAAAAGTAGACGTGATCACTGCTGGGCAGGAAGACTAGGTGCTAAAGAAACGTACGAAAGAAGCGGGGAGGATCTGGGGTTGAGCTGGGAGCTGGCTCTAGCGAAAAGAAGGGAAGGGTAGGCCCAGCTCTAAAAAAATTTGAAAATTTGTCCACTTCTTTACTCTTCGCGTTGGAGTTCCATTTGCGCTAGCTCAGCCACCTTCTGCTTTCGGCATTCTCCGATCCTGCTACTGCCAGAGCCGCTTCATTGATCCAGGAACCTTTCTGCAATGGTGTGCAGTGATGCACACTCGCGATCTGGCAGCAGCAAATAAAATAAAGTGGTCGACGGTCGCAGCCGTAGATAACAAAGCATGATCCCAGTTCTCTTCCGGCAACCAGGATTGCGCCACTTGAGTCCTCGGGAGTTATATGTATCTTTATCTCGTTTGTTTGAAAACCATTACACGCAACTACTTCAACGCTGTCAGAGAAATCCTCCCGCGCTTTCTCACCTCGCCGTGGGAGCATAATTAGGGCAGCACAAAAAGCAACAATAGTCAGATGTCGCCATACAGACGAATCCCATCATTCGCCCGAACCCCACGGAGAAGCTGCAGCTTATGTTCCTCCGCTCCCCGACAACTGCGTCGATGAGGACCCTTGACATTTCGGCTGTGGGTTTTCTTTTCTCCGCTGCTACTCACACTTCTACGCGGTACACAAACTGACGTTTTTAGGCTATTTCAACTACTCAAATCGATGTACCGTAAAGACTCGATAATAGAGTAGATTGCACTAAACTTGTGGCGAGTGACTATGCCACGGGTTTCGTGCGTGAGCCACGGGTTCCCGCGGTGGCTTATGCACGTTTGGTCGAGTCCCTACGGCACCCTACTCTAGGCACGGCGTGGCCAATGAGAACTCCAAGGCAACAATGGTTTGGAGGGATCTCGGTATTTCAAGATCCGTTACATACTTATAGTTATTTAGGTTCATCGCAGAACAAGTTTACTCGAAGCCCCGCGGAGACTGGTGCCAATTGCAATCACAGAAAATCCCATCGAGCCGGAAAATCCAAGTATAAGCGAGTTTCTATTCCAGATGCTGCTGAAGTCACCATGAACTCGTTCAGATTCATTACAGAACAAGTTTATTTTGTAGTTTTCTGCCGAACAAACATCCTTCCAGAAAATTTTGATTCCATCGAGTTGTCTGTAGGAGTCAAAGCCCTTTACAATCAACCAGTTCCCCCAAAGACCCACAAAGGAGAAGCAGAAAATATCCTCATACCAGACGCCGCCGGCATGGCAGTAATGAATGCGATCAAATATGTGTCCGAGAGAACGTACTTCGAGGTTCCGAGGGATCTTGGTCCGGTTACAACTTCGGAAGGCTTCGAAACCTACAGAGTTGTGGTTTACATCATCGGCACCACTTAGATTTCCCGTTAAATTGCTCATAGAAATTCAATTTAACCATCAATAGAATATTGGTTTTGGAATTGTATTGCTTGCTGTCATCTTAGCGACTGAGATAATCCCCTCTTTTTTCAACCGAATTCTGTCAACTCAAAACAAAAGAGCTTAAAATCCTTGAAGCGGAACTGTGCATCAAGAAAACCGAAGCCACTCTGAAGGGAAAGGAAGCCGTAGATTAGACTAAGTACAAACCTTCTTTTGGTACCCCATGGTGCATATGAGACACCCTACAAGTGGTCATCAATTGCTTCGTTCGGTTCCTTGATGTATTGTGTTGTCTGCTATAGAGTAGCTATAGATAGTACATCATTCCGTAGCCTTGAAATTGAACCCCTCGCATCCTTAAAACTTCCGGTACCTTTTTACAATTGCTTGGTTATGAGGGTGAGTACAACTACTAGCGTAGTGGCTAATACTGCCACAGGTGGTGCATTTGGGAGAAGCATGCTTCTGAGGGTACGCTGCATAAAGCCGTACTTCTTTCGTACGTCTCATTCACGATTGTCTTACACTCAATGCTATAGCTACCATGTTGTATAGCATCTAAGACATTGGATCATATAAAGGATAGGTCATTCCAAAACCCTCGCTCTACATTGCTCCCATCCAACCCCTACATAGCATATGTACAGACCTTCGGCCTGTCGGACGACGCACCTGCACGCAATATGTTAGCAGCGAACCAACCAGACGAGTGAAGAAAGTGAGCGGACGCTTGGCATTATCGCGACTCACGGGCAACGTTTGAAAGCCGATCCCTCAACACAACACAGGTCAATTTGATTAAGAATGAAATAACAAGTAGTATATATATAAGAAGCTCTACCATTATGCAGGACCACCATTGTTGTGAAGCAGGGTACTAACCCGCTTAGGCATGCCATCTATCCACCAGTAAATACACCCCCACAGCTACTCCTCCCACAACCGTTGTGCAACAATTACTTCCTCACGGCTGAGGTCATTGTTTAGGGTCCCGCATTACTTTTCTGAAGCGTACTTTCCACATAGACCATACATTGATGGTTTTGTTCTGGTCATTGACAATGCGATGAATTGCAGTTTTGCCACTCCAGTTTTCTGTTGCATTTCATGAAAAGAATGACCTTCAGACTTTAGCTGAATAACCCAAATGGGTTCTTCGTGTGTTGACTCCCTTCTCCTGCCACCAGGACCGCTATGCATGACTATGTGTGGAGTGGGAGCCTGGGAATGCGTCGGGGGCTGCAGATGTGAAACTAGCGCGGGTTCGCTCACTTTCTTCACTCGTCTGCAACTTGATAGAAGATGCTCTTCACTAACATATGAGATTAACCACCCCGATCTCAACACCTAGAAGTATCCCAGCACTTACAGTCCATCTTTAGCATCGAGCGCAGAGAAATTCCGTGCACACGTATATATCCCCTTCCAGTAGTTCTTTAGGTTTTCCCAACTTTGACTCTCAGGTTCGCATAATACTTCGGTTCATCCGATGAGCTCCAACATGCGGGTGCATTGTATACAGCATCGCAGTGGATGATGGTAGTGGTGGTTTAGGCATGGTGGAAAGTGGAAGAGCGAATCCAGGAGAGAAGAGAAGCCAGCAGAGGAAAAGTTGAGTGTATAGGCGGTGTGCTATCTGTTCCAAGCCTAAACCAAGTTTTAGATTATTAGGACGGTCAAAAGCTTAACTATCCGGCGGCAAAGGCGGACGGATTAACACTCTTAGAGTTCACCGCACTTGCCCATGTTTTAGATTCGCAATAAGATAATTATCCTTTGCGGTTTCCCCAAGTACACGTTTCTATGTAACCTTCTCACACTCCCCACTGCTTCCCTCTTTCCCCTCTTATCTATCTCTTACACAATTCTTCTCGCTGAGCCCAGTACGATGGTGTTACTTATACTCAGTTTTCCATTCAGGCTCAATCCGGTGTTCCTGCGGCCAGGCGCAACCTCCAGAAGTAGAGAAATCGGATGATAATTCAAGAGTCTCCAAATGCGTTGTTAAACTAGAGCACAAAGGCAGCACGAGCCGAGGAATCAACCAAGATATCCCGCTCCGACGGGACGCGCCGTGCCTGCCGGTGCTTTGGACCTATCATATGGCCGCGCGTCCGGCTTTATTTTGCAACGGTAGTACAAAATCCCGCATAGTCGTGGAGCGGAGCTTCCAACAGCCGAGATCCAGCTGTACATAGATATATCTGGTATTCGGCACGGAACGAGTTATCCCGGGGCTTTATCCTGGGGCTTTATCTAGTTGCCACGGGACTCCTTGGGTGATAGCTTATGACCGGCTTTTTCGCCCGAGAGCAGTTGACCGAGGTCATGCTTCGATACGTTCTCTGCACTACATCCTCTCGTCATTCTTGCAAAGAACTGGATGGGGTAACCGGAGGCTTGTGGAGGTAGAAGCAGCCGCGGTAGGTGAGTAGGAGGACCGGGCAGTAGTTGAGCCAGATGCAGCATTGCACACTAGTAGTCTCGTTCCTAGCCCCACGTGGGAACGAGACTTGCACACTTGCCCCAATGTACAAGGCTGTACTTTGACAACCAGACACAGATCTTCATACCGCCGGGACTTCGCTCCAGGACCCGGGAGATCAAATGTACGACGAGACGAGACGTCCCGAACTCTACTGAAATCTCGTCTCGTGCCCTGGGCGCTGGACATATCCCACGTTGGAATAGTCACTTGATTGCGAGATGACCCTATACCCATGCTGCCACGGAGAGGAGTTAGTAATGAACTACAGCAGGTGATGTACTACAAGCGACCAATGAGAATCCCAAGATAATCATGTTCACAGTGTGTACATCTTCAATCCTTACCAACAGGGAATATTTCTCGAAACTGAAGAAACACAACCGAGAAGCTTCGATGTGGGGTGAGGGAAAGCGTCACCGTTCGAAACTATGGTTTTCTACCAAGGTAGTGTGGGCTGTTCGGCGATTGAAGTCCCTGCATGGTAAGTGATTTCGAATACACGACGTCATTCCACATTCTTTAGGTATACATATATTAGCTAGTTCAACGTTCTCGACCCGAAGTCTAGGAAAGCCGAGATATAGAATTCCCAGAACTTCTCGAACGAGCGGATTCCAAACTTCTGCTGATTTCCCTGCAATTCTTTGTCCTTGGAGATTTACTCTATTGGCATCCATCCACCGCGATGATCCACGGGCCGTTCCACTGCTAGTCCGCTGACACGCACTTTGTGGCAATTCTTCCTACAGATCCACCGCCGGGGTGATCTCGGATGCCGCCCTGCTGTTCTGGTGATATTGGGGAACTGTTTCCCAAAAAACGCTTGTTATACGCTTCTGCACATTGCCAGCCAGCCTTTTTCCCCACTACTGCACGGCGTTGGGGGGAATGATCTGTCGTAATACTTTCTGAAGAAGTAGAAGATATTATTGCAGGCAGTGGATAGATTCGTCCGATTTGGTTCTGAGAATCTGTACTTGAGGCTATAGTTCTTTTGGGTTACCAGAGTTGTAATTGCGAGTAGTCTCGGAACCCTGGTATTGCGGACCTGACTGGGAATCCCTCGCGGGCTGAAGAGGGCGATGTCAGGGCGACAAAGCTATTTGGGGTAGTAGAGAAGGTGACTCTGTGAGTCCAGAGTGTCTAAGTTGTCTTTGCCCGACCTGTTCTGTAATGCGAGCCCGCAAGCCCCTAGGAACGGAAAATAGAAATTAGAAGGTACTTGGAAGGAAGTGGTAAATACCCACTTAAATAGGTGGAAAGGCGGGACTTGGAGTTGAATTGAGGTTATAAGGCAGCACTTCTACGTGTATACGTCACTTAGGCTGCAACATCACGTGATGTGCCAATCGACAATCTGTCCTTCACAAGCTCTCGCCACTTTTCGGCTGTTAACTCACGATACCGCGTTCACTCGTTTCTAGTACTTGTGTTCGACGTTTTGCTTCTAGTTCTCTGACACAATTACCGGCAAGATTTGATATTCTTCAACATGCGACTCGCCGTCTATGGCGCCGTACGTCTCCCTTCCCCCAGGAGCTCTTAAGCTCTGTCTCTAATCCCCACCAATCCACCACAAACACCACCGACTTGGCTGACACCCAACTCTTCAGGCTAGCACTGTCGTCGCGGTCGGAGTGGTATTATCGGCCTTCAATCAGCGCGCCAATTTTTATTCAGCATGCGTCTACCTTGCACAATCGAACGCCTGCCTGATGGTAGCGCCATTCCCGACCACGTTGGATTTGCGCCTGCTAACGTTCGCTCGAAGGTCCTGACAAATGTCTTAATCCTCCTCTCGATTGTTTTTGGTCATGCCCTCCAACTACTATTCTACGGTCCGTTGCGTGCTATGGAGGTTGAGCAGATCTACGAAAAGGCGTGGTATGCGGTCACGGAAACGTGCCTCGCCATGACGATCTTCCGCGACGAATTCGATGTTCGGTTTATTATCATGTTTGGGGTTTTGCTATTCATCAAGTGTTTCAGTTGGATTGGGAGCGGAAGGGTTGAATTTGTGGGTTTCCGAGCTTTTCCGGGGTTGAAAATTGAATCGGCGGGAATGCTGATAGGAAGGCAATTGCAGATGGAACAACAGCCTCCGGAACGACCATTGCTATTTCATATTCGCCTTGCCAGTAGTTTGTTGTTATTGTGTGCTACCTGCGGGGCAATGGTATGGCATTCAATCACTGCCGTATTGGAGCGGGGGAAGCCCAATATGATGGTAAGCTCAAATACCGAAAATCTCGCCTTCGCCGGAATAGCTAAATTTATTCCAAGGTTATGTTCGCATTCGAATTTGCTATTCTTCTGATCACCTCGACGGGGATTCTATCGCGGTATATAATCAGCTTAGCGGAGAAGTATATTTTGCACAGGGAAGCTGCCAGAAGAAAGGCGGCGCGAACCGTTGAACGTGCTGCTGCAAGGCAGCGTAGACAAACCCAGAGAGAGGAAAACGAACGACGACGCGCAGCAGGGGACGAGATTGAACCGGTTGAAGACGAGGATGAGGATGAGGATGAGGATGACGAAGAATTGGACGTTGGGGGATGGGAAGAAAAGGGCACCTGGGTGTTTTATTCAGAGCTGTGTACAGGTATGCTTTGCAGATTTTCACACGATATACGAGTGATTTTATATGACGATCCTCCGGTTTCAAGTACTAACCGAACCCTGCAGACTTCCTTAAACTACTCACCTATCTCTCGTTCTTCTCGATTGTGCTCACGTGGTATGGTCTCCCACTTCACATCATAAGAGATGTTTACCTTACACTTCGCTCCTTCATCACTCGTATCCGCGATTTCATTCGATACCGTCGTGCGACAGCACATATGAACTCCCGCTATCCGGATGCTACCGCGGAGGAGGTTGGTGTTGAAGGTGTCTGCATTATTTGTCGCGAGGAAATGCGCCCCTGGTCAGAGGAGGGTGCACCAGGTGCTGGTGGCAGAGCAGCGGGGACCCAAGATCAACGGCACCGACCCAAGAAACTTCCTTGTGGACATGTGTTACATTTTGCCTGCCTACGGAGTTGGCTTGAGCGTCAGCAGCGGTGTCCCACCTGTCGGCGGCCAGTGCTTGATGAAAATACTGGCACAAATACCAATGCACGGAATCCTGCCGGTGTTGCGGCGAATGGGTTGGCGTTTCAAGCACAATGGGGGTTTGGTGGATTGCAGTTTGGCATGGGTGCAGGTGCGATGGGAGATTTGATTGACAGAATGGGCCAGAACCAAGGCAATCCACAACAGCAACCGCAGCAACCACAACAAGGAGACCAACAACCACAGGTCCAACCAGTTGCGCAGTTTCCACAGCCTCCAGTGCCACAACAGCCGCAACCGCAGCAACAGCCACAAGCTCCGGCTATTCCTCAAGCGCAGCCGGATCTACCGGCGAGGGCCGCAGTTCAGCAACGTATCGATCACACCGTGCAACTAATTCAACACGAGGCGGCAATGTTGCAGCAGCAGCATCGGCATCTGCAGGAACTACAACAACTCCAAGCACAACAAAACTTATTGAACACCGCAACCCCCCTTTCCCCTCCAGCCGCCCCTGCTGTACCTGCAGCTGGCCCTAGCACCAACCCTACAACCGCGAACGCGCAAGCTGCTCCTGGTGTACCCAATCCGTTTGCACCCCCTCGCTTCCCTGTCACTGGGTCCCTTCTCTCGCCACCTTTAGCAGCCCCTTCAACGCCTGGTCTACCCCAAGGACTCACACTTCCTGCTGGCTGGTCGGTCATTCCACTCACCGTCTTCGGAATGGATGGGTCGAATGCAGCAGCTACACGGATACCTTCCCTCAGGAACTCAACTGTTCTTGCAGCTCGCCGGGGACAGAGAACATACCAAGAGAATCTGCGAAATTACCATGCATTACGAACTCCCACTGAGCGCTCATTCCGAGACGTAGAGCTCGGTGGTCTCTCCGGTAGTCTAGGTGTCGATCGGACCTTCAGCACACCCGCAAGTAGTACATCGAGGACAATAGGATTGGCCGACACATCCAGGCTGACTCTAGAACAAATTACCACTCTCAAACCAGTAGAGGCAGAAAGCATCACAGCATTATCGCTCTATTTGGCTCGACACTACAGTGAAGGTCGGCTAGAACATGTCAGCACAATCCTCCTTGGCTTGCCTGAAGAGATCCGAAAAGAGATATTAATCGGTTGGCCAAGTTCACGAGAGATGCAGCAGATCAGGGATAATATCACCATGATGGAACAGAATGGTGATACCGTCACCAATTCTGCGCGAGAATCCGCAATCAGAGACATCGGATTATTACTACTTGAACTCGGCCGGGCAGATATGTTGAGAGTCCTCCTCGGCTTACCAACTACCTTCCGTAATAGCATTATAGACCGTACCGATGCGCCAGATTCACTCCGCCTCGACGTTGAGCACCTTCGTGAATCCCTATCACACCCGGCACAGCTTGTCCCCGAGATGCCAGAGATTCCTACACTTGCGGATGACGTAACGGAAGCCGAGGTTTCTCGGACAGATGCAGAGACGCGGGAGGTGCTGGTACAGAGGATTGATGCGCTCAATAACGCAGCGAGACGGATGAGGGAGGCGGCTCAAAGCCTCGAGGCAACGGCTAATAACTCGCCGTTTTCGGTGCCGACGCCAAGATCGTTTGCGAATGGTGAGGACAGGCTGAATCTCTTTGGGGAAAGGAGTATGTTCCCGCTAAACGCACAGGAGAGGACTCTGAGGAGCCTGGAGTCGGAGCTGGTAGAGAGGGAGAGAGAATTCAATGCTAGGGGGGTGGTGGAAGGGCTGTTGAACGGGGGACAAAACCAACAGACGGAGAAACCAGAACTAGAACTACAGCCGGAACTGGAGGGTTCTTCATCCTCATCCTCTACTGCACCACCCTCGACTGCAGAAAAAGGCAAAGGTGTTGATCGAGGTTCGGAGTAATGAAGACGGACTTCTGGTTCTTTCTTTGACTTCTGTGGCGGCTTATATTTGCTGTTTTTTTATGTTTGTGTCCTTGCATGGTGCTGGGTGTTGGAAATATCTTTTTACTGTTTCAGTACCCCTTGTTCTCTTGATGTCGGATCCCAAAGCGTGGTTCACGATGATGCTGCTGCTGGTAGTACGGTAAAAACACCTGGCCCCTGATGGAAAATTTGTATATTAGACAGTTTTGTGAGCAATATCATCAGTGTGATGCCTTGCTGTTGATGTGCCCACATTTTTTATACTCGATGCTAGGGGCTCTTTTGTTACAGCTGAAACATCTAGATTATTTCTCATCTCATTCGCCGAAAAACGGGCAATTCCGAGTCTCCAACATCATTACATACTGTCTGGTATCTGTCTTCACCGAGCAAGCAGTGATGCCTTCCCCGATACTCTAATGAGTGTCGATGCTCTACAGCAAGGTTCCAGGCCGTCCTGTTATTTTGTAGTTAAGTGAAGGCTTATAGAATCCGTACACTTCATAAGATTACTGTGACTGAGGCAAAAAACTCCCACCAGTCCTTATCAAAAAGAACGTCAAGAACAGGACTCGAACCTGCGCGGGCGAACCCATGTGATTTCAAATACATTCGAGTCACACTCCTTAACCACTCGGACATCTTGACTGTTATTATAAACTGGGGCTATTAAACAATATGAGCCATAAACAATTCACTGTGCTGCTGTTGCAAACCCAGTTCTTGAGTGGGGAGGGCCTCACCTCATGAGAAGACAGTAGAGACCGCCCATAGAGAACACGCAACGATATGATCTCACATCTACTGGCACCGACCCAGAGTGCATGAAAGGCGCTATCAAGACAGATATACCTCGGGGACGACGGGTAGCAGGAGTGGAGCTCCGCCATCTAGCCGGCCAGCCCGGAGGCGGAGGGGATTAAGGGGCTGTCATACTCTAAGTAGAGTGAATACAGTATGATTAAAACAAAAAAAAAACAGATATACCTCGATATAAGAGGGTATGTGCATACACACAGGCTTAGTTGGTGAGCCAGTTGGCGCGCTTGTGTTTCTCAACAAATGACTATACCTTCTCAATTAGTGCCATCGCGCTTATTGCATTGTGGATTCCGCCGGTATTGCTCTGCTCTGCTCATCTCATCCAGCAAACATTTGTTGTCAATGGGGAGGCGGTTCGGTTTCGGGCGCTTCCGCATGCTTCATTTGGGGGGAATCTGTCCAAAACTTGAAAAAAAAAAGGATTTTCCACACAATGATGAAGTTTGCTGATGTTGGTGGCCACCGAGGTCATGCGCATGATAGCAGTAGTTATCATGGGCTTACTGGCGCACGCGTCTATAATGCGTATATATAAGGGCCCAGCATAGGGGAACGCAGCGCTTATCGTCCACGTACGCCCCCCATTAGAAGGGCGAAATATCAATTGCAAAATTTTCTCTGAATTGAAATGGTATGTAGATGCGTTCCATCAAGCATTCCCAGTAGTGGTTGGTTGTCCTGATAGGAAATGATATAGGACCGGCCACTACTTTTGGTGATGCACTGTTAATCACTCGGCATTGTTGGGACACGAGACAGCCCTCTTAAGTTCCATTGGATACTTCAACTGCACAAGGACTGCTGATGAGAGACTGCTTGAAGGGATATAAAAGATAACATAAACCCGCGAGTAACACGAGCGGCAAAATCCGCCCAACCGCGCGCAGCCGGTGTGACGTTTTCGAGCTAGGTCGTTCCCACCAACATCATTGTTGAAGAGGTTACATTTGCTTCAGCCCCTATAACGCTCGGGCCGTCTTTTCTCTGTGATACTCATATTTGCTTCTTCTTCTTCTTCTTGTATTGTACCCGGTGAAGCCGTAGTTTCCTTCTCCTTGCTTCCGGGCGCCCTAGGATCCACCACCACCACCTTCACAAAAAATTTCATTAAAAACCCACTCAAAGACGCGAACACAACACGCTCTTCCCGTCTTCTACCTGTAACTACCAATATGCCACCCAAAAAGCGCGCTCGCACCCCGTCGCCAGGCACTAGCACCCCCAAAAAAACCCGCGGCGGCGCTATCAACACCTCCGGCCCTTGGACCCAAGCCGAAGACGACACGATCTTGCGTCTCCGAAACTCCGTTCCCGCTACTAGCTGGGCCGACATCACCGCGGCCGTGAACAAACTCCCACCCGGTCGTAGGACAACGGCGGCTGTAAAAATGCACTACCAACAAGTACTAAAATACGACGATCAGTCCTCTGGAGAACCTCTTAACGGCAAGGAAAAGGAGCTGTTGGACAGAGCGGTCAAAGATGTGGAATCAATGAGTGATAAGTGGTGGTTTGTTGCTGCGCGGTATGCAGAGCTGCGGAAGGGAAAGTGGGAGGGCGAGTCAAGAGAGTTGGGAAAGGTTGGTTGTAAACGGTGGTGGAATACTGTTAAGGATAAGGGGACAGAGGGGAAGGGAGAAAAGAAGGAGGGAAGGAGTAGGAATACGACAGAGGCGGCGGGCGATGATGAAGAGGAGCCTGCTGTCAAGGGGGAGGTGTAGGTGAATTTTTATGGTGCGTCTTTTGGTGGACATAGAGATGTCGGTTTATTCAATATTGTATTAACATCACATACAAAGTATCCTGCCTTTGCTATGTATTTGTGGTCACCGGTTTTGGAGTTGGCGAGTATAATTCATCTTTTCAGCAAGATCTGTCAGCAATTGGCGGTCCCTCCAACACCATAAATTGCAACTCGGTCGCTGCTGGTATGGAATCGGACGACAAACCAGCACTCGGCCTTGGGACACTGGGCTTCAATCTATGAAAAACAATACTCCCATCGAGTAGACAAATTCCGTTCGTGACGAAACAATCGACAGTAGCATGAATCAAATTGGCTTCATCTCTACCCGTGCCCAGCCGCAGGAGGCTGGGCACGAAACAACACCCAGCCAACCCTTGGTCTATCATACAATTTCGCCCTACTCGGGCGACCCCCTAACTTCCCGTATTTGCTTCTACCTCCGCAGATGGAGGCGCTCCATACCTCTCTTGCATAGCCCGATACTTCTTGACATAGTATAACATTTCGATTTCCTTCTTCACAAACTCGGCTTGCTTTATGCCGTCTCGGATCCGGTCTTCATCGCGAAGGTGCGCTTTCGACATGAATGCTTTATGCAACCGAGGCTTGAAGTATTGGTACCCGAGCGGATAATCGCGACCCAGGTAGAGCTATGCGGGGTATTAGCGAGAGGAGGTGAGAGGGATGGGGTGTGCTGACGAGGTCTTTATAAATGCGTTTGACTTGAGTTTGGAGAGGGGTTGCCATTGTGAGTTGTTGCGGATGTGAGGAAGGTAGTGGTGAGCTCAGGTGAAGTGAAGTTAATGTGCGAATGACATCACGATCACATGCGGCCAAGACGCGCAGTTGGTGGAGTATTAATCTTAAAAACTCTAGTATTTACATGCAATTACTGCCATCCACATATCGCCATTACTACATTAAACGTCAATCTTCGACATCCCCGGCTAGTTCGAGATTGGCTTCGGAGTATCAAAGCCAAAGAAACGGATTATGAGGCAGGACCTCAAGCAGCAGAATTTGAGGGAGCCTTTCCTTGCACGACCAGAGGCTTCTCTTTAGAGAGATGTGCTATGCTCTCATCGCTGAGATGCAGAGTATCTTTCAGAACTTGCGGTGGAGTCAAACCCAGCCTAAACCATATTAACAACTGCGGAAGACAATTGGATTTAATACATACCATTGGCCTGCAGAGATGTCTGTGAACTTCTTTTGCTTGAGTACCTCCAGAAAGATGAGATCTTCTGTCCCGATGTTTTCTACATAGTGGCTGCACGACTTAGGTACATAGCCTACGTCGCCAGGGTTGAAGTTGAAAGTTCTGGCGCTGGAGGGAGCGACGTATACAGACATTCGCGCCTTTCCTTGGATGAAATATGACCACTCGTCGCTGCTTGGGTGCCAATGAACTTCTCGAATAGCACCTGGCTTAACCGTTACCAATGCAGTGCTGAAATCCGAGGCTATCTAGAGTACCCGAGTTAGTTTGTTGAACGAGTTTCGAATTTAAGACTGTTAGGAGCAGTACCGGAAACGTGTTAGTATCCAAAATTTTGACACTCCCGCCGTCCACCTGCAATGGCTCTTGCTGACTCCAATGGTACGAATATGAGAACTCAGTCGGGATCGGACCCGCAGCTCCGGTGATATTTTGCTCGGCGAGATTCTTTGGTGGTTCGGTGCCGTTGAAGATGAAGAGCTCTCCGTCCGGAAGATCGTTAAAGGATTGAGGAGGGAGATCGAGTTCTTTGGACCAAACTTCGGTTGGAGTACGGGCGAACATTTCGGATACGAGAAACGTCTCGAATGTTAAAGTCAGCGAGTTTGGCAATCATACAAGCATGGAAGACGCAGGAACTACCTCATCTTCAGAAAAATCTCCGTCATCAAAAACCAGCAGAAATTCGGTGCCATTCTCTAGACCTTGGATATAGTGAGGAACACCCGGAGGAAAGAACCAGACGTCTGAAGATCTATCAGTCACTGCTTCGCATATGCGAGATTTTGATGGGGCAAGAATACTGACCTCCTTCAGTCACGTCATCATAAAACGTCTGTTGCTCTTCATTAACAGCCCCGATACGAGCGCTACCTTTGATGACATATGCCCACTCTCCCGAAGTATGCCCTACATCACCATCAGCTTCAGTATACCAGGTCCTTGTCGCCGGTATTTACAATGCAACTCCCTATAGGCACCTGGGCCCAGTCTCATATCGACGCCAGCAAATTGTGTGGCAGCAGGCATAACGCCTAAGTTTTGCTGCCTACTCCACCCGGCATTATTCAGCCCTAGCTTCACATGGCTCAAATCCATCGGCCAATTCAGCTGCGGAACATCTCCATGGTCACTCTGAGGTGGCGCCAATATATCCGGATGTGTTTTATCAATCTCTGGCTGCTTTGGACCGGGATCGCTACTGCCCTTGTTGCCGCGAATTGGTTGAGGCGTTGGAACATTGCTAAAATCGAAAGGTGCACCGATCTTGTCATCTTTTTGTCCTGGTGCAAAGACGATTTCATTTTCTGGAATCATCGTGTCTTCGTTGGAAAAAGGGAGGTTTGGGTCATATCCTACAAGACCCGTGGGTCCGAGCAAAGAGCCACTGGATGTAAAGGTACGCGTAGGAGTTGGTTGGATCACGATTGCGGGGGCTGCTACGGCGCCCGCAGCTAGGGCGACGATGAGGAGGGGGAATGAATGCATGACGAGATATTGAGAGGATAAAGGAAGGAGAATGGGAGTTTATATTCATCTAGTCAGGCACAGCTGGTTTGATTTCTGTCTAGCGGAAGCATATTGAACCCGACTTGTCCCCAACCACCCTAGTTGTTGAGGTCTTTACTGGGGATGGTTACGATTCCCGTAGTAGTCCTAAACAGCGTAATAGTCCCCCCGACGGTATGTCCTTCATTGACCATATTGAGTATCATAGAAGAGAACAAGGAAGTTCAAACACAGCGCACAGAATAAGATAAATCACCCACCTTCGCAATGCGGGGAATCAGCGGAACAGCAATCCTTGGTATATATGTACAAAATGACGTTGAACTGTCGTCCCAGGTCTCTGGTTCACCCGACAAATACCGACTGCCGCTCATGCATAAAAGTAATATCGATTACAACAGTCCCCATACAGAAGGCTGATACTGGAGATTCAAAACTAGACCGAAATATCCTTGTTTCCCGGCTTGCAGGCTTGCATCTAGGAAGAAGGATGTGGTGCCACGGCATATGTCGTTGTCTCGCACTCGTCCGATCACTCACTCAGACTCCACAGAGATCTGGTTTGATGCAGGGCACAGAACCTAAAAGCGCATACTTAGGTAACACAATTCACTTTGTAAAGCTTATATGAAGGGATCGGATTGACCTGCCCACCTAGTTACAGTTTCTTGGAATACGTGGTACTGCTTAGGCCGCTTAGGCCTTACCTTATGTTCGAGTATGTAGTCAGTCTCCAGAGCGTTCGGCTGAAATTTAAGGCATCCGTCCGACAAGCTTCAACCTTTGACGGGATTTTGGTTCCATCTGTGAGGAGTCTAATTGGTCAAGTGAACCTTACGGCCTTCCCGTTTCCCAACAGTGCATAGAGAAATAGATGACAACATCGAACATCAAACGTGCACAGCCACTGAATTTTGATGCCACTAGATGGTCGATATTGCATGACTCCAGGTACTATACACATGGTATATCATCAACCATTAGCCAGGGTCTTTGTGGAAGAATTCAATGTTTGTGTTAAAACATATGGTGATATAGAGGTTTAAGCGACAATTTATTAGGCAGAATTACTGGTATAAGTTTGAGTACAGATTGTAAGGGTCACGCATATAGAATGAATCAGGGAACCAAGGGGTATTATCGAACGGATATCACGGGCGGAAGTGTCTCCAAGGTATTGAAGACACCTGCTATACAGGTTTCCGACATATACCCGCCCTGAAGCGCTGAAACATAGGCTTTTGATATGGTGACATGATTGATATGTATGCAGGTTTTGAGTAGCATGACTGCACATGCGCGAGGCACCCAATACGGTAGCCAAAAGTATGCGTGCTGTGCAACCATGCCTGACACCTACTTTCGAAACTATTTCTCTTGCTCAACTACTTAGTAAATAAACACAACCACTATCACCTTCCCACAAGTCAAAGCACTTGGAAATTTGTTGCTAATTATGAGCTAGACTTGTGCTCAATCTTACCCACAATGCAGCTACAGTTGCAGTCAAAAAAGACAAGCCAAAAAACATTGCACAAAATGATCTTGGTTGGACAATAAAGAGCTGTTTTTTTTTCCTGCAGTATCAGGCTCAAATTCGATTGAATTGTTAAATACTGCTAAAGTGAACATTTCTGTATCATTTATCGATCAGATACTGTCCCGGCAATTGCGGATGAAACACTTTTTTTTGCTGACCGGTAATTTTTGAGATACGCTCCTTGTCTGACTGATAATTGTTTGGATACAGTGCCGTCTGACAGATAGATACTTAGATAGCCAGCCTCAGTAGGGCTGGCCTGCATAGGCAGTAAGGCACATGGAAGTACTTTCAAAATCTGACCTGATTTTCTCTAGATACAGGCCCATCCGAGAGATCTCGCTATAGAAACAAACCCATTCTGACACTGACCATTGTATTTAATAATGAGATACAAACACCCCGCCTGACAGCCGACTTTTCATCTGCAATTGCCGAGACAGTAGGTAGGTGGGAGTGCGTTCGCAAACCAGCATCTGCCTCTGGGAGTAAGCACAAACCTTCGTTTGTATTCAAAGTAGCAAAAATCCTGAACCATTACGCCATCTTACGCTGCTATTTCAGTCACCGTCTAGAGAGAACGAGAGTTTCCCCGTCTGCTCATTCACAACTCATGATCTTAACCCAGCCTAGGGAATTCCTCGAAGCTTTCCTGTCTCAGAGCAGCCCTATCCTGTTTTCCTAGGGAGACTTGAGATGAGGAAAGCGGGGAAATGTTCTGGCCATGGACCATTGAGCGATTTGTCTCATTCAAGGCAATATCGCGGGCATTGTCGCCAGAAGTCTAATACAACCGCCAGTGGATCGGGAAGGTCAAGGGTATATTGACGAGACCAGCATATTCTGCGGTGAACACTCCGGGTGTCGATCGCCATCTGTTATCTAAGCTTAAGTTATCTCCGATTCCCGTGTTTTGCTTTACTCTAGGTGAGAACAAGTACTAAAACTTCTGAGTGCTGAGACTTGCCTGATTGATTGTAGAACTACCAGTTAGAGTAGATACCAGTCACTGGCATGTTTTGGTACATATCACGAGTAGATACAAGTTTTTCATACCTGAACGGGCGGGACTTCCCATCAATGTACGTCGCTCCCCCTAGCCCACGTAGGGGAGGAGCGGACGGCCCGCCTGCTCGTTTTTACTAGGTTCAGTCGCGCGCTAAATGTGGCCTCGTCATCCCCTCGCTGCGACCCCGCCAAACGATCTCGCAGCCAGAATCCTTGGGGTGGAAGACATCACATATGCCGGAGTGATCGTCCGACGGCCTCATAGTGACTGAGCGCAATCGATAGTTCGGTCAACACATCTTTTCTTCGAACTGTTTGATCTGTCCCTCTGCCCCACTGCACCGTTGCAGTCATCGATCCATTTAAACAATGGCTTCGGAGAAACGGAAGCTTCTGATGATTCAGAGCTGAATATTGAAGCGATTCCGCTTGCGCGAGCCACTGGTTCCCATGGTGGCTTATACAGGTTGGTGCTGCGCCTTGTTTACCTTATTATTCTGTCTTTGCTGTATCTGCTGCTGAGAACTCCAATAGGTATGCTTAATGTTGATGACAAAACGGATCTGTTGGTTGATGCTTCAAGAGGAAGCTTTGTGTTCTCATGAAGGTCTTCGTAGCTTTCACTAGAACCCAGTGATTGTAAGCAGCTAGTCCAGCCATGAACTAACCTGTAGATCCACAGAAGGGTCAGGTGAAGTCTATCTCAGCGAGTGCTGCACTTGGCATGGACTTCCCTTGGAAAATCCGTCAAAATCCTGGGTCAGCCCGCAGCTATCTGGCAGCCCAGTTTCATACCGGCATATCTGCAGAAGCCTGTATTTGTATCCTGTGGCCTCCAAATATTTTAGTGCCCGGGGGTCGCCTGAATCTCGAGATTGGCACCATAAAGAGGGGAATTTGACGGAGTACCGAAGATGATCGGAGGCGTAAATTTTTGCACTTTAGCTAGCACCATGTCTTAATTGTTGGATGTAGTGAATGAATGACTTGCATGAACTCTAAGTTCTGTTCGGACTGGATATTTGTATATGTTCCGACCGCTACACGACCTTTGCAGGTACGGGAACTGGATAACTCAGTTCGCGATCTTCAGGCTATTCTCGAACCCCACAGACAATATACGAATTCAGAGGATAATCTGCGAACCCAGAGGACAATATGTAATCTTGCTAAAAGCTTTATACTCAGTGGAGGTCAGGGAGGTCGACTGCATGCGGACACAATTGCAGCCCGGATAGCCACGGTATAATCGGATAGATTCCTTTTTTTGTGGAACAAGAATACAGTACAAATAAAGCATAAGCGGATATATTACTCTATTGAGGAACAAGAATACAGTAAGTACTGCCTTGCCGATACTGGTATGTCAATATGGGCCATTGGAAGTGGATAGAACATTTGAGTTTGCATAAAATAACCAGTTTGTGAGCCCTTCTTGCAGTTTGCGAACTGGCGGATTCGCTTATTGGTCGGAACATATATACCGTTCAGAACTCGGTTCCTCGATCTGTGGACTCCATGGGTCAGAATCTCACGGCCACCTTGGTGCAGACCGAACACAGGTAAGAGGCGCACTAGGCCGAACTGGCCGCCCCTCCCACTGCTGGAACCGATCTCCAGACACATGGTTGGAAAGATATGGCTTTCAACGTGTAGAAGGCCATCTGGTATTTGGTTCTCCTGTGTTTGTGTTGGGCCTGTTATCATATCAAGAGGAGGAAGGGTACGTAACTATACTCCAAGCCAGTTCACATCTATCATCTTGGGTAGAATTATCAGGCTAGTATTGCTGTTCCTAGTAACGGTGAAACCTCGTGCTCAAAGGTCATCCTTCAAACTTGCAAACCATGCTGATGTCGGCGTGTTGGCAATAACAGTCTTTTCTTTCGAGAAGCAGACTAGTTTGCTACTTGAAGTTAGTCGTTGTCGAGACTTTGAGACATCGAGGAATTAAGGCGTTCGTTCAATAGGGATAGGTAACCAGGACAAAAATCTCAGCAAGCTGATGACACAGGTACAGCAGGAAGTGGGAGGGGGGGGGAAGGGGGTGGAGCTATACCAAGCCGTGGTTCCCAAACAGATGAATAAATTTGTCGACGCAGTCACCGCTGGACAAGCACTTCTTGAGGGAGTTGAGGGCTTCTTGCATCTCAGTCCGGGCGAATATCGGAGGGGTGTGTTGCGGAGGGGGTTAGTTGGAAACTGGAAGATGGGAGTTGGGAGCTGAACGTTTCTTTGCCGTCGGATCGGAGTGGGCTCTTGAAGCGGTCTTTGGCTATGACTTACTAGCACAGGAGGCGACATCACTGCCTTCAGCAGCAACTGGACTTACTATAGGCAATCATCTCGTTATCATCATCATCGCTGTCGGAATCCGTCTCTTGCTCGCTCGCGTATCTCACTCCATCCCGGCAGTAATCGACTTCATACTCCCAGTTGCGCTCAATTGCTTGCTCTAAGGCACACTCTGATCTGTGCTTCCAGTTCTCACCGACTCCCAGCCGCGCCTGATGCCGTGCTCCTGTGTAGCATTAACTCGGTACTCCCAGCTACGATCGACTCCGAGCTGCCTACACCCAGTTCCAATCGAATCTATACCCCCAATTCCGGTTCGACCACGTAAGAGGATCACTACTGCCGCGGCCGTCACCTCTACGGCCGCCACCATTACAATACCCACCATTCTTGCTACCACCCTACTTCCAATCCCTCAACCCACCAAAGATCTAATCCCGGATATTCCTCCACGCCCCGCTGACTTGGTCTCTCTATTCTGAAGGCGCCCACTGCATCCACTGCTCCCGCCACTACTTCTGATGGCACTGCGGCTGCCAATGGTCCACCTACCGTATCGTTCAATCCGGCCGCCACGAAGCAAATCCTGCTGGGCAGCCAGAGCGGGATTTACGATTGATGTAGTGATGAAACCCCGGTAAACCCCGGTAAAGGGGTTGTAGTGGTGAGAAGACGTGGAGTGGGCTCGTGCTGGGTGGGGAAAGTGGGGTGGTGTAGAGGCATAGAGGCAGAGAACGGTTTGTTGTTGGGTTGTGTGGGGGGTGTTTACAAAAATAGTTGTTGGTTGCGCATGGTGGTGTTTTTCATTGTAATAGCCTAGGCACTCGGGGTTTAAATTTATATCGCGTTGGATTTATGCTTCTTTGTTTTGCTGGTATACCGACCTATTGCACTCTTCATACCTTACATTTCCTTCCAGTGGTGCAAAGGAGCATTATATAACAGCAAAATTAGAAGACATAGGTACAGTGCATTCATCAGATCCCGTACACTCTCTCCCAAGTCTTCTTCACCCCCTCGCCAGCGGCCAGGAAAGCAACGAAAAAATTGATCAAGAGATCGCATCAGCTGGAGGCAGTGTTATACCAGCGACACTAGATCCTCACCCATCCACAAGTGAATAAGTCAAGAACCGAAGAAGAAAAATTTGAGCCCTTTCGAGCTACCTCTCGCGAAGGGTTTTTGTGATTGCGAGCAATCAGTGCACCCACCCAGTCACATAAAAGATCATCGGTGTGGCCAATGCACTGGATCGATAGTAGCACGGGGTCTGCCGCCGGCCTCCCTCAGCAAGATGACAAGTAGGCTTCACTGGGATAAACAATACGGTTTCGAGGTAACCGATCGAAAGCTCGAGGTGATACTTAACTTGGATGGAGAGAAAGGAATGAATGGGGGGAGGGGGACGATATTTATGCCGTCGAGGAGCACTAGGTGGATTCAAGTTGGCCGGCGCTGATGGGATGAATTAAAGTTTAGCTTGTAGGGCTTCGGGCGACAGGTATTAGAGTCATCCAACGTTTTGAGTCCCAATCTTTGCTAGCCTCCCACCATTCCCCACATTCAATCCTGAGAATAAACTGCAGTAGTTATCGGCTGGTGTCCGGATCCTCTCTCATCTCAGAGCGTCCCCTCTCCGCCAGCACCGACGACCTACAGTGCCATCCAAACATCCGCCCTCAACCTCCTTAGTCTGAGCCACCGTACGAAAGAAAGTCGCAAACTGCCCAATGTGCACATGCATGTCCCAACCATCTAGGATTTGGTGTGGGCTTGTATTTCCAATTGTGTGTTCCCTCTTCATTACCATTTTCCCATAGGCAGATCCTGAACCTGGCGAAGGGCTAAAAAAACCAGGCCCAACCAAGCAACGGCCCTCCTTATTCAGGAATATCCCCAAAAAGACGGAGGAATGAACTAGCCAGTTGTTTGAAGTGTTAGCTGCGGTTATACATAGAAACATGTTCCCGTTTTGGTTAGAGACGTCAGTGGAAGGGTTAGGGGTTCACCTTTCCAAACTCTAAGCAACGGCGTGGCGTAAAAAGCTTTTAGCCTCGGAGTGTGGGGCACAAAAAGCTTGAGGAATGCTTTTATCGAAATCCAAATATTCTAGTAGGGTGTGGCTGAGAGGTTTAAGGTTTGCTTAGCCCGATTATTTAGTCTTCTCTACCTAATGCTTGTGTTCAACGGATTCATCAGAATCTATGACAGCGTCCCACTGTGCCCGGGGTTTGCAGTTGTGTTTCACAGGCGAAAGGGGTGCTGATTACCGACCACGCAATTTTGTGGTGATGTGGATTCTAGGAGACTAGATATTGACCAATAAGGGATGCATGCATGGTTTGAGATGTCGATTGTGCTTTTGTCTGCAGGCTTAAGAATGTAAACCTAATAGATATAGATGTTCATTCGGGGTTGTATGTTAAATAATGCTTCTCTAATTCTAAAGAATATCTAGATCTTTTACGCCCTACTAGACAGCAGAATATCCTAGGGAATCGCGAATCTGACCTTGAGTGAATCATCCGCACTGAACTACGCTTGTCTGCTGTGATGAATTAGTCGATTGGAAGGATATATGAAATCAGTGCTGAAGCCAGTGCTAATTGTATGATCATCAAGTGTGATGAATGCTTGGGCGTCACTCAATGGCACACATAAGGACAGCAAGTATATCAGATCCCAAAGGCCCCAATTGCATTCCATTGTAGTTTATCGTTTATAGGCAGAATAAAAAGAGCAAAAAATAATAAAAACAAGGTATTCCCAGACCCATGCACCTTTTACTCTTATGCTCACCCCTCTAATTTCTCAATCTCAGCCAGCTTAGCTCTAAACTCCGTCCAATCTGTCATGACATTCTTTGCTCCGGTTTCCAACAACAGCTTCTTCATCTTCTCCTGCTGCTCCTTCGGATAACTTCCCACATACCCAATCACTGGGATTTTAGCTCTGACCGCGCTCAACGTTCCGCTCTTGCTGTCTTCGACGGCAACACACTCGCCGACCTGCTTCCCGAGCACTTTTACGGCGTAGAGGTAGATAGCAGGGTCGGGCTTACTCGTAGGTTTCTCGAGGGATGTAGCGGCGGAGAAGACGACGTCGTCGGGGAAGAATCTGTCCTGGCCGACTTTCTTGAGGGAGGCAAGGACTCTGCGTTTCGCAGAACTCGACACCACTGCGAGTCCGTATTTCCCTTCTTTGGCTAATGACTCAAGTTCTGGGTCGCAGTTGACACACGGCTCAGCTTTCTTGAGTAGTGTAGCGATCACCTGGTCTTCCTCTCGCTTGACGTACTTCTCTTCGTCCTCCGGGGTGATCGTGAGCCCGAACTTGGTCGCGAGTGCATTGAGCATGCCGCGGAAGTTCATACCCACGAAGTCGGTGATGAGCTCGGGTCCCGTGTAGCGTTTCGGGTTGTTGTGGCTCTCAAGGACCTCATTGGCAACCTCGGCGCAGGCCTCGAAGGCGAGTTCTTCCGAGAGGACGAGGGTGTTGTCGCAATCGAAGAGGATGTGTTTGATCTGAGGCATGATTGTGATGAGAGTTGAGTTCGTGCGTCTAAAGGTAGGTAGGTAGGTATATCGAAACGGAGAAGGAAGCTGTGGTTGCTGTTTGTGAAGTGAAATACTGGAGGATGAACGAGCGGGGACGCGGGGTGGTTTATACTACGTTAGTTCTGTGATGGCGGTGGTGGTAGTGGTGGTGGTGATTAGTGCGGGGTAGTATGGATGCTGCGGGGTTTCCTTGTTTGTTTGTTAGGTTCATATGGTCGCGCGGGATTTGTCGGGCACTTCTCTCTCAAACATTTCGATATGCATATGCACACCCTGCAGACTGACAGTAAAAAAAAATCACTTCCCCGCAGATCATATCTCATCTACTATTGCTATCTTATGAAACTGGAAAACGGGGAGCTTGAGAGATATATTATTGGTGGCAACGATGCAACCTCATGAGCTCATATCGATAACATATCAGCAACTTTGTTTGTCGGATATCTAGCTAAAGATAAATAGCTCTCCCGCAAACCGCGACATAGGCGGCCCGAGTACCGCGTTACCAGGAAGTGAAGTACCCACGATAAGTCTGGGGGAAAGAACGCTGTTCTGGCATCTGCGGGGTGTGGGTGGATGAACGACGTCGGGGATTGACGTCCGGATGGATGCAGTTACTGAAACCCACGAAGTTGAAGCAATTCGATCCAGACTCCAACAATTGTGAATCGAGTTGTACCACCTGCAGTGAAGAAAAGTTTTTTCCGGGGTGCGTTCGTCCGTTCACTGAGCTGCAGTTAGTTCCTGAAACTATGGGAAAAAAGCAATCATCTATCAGCAGATGAGGTTCGAATAAGGTTACCAATCGAGCCACCAACCCCGAGGAGATATTCCGATTGGGGTGTTATGCGATAAGCCAGCCAAAAGAGGTGGAGGCTCTGAAGTGTATATGTATGCACATCGTGGGGTTTGATCAGTCATTGGCAGTTGTCAACTTCCATCCAGTATCCTCTGCTCGTTCCTGGCCTGCGGCGGGGGAGTGAAAGGGGTTCATCCCTAATTCCTACCATGTTTCTTTCCTCCGGGTCGCCGATCTTTGGAAGGCAGTGCCGTTAACCCTGAACCCTAGTACGAGTGACACCGTTAGAATTTCATCCCCGCATCTCTCGGGTTTGCCAGCAATATCCGTTCTGTGGCTTGGAGTGAGGGTGAGCATCTGCGTTAGTAAATTTATCCGCCTTTCACCATCCCACGGGCGAGTGCGGTGCGTTCTCTGTGCTATTCATGCTCATGACTGACACAGGGAGCTAAAAGAGCAGGCCAAGATTCTACTGTAGCACATAAAGTGCACTAGAGTTATTGGGATCATCCGGACAGCATAACCTCGCATTGCAGGATGTGTATTCGTGGTTCAAACTAGAGCGATGTCAACAAGCCACAGGCGGAAGCGAAGTAAGTGGTGCAGAGCTGTCTCTCTGTCACAGCATTCTGCAAGCCCTCTTCTGCAGGCCAGTGTCCGGGACGAACATCCAAATCCGATATCCTTGACTTGGAGGTGGCAGGATGACAGCCCCACTGTCTCCAGAGCTAAGTGCGTAGTGTTGTGATGGGTGCATAATATGTTTGTATGCGGCAGTGCTACTTATACGCAGCCAAATGGTTCCAACAGTTCCGTAATTAGGCATTCAATATTGGGATTCATGGTAGGCAGCATAACTCAGCAGATAGGCATTCTTCTTGACGACTCTTGTCTCTTCATGACTCTTTGATCCTTCGGCATTTCAGCTTTTGCACCTCCATTAGTGTCTGACAGAGTCCCTTTGTCGTCGTCGTCTCCGACAACTAACTCTACTTCCTTCCAACTTCAAGCTCAGACCTCCATTCCATTTCCAGTTCAGCATTCCTCCTTCGACCAGAAGCTATGGCCACAGTAGCTGCAGCACCAGCGAACCAGATATTGCCAATTCTTCTCGCATTGCGATTCTCTGTTCTTACAAATACCACTAAAATGAATTGTTTCACTTCAGTCATTGAAACGCTGCATCTGGCCTACTACCTCACTTCCCATCGCAATCATGTAGCTAGGCGAAAAAAAAAGGACGAAATGAGAGCTACAGAAACTGTGATCATAAGAAAGACTCTGGGAAGATTCTAGAAGGAAAATCTTATAGAAAAATAAGAAAAAGTCCCAAAGAGGGAAAACGAGTACGAGACAAATCAACCTAGGCTTATCTCATATCTCGTTTCATCTCGTGTGTAATACTACTTGCGTCCTGTGATAGTTAGGCGAGATGGAACGGACCAAAGCCAGACACAATGAATGTAGATGTAGATGCTGGTTTATTCGGTCTAGAAAGGTTGTTGGCTGTTTCTGTTACTAGACAGGGAGGAGGACCCATTGTTGTACTGGAGTTTCTCTTCGTGTACCTTCTTACTTGGTTAGCCCGAACTCCACCAAAGTCCCCAGACTATTCTCGATGTCGGGGGCATTATAAACGTTAATTCTGCCTCAGCTCTGATTCTGTTCCTTCCCCGTGGGTGGACACCAACCCCGAACATCATTCGAGCGACGGCGTAATCTGTACCCGCGGCCAGTGCACGTGGTGCTTCGGCCACGAACGCCGTTCCCGAATCATCTCCGGCAGAACTGGCTATGCCTGAACAGAGGTCCAAAGTTGCAACTCGCTCCGAGAACAAAAGGTTGTGCGGATCCTGATGAGTGGGCACCGCAGCCCCCACGTCTGCCGAGTGTTTGGCACGAGACGAGATCCAAGTAAATCCCGGGATCCCGCGCACATATATTGGAGATGGAGGAGGTAGAGAGGTTTTTTGTCGCGGATGTGGTAAGAGGTTTAGATTTTCTCGAATATTAATTCGGTCACGAGATATCATTCACAGGATCTCATCACGTCCCGAGATGTTGAAGATATCTCGTGATATCTCGTCTCGTAGTTATCAAAGGCCCGTCAGGCTCAGGCTTTTGGCTCGATACAGGGCCCTGGGATGTCTCGTGTTGCGCCGAACACTACGTCTGCCTTCACCATATTGATTTTAATTGAATGACACCCAGTGGTTCTTCCTTCAGCTTTAACTAGCCGAGGACCCGGGATCAACGACACATAGCTGCTGACCTCGATGTTTTCTATAGGCGCGAAAAGCTGGTAGAATTTGAATGATGGGGTGTGTGAAGTTGACGAGGAACCCTATTAAACCCGGAGTCAGGGCTTGAAACAAGCTCGACCGATGATGACCCTCCATGCTCCAAACGGCGTTACTCGCCTCTAAGTTTTGGTGGTCCTTCTACAGTTATCTACGCTTCATTTTACAGGTTGATGCTGATCAGCAGTTCATGAAGTCTTGCTAACCAACAACAAATAAAGTTGATCCACTGTGGTTTGTGAGTTTAGGGCTTGGGAGAGGAGCTGAGATTGTGATAGAAAGGGAAGGAGGTATCAGGCTCCCATAGGATTGTGACGTGCAGCAGCGCTGTCTGAGCCTGAGGGAGGATAGAGGCGGTGGAGGGATATGACATCAACGCCTCCGAAGTCACCCGATTAGTTCGAACCATACAGAGCATTCAATTGAAACTCTAGTTGAGCACAATTGTCTCAAGAGAAATTAGAAAGATAAGATGGAGATGATGGGGTGGTTCTTCAATCTTTTGGTCTATCATTAGAATAGCACAAACGAAATGAGCAAACAAACCATTTCACATCACATATACCAGTAGATACATGTACTGTACAGACTCCCCACGTCCCCGTAGAACTCTATGTACCGTACCCCATTTTTACCCCGTCTATGCCGGCCCAGCGCCTGTAGGAGGAGTCCTCTCAAAAGCCACCCACTGTCCCTCATCCGGCACAACCTCAAGTGGTTCCCACACCTTATGCGCCTTCATAGCCTCCGCACACCGCAGCTCTCCCCACCCCTCCTCAATGACCTCCTCAATCAGTCCCTCACCGATCTGATTCTCAATCGTCTCGATCTGTTCGGCCGTCAACTGCGGTTCCAGGAGGATTTCACGATCGCTCTCTTCCTCGAGAGCTTTAGCTTGGTCCTCGGTCTGGTTCGGTAGCAGCTCCTTCACCTGGTTGGGCCGGGGAATGGGTAGCCAGTTCTTTATTTCCGTCTTCGCATACACCTTATGTCCCTCGTACTCGGCGGAGGTATGAAGGTTGTTGAGGGTGTCTCGCATGAACACGCCCATATCGCGGATATCCGTCTCTTCGGGTAGACCAGCCGCCTTGCGCTCCTGCATGAATGCCTCCCATCCCTGAGGTTTTACTGCCTTGACGATTTCGAGCCGTTGTTTCGTGAGGTTCTCGGCGGACTGGCGGTAGACAGAGTGCAGTGGGAGAGTCGAGAGGACGTTGAGGGTGTGGTTGTAGAGTGCAATCAAGGTGGGTCGAGGGTGCGGGTGCGTCAAAAGCCCTGTGATGCCTGTTTGTGTGAACGGCGGCAGACGCGCGGTGAGCAGTCGGAGGGAGACACGCATTGTGGCGGGATTCGCGGGGGGTGAAGGTGGGTGGAGACGTTGGTCGGCAGTAGGTGAAGCCTAGTTTAGGTTTCGCAAGGTGATGTAGTAGGCGATTTAGCGAATCAGAGAGCACTGATTCACCCGCCTGCTAACTAAGTCTAGATAAATCGAGTATTAATTCATGAATGCAATGGTAAAAGCTCTATATCTCTCCGCCTTCCTATTCTTCCGTGCTTCCTTGTCTTTATCCTCCTTCTGCACAGGAGATGAGGGAGGAGAATGGGAGTCACAACTTAGCTTTGTTTTTGCTTTTTGCGATTTCATTGAAGTAGCGGGGTTAGTAGGAAGATATATGACAAACAAACAAGTCCTCCTTCTGCACGTCATTTCAACTTCCATCCTTATCCTTAATGTTCTTCCCCACTTCATCTCATTCCTCCTAGCTGGAGCTTATACAATATTCTGTGTTCTCACGGTATCCCAATTATGCACGCCAATTGGCTTCAAAGAATTCCTACCACTACTCTGTTTAGGTGCGCTATGGGCAGCTTCACTTTCGTCAGGCACGAGCACGGGCTTGCAGTTCGTGTTCGGCGATGGGATTAACATTGAGGGAAAGTAAAGAGCAAAGCTTTGGATTGTTGGCTCTTGGGTTGCTATCGACAGCACCCTAAAATCCTACAGAGACCTGATTAAGCCTGTTGCACTAGAATATAACCCACTCTCCCTGTTCTTATGGGGGTTTCAACTGTACTCTGGAGCTAGTGTGGTCATGGGGCGGTCTTTCCCTTAGCGGACTTGTTAGAGGTGTTGTTGGAGCCGGGACCACAGATCAGAGCAATTCTCTTTGAAGGCTGGAGGTAGCTACTTCTCCACGGTCCCTGTGTACTGCCGCCGCTACTCTATGGTTGCACTGGACGATAATAAGAGGGTGGGTACCCGGTGTCAAGCCCCTATGACCATTTGTTGTGTTAGGTGTTGGAGAATAGTCGAATGATGCTAAAGTGGATCAATGTGCACGCAGCAGGAGAGGAAAATACCAAGTGATCCCAAGGCGCCTGGTAAATAAAACATCAACTTTTCAAACCCACCACCACAATCTAGCACACAAAAAAACGCCAATCACAAGTAAAGTTTCAGTAAGTAGCACACCAGGTATCTAAAAAATCCGTACCACCTATCAATATCAATCAATCACACCACTAATTGCTCAGGCCTCTTCTCCAGCAGCGTCTTAACCCTTCCCAAAAACACCCTCGCTCGCTCCTCTTCTGCCACAGGCACCTTAAGGCTCAAAAGGTTTTCTCCCCCCGCAATAATTCCCTCCGTCGGTCCTGCCGGTTTCTTCTTACTCACCACATCTGCTGCCGCACCGCCGACAAGAATGTCAAAGATATCTACCTCCTTTTTCCCTACCTCGACCGCAGTTCCCTTTCCAGGCAGTGGTGAGATGGAGGGGGCGAAAGATCCCCTCGTCACCTTCCTAGGTGCGTTCGGGAGGCCCAGAATGTCGTTGAACAGCTCGTCAGCTGTGGGAGGAAGCTTCAACGGCGGCAATGCAGCATTGGCGGCCGCTGTGGCGTTATCGATAAATTGCGACAATGGAACATGTAGTTTCTTCTGTACCCTTGCAACCTCCGAGAAGTTGACGGGTAACTTGACCTCTGCCAGTTTTGATGGTGCTGGGGTTTCCGCCATCTTCGGAGCAGCAGCTGGCTTGGGCTTGGGAGGTGCGATCTTGATGTTAGAGAGGTCAAGCTTCGACATGTTCTTGATGCGGGCCTCGAGATCACCTGGGGCCGACTTGTTAATTTTTCCAATGTGAGCTAGGATGTCGCCCTTTAGCAGACGGCCTTTTGGCCCCGTGCCGACGATGCTGGCGCTGGCCTCAGCAGAGATATTATTTGCCTTCAGCAAGCTCATGACGGACGGCGAGGGATGTTGTGGCCGCTTCGTCTGAGGGTGGTTCTTTGAAGTGTCGGGTGTAGATTCGGCAGATGCTTCAACGACCGGTGCCTTCTCGCTCGCGGAATGCTGGTCCTTCTTTGATTGCTCGGGTGTAATCTCTTCCTTCTTCTTTTCCTTCTGCTCTGCTTCCGCCGGGATTTCAAGGGTGCTCAGGTCGTCGCCTTCCTCGGCGAGGACCGCAATCTGTGTGCCGACTGCGACGCCCTTGCTACCCGCTGGAGCGATGATTTTGGCCAGTACTCCGTCATCCTGTGCTTCCACGTCCATCTGGGCTTTGTCGGTTTCGATTTCGAGGAGGACGTCGCCGGCGGAGAAGGAGTCGCCTGGATCGTCGCAGTTAGTATCACGGGAATGGAAAAGAAGGTGAGGGGGAGAAGCTAACCCTCCTTGACTTTCCAGGAGCTAATGGAGCCTTCAGTCATCGTGGGGCTCATGGCAGGCATCATCATAGCTTGGGCGGCATTATTAGCGGAAGTTGTTCGGAAGCCTGTGCTTTTGCGTCAGTAAACTTTTTTTCAGCTGTTATCTAAGGATAAGGTTGAATACCCCGTGTCAGGGCTTGCCGCCGCAATTGAGAGCCGGCGAGCGCGGAGAGACGCTGCAAAGAAGAGGCCATCACCGAACGTGGTTCACTCAAATGTTGTGGTGCTGGTGATGAGATGCACTTGAAGGGTGGCGGTTGGAAGAAGGTTGTTGAGCCGGCTAATTCCGTTTTCTAGCTGCATGACGCACAATCTATCACTAGCAAAGGCTCACTACTTCTCACTCTGCACTAGACTTAATATTTTACGTAGCGATACCTACTATAGTGTCTATTGAGTACTTGGTATTTTACAGCATGATACAGTAGAGCTCCAGTCAAGGTTACACAGGTAACCTAGTACCGATACTTAGAATTCATCGTTCGAAACAATGAGTCCAACCCTCTTTTCTCCCATATCCATCCATCACTTCGTATCTGATATCTCCCATCATTCTGAACCTGCAGCCCCACAAAGCCATCGGTGGTGATAGTTCTCTTCACCGCCGAAAACGCGCGCCAAGGCGCTTCAACAATAACTCTTCCAATCCTTTTGGCCAACCCCGTGGGTGCCGGTTCCGCCTTCACAGGTTTAACTGGCTCATGCAACGGCTGCAAAGGCTCATCAAGCGTAATCAGCTTTGGATTCGCAACCGTGATCTTCACCATTGGAAACCCGGGCACTATCGGGCGTTTATGCAACACAATCTCGATGCCACCAGTCTTGGAAGGGACTGCATAGATCTTCTGGATGATCCTATTCTCTCACACGCGTTAGCAAACTTCCCCGCCTTCATATACACAAGAAAAACACACACCTTGTCGGATAGACAGCCACGCCGATGCCTATAGCTCCCACCAATGCCATTGTAACCAATTGAGTCTTCCCCACCCACGCTGGCACCCCTGGAGGCGTCTCTGTAGCACCGGTCTGGTAGTTATAGATCACGAAGGCAAAACACCCTGCGACGAGGCTGTAAGTTGCGATCAAGAATCTGCCGTGAACTTTTGTGTACAGCAGCGTCTGCTTTCCCGCCTGAGCCAGCTTTTCCTCAAGCGGTACGTACTGCTGTAGTATGCTGGTATTCTTTTCTATTTTAAGTGGCGCCTTGGCCTGTCCCTTTACTTGCTGCTGTAAGGGCTTGATTTTTTTGCTGGCTTTGGCATAGTTGCGCCGGAATTGATATCTTGCGAAGACGGTAGATAAGGTCGTTAATGGGCGTGCGATGCAAGGCCGCAGAAGGAGGCAGCGCATGGAACCGATGCTGGGGGCTGCCATACTGTAGTTCGCCAAGGGGTCAGCATCGCAGGATTACTATGATGGTGGTGGTGGGTAGTGACGGATGGAGATAGACCTGCTCAGTTGCTGGCGGTAGTAGGACGTTGTCGTTAGCGGTTATTCCAAAAAGACTAGATTATCATTTCATCACGTGACAACATATGAAGGCACTCATAATATCAAACTTTGTGGAGAGTACAGAGAGGGCTACAACGCCCTTCCTGCACGGTAGAAAATATTTCCGTTATTCAAGGCAGCTAATCTGCCCATCGAAAAAGCAGAAGCGACAAATAAGAAATGCCAACCCTACGAGCAGAGAGTACACGAATCGAACGAAGCAGTGCAGAAACCAACCCCTAGGTAAACCGACCGTGACAAGAGCCAAAAAAAAGAGCAGAATAAAAACAAAACAGACAAAATAGAGATGCTTAGGTGTACACAATCCAACCTCCTCCCCGACGAAATCCCTTAACCGGAAAAAAAACAAACATCCAAACATTGAAATGCAAAACAAGATCATAAACATGAACATGAACATGAACATGAACATGAACACGGTTATCTCCATTCGGCCAATATAGCACATGAAGCATGTATCGATAGTCGTGACTGGGTGTTAGAGAAATGGATGACGTATTGAGATGGATGATACAGAAAGCGGTATCATAACCATAACGTGAGGTACCGGATAGAAAGAATAAACGAAGAATAATGTGGGAGATCTTCGAGTATGAGTAGAGCAGATGGAAAGAAACCCCCACGGAAAGCAAAAAGAAAACGACACGACGCCCAAAGCAAATGCCCTATTGTACGCCTCCCTCACTCCCAGCACCAATCCAAACGATACAGACCTAACCTCCCTACTATCCCACATAGCCAAGACCGATATACACTCCAATTAACCGACCAACAATGATCATGACATATTTCACTGTTTTGAAACTTCTAATTGGCATTTGTTTTTCTAGTTTTTTCCTACTATCTGTTCCGAGAAGAGTTCCCGCCAAAATCGGGAGGTGGAGGCTTTTTGATGATTTCTTTCCGAGGTTTGACTTGAAATTCAGCTTGAAGGAGAATGTGGCTACACAAACCATATTAGCACCTCATACAAACGAAGGCTGGATAGAATTGAAACTTACTCGCTCGGGAAATGAGCGTTGGGAAACCCGGGCACGGTGGCAAGGTACTTATCGTCCACATCTCCAAGTAAACCGGTGACGTTCAAAGAGTTTGTCGTGTACCAGATGTAGTCGATGACTCCCGTGAAGCCGGGTGTGTAGTTGGTAAATTTTAGTTCCCCCACATTTGAATACGAGCTTTTGAGCGGGAATGGATGTGAAATACCATCCCGCGTCAAGTTCCCATATACTCTTCCAGAGAGATCATCATGGTCCTTCCCAATTTGCCCCCGAGACAAGAGCTCATAAACACCACTTTCCGCAATCGAATTGAAGTCACCACAGATGAGAAGCGGGATCTGTGTATGCTCTGCGTATTGTGGGGCGGGCGGTGCGTCAGGATCCCTGCTCGATTCCTTCTTTTGCCATTTAGCCGCCAATCGGTGAATCTCTTCCAACAACATTGCAACTTGTACAAGCTTAACATCCCTAAACTGCGGGTCCCAAGTGATGTGGACATTCGCGACGACAAGCTTAGACCCAGTTTGGTTGTTCTCCAGAAAAGTGATGATAGCAATATTGTCTTTGGGCATCACCCGGTTGAAGATATCAGCGGTCCGTTTGAAATCCTCACGCTGGATTGCCTCAGAACTGAAGTCTAAAATGTACTTGTCCAGCATCGTATATCTATAATGCCAATCAGTTGGTGCGTTGACTTCCCAGTCAACCATCCTTTCACTTACTTCGTCGTTTTGTAAAATGTCGCACAACCGTCCACCTTTTTCCTTTCAGACTCGGACATGGTCTTCGCACGACTCTTGGGCTGGTGAACCCCATTGTAATCGGCTGCTAGTAAGTTACGAATGAAGTACTCATCATAGCTCTCAGCGTCAACTTCCTGAAGACAAATAATATCCGCCTTAGAATCGAGTAATTGATTTAGGATGCGTTCTTTTCGATAATCCCAATTGAGCGTCCATGAGGCGGCGTAGCCATACTGGGACGCAGTTGCATATTTATCACACAAGATGTTGTAACACACCACCTGGAAAGTGTCCGCCTCAACTTTAGGGTTGGCTTTCTGGGTATCATCAAGGATTATCCAGTCGCGTTCAACGGGTGGTGGTGGTATTGCTTCCGCTGATAGTTACTATTAGACAAATACTTTTCTTCAGCCGGTATAGTTAAATTAAAACGTACCTGGAGAGTTATCCCGCAAATTCATTATCAGAGACCGTGTTCCCTCCTTCATAAGTATCTGCTTGTAGGAGTCCTCAAGCGGATTGCCCTCAACACCAATAACATCAAGTTTATACAGCGACCCAAGTTCGAATGGCAAGACAGTAAGCTTATTGTCAAATACCAGGAGTTGCCGCAGATTCGTCAGCATACCGAGCTCTGGAGGAAGTTCCGTCAATTGGTTACTAGATGCATCCAGAAGCTGCAATAACTTGAGCTTCCCAATGGCACCAGGTAGTCTCTTGAGCTTGTTGTGGTTGATGTAGAGCTTGTCGAGGAACGTGTAGGCGAACAGAGCATTCGATAGAGCATGAAGTCCTTGGCCTCCCAAGTCCAACGCCTTCCAATCTTGTCTTTCTATCTCTCCATCGCCATTTCGTAGCTCCTGTATGTCAGCAGGCGGGCCGTCCTTGCGGTTTTGGGAAGTTGGGGGGTTGTAGGTGTTCGGATTGACACCTCCGGCGACAGCTACCGTAGCCGACGAGTTCTTATTGAGGATAGCTGCCTGTCGCGCGTGGTGATGGGGCTCGCTCGCACTGCGTGATGCGTTCAACAGTGAGTGTTGTTCTTGCCAGTGCGGAGAAGAGTTCTGCAAGTTAACTTGGGAAACTGTATGCTGAGGGGATGGATAATTCCCATTGCCAAACCCGCCAGAGAGGTTGTGCTGATGACCTCCCCCGATAGTATTGTTGGCACCATTCTGCACGTGGCCTAAAGACTGATCAACATGCTGAGAATGTTGTTGCCCAAACCCCGGTATGAACTTAGCCGCCAAATTTTGTGGTGGCATAAAGCCGCGGTGGGATTGAGGGTTCATCATTGTATGAGAATGCCCCGGGTTTTGATTGAAGAAGTATGCTCCAGCTCCAGGGGACTGCGGAGCAGGCGATCGTGAAGGGGACGGTGTTTGTGGCGGTGTTCTGCGTCGGAGGTGTTGTTGCGGTGAGAAGGAGGTATAAGGATGATGCTGAAAGTGCGCATAACCATCGGCCATTCGACACAAAACCCCAAAAGGTAGGATATTCGATGTTTACCCCGGGAAAGCCTGGAGCACCACAGAATACGTGCCGGAGGTGAATGTTTGTTCAGTTGTAGTTTGCACCAAACTCCTTCGTTTGCACATCTAGAGAGGTACCTTAAAAAGTAGAAAGGTACACTCCCCTGCGGAACCCACTAGCAACTTTCACAACGGTGCAAATCCCCGTACAAGGCTGGGAGTAATCTCGGGACGGTAACAGGCGGGGCACACGGCAACAGAACCTGCGTGCAGGAAATAGGCGAGCGGCTGAACAGGAGGCGACTCCTCGAACGAACTTGAACCAAACGGTGGATAACAAGCTGAGGCCGCAATAGTTGTCAAGGTATCAGTGATGGATAGGAGGTGAAAGGAAGCGGGAGTGGAATGGAGTGCGGGTGACGTTTGCAGGTAACGATGGAGGTTTAGGTGGCGGGATCGGCGGTGTGGGGGTCGAACAGGAGAGCGAAAATTCTTGCCTAGGCTGGAGCAGCAACCGTGATGAAATGGGAGGACAAAGGTTGTGCTACTCTCGAAAGCGGATGGAAGATATGGTGATGGTAGTAGTTGTTGCTATGTAGGAAGTTACGGCTCTTCAAACAAGTAGGCGATCACAATGGCATTGTTTTTATCGACGATGGGTGAAGAAGCTTAAAGTTGCAAGACCGGAAATGCTTGGCGACACTCACACTCACAAACCGCGATCGTCAACCAGCCATCTAGCTGTATCTACTCTGTGTATGGCATTTGCCCTTGCAGGTGGTAATATACTATACGTCCCGCAAATTAACACCATCTCTCTAGACTGGAGACCTGTTGCAGACTTAATATGGTCGGTTCGGGTGTTGTCCCGCCAAACAACCGATGACTTTACATACAATGCTGTATACAAGCCGGAGTGAGTACTCCGACAAAATGAATCCACCTATGTCTTCAAGTTTCACAACGTCGACATCTCATCGGCCACATCCTGGCCCATCTAGACTCCATGGAGGGTAACGTCTTCTGTAGACCAATGCTTATACCTCCAAGACAACTAACGATATTTGATACACGCATGTTACAGTTCCATTGGTGTCAAATTACCTTAGTACCCTAGGAGACTGTAACCAGTCAGGACAGGTGTAACCTAGACGTATTCTACTCTATGCTGCAAAGAAACGGGCTCGGCCAGCCTGCAACAAAGTTCCGAGAACGCCTTCTCAAACAAACTTGCTCTTCCTTTCGTAAGATGAATTACTACCATATTTCTCAAAATATGAAAGAAAATCTAAGACAAAACCTCTCGTAACACTCATTAGTAGAGAGTTTGAAGGTCAAAAGAGTAATGAGTCGTTGCGCAGAACGCAAACCATCCTATTAGTCAAATCACCTCATCAAGTCATCGGACAACACAAACCAGGCATTCTGTGTTCCGATACACAGAATTACTATACATTCTTTCCTGCATTCCCAACCGCCGGATCACACCCGGGCCTAGGTAAATATACGACCAATATAAGATTTTGCGGAAGCTCTGAATTCATCTGAACGTATCAGCTCTCAATCATCCACTACAGTCGTTCCCCACCCCATAGTCTCTCTTTGGTCTTTATTCGTCCGTAATCCTCAAATCCTGTCTTCCGAACCAAGCTGAGCTGGATTGCTGGCATGGTCCACGCTGCTTTCCAGCTTTCAATCTCACCAAGAGCATTCCATCCGCCCAACTACCTACCAATCGGAATCACACACACCTAAAATGGATTTGCCCGATCTCAGTTTTGCGATATAATGCAGATAGCCCAAAATTCCAATCAGCAGCTATCTCTTTAATGAACTGGAATGTATGATGGCCGAGATGACCAAGGCCCTCTTAACGAATACTAACTACTACATGCCCGGGATACAATTATTTTCCTCACGCATCCCAATCATGCGGTAAGAGGTTATAATCACGGACAGTCTACCCAGTGGGACCGTTTCTAATTGGTAGAGAAGGAAGATCTTCGGGTGTCACGGAAAAAGGATACGTGATCCACAACCGATATTTTACTCTAATTGGTGCGGTGGATTACATTGCTCCAGCGAATCAGAAGTTGACCAAATGGCTTGTCCGCGATTCTATGTCTTTACCTCAATTTCAGCTTTGGGGTCTTGAAATATCTCTTCCTACGACCAATAATCTGAGGAGTGATTCGGTTGGATACGAAGACTAGACAGCCTCATTCATGACGCCGAGCTCTGTCTTGATATCTTGTCAGGCTTCGATGCACGACTGAAGGTTGGTGGATTGATGTGGCACTGAGCTTCCCGTATCTAGCCCATCATTTTCTCAATCAAGTCTTGTGTTCCATGGACCATCATCTCGATATAAGGTTCCATGCACATGCCAATACCTTGCCAGCTCTTCTTCCTAAGATACAGAGAAGTTCAGCTCTAACCCATCGAAATCTTAGAGCCTTTGTGGGTAGCAGGCAGCCTTTCGATGGCAGCCTTGCTCCATACGGGTCTTGATTGAATATACACTTCCTGTTAGTGCGAATCCGGTGCTACAAAAGGCGCCCCAACGAGAAGCGCACGTAGGTAAGGGATCCACTGCATGGTAAGTACCCGATCAAATACTGGCACTAAAGTGTCAGTAGAGAAAGTTCAACTTCAGTGCGTCGACAAGCTTCCTTAATTTTTGCATACCTCGGTCCCGTCTACTGTACAATCATTGAGGTTGGGACGGAGCTGAGTGCTGACGCGAAATTTTGAATGGGACAGCCATATCTGACAATTTATAGATAGTTAGACAGGAACCCTGGGGGTAAATTTGGCTCATCTGACTGATCTTTTAGAGGCCACATACAGTACAAAAAATCATATTGTGGCCGTAGCCCGGCCACTTTCCACCTTGTCCGAAATCTGCAGCCAGTGCTGACCGGAAATATTAATGGGACAATGGCTTCCTGACGCTGACCAATACCCTTAAAAAATGGGACAGACACCCGTGCTGACTGCTCAAGTCCCAACCTCAATGACTTGTACACTATCTTATTCTGCGTCCCTGCATTGCCATACTTTCCCCTTTGGGTTTCTAGCTGCCAGGGTGCTGACTCGAAAGGGAAACCTAACCCTTGTGAAGTGCACGATAACGTTGTGGAATTGGTGTTGATCGAATGAAGGGACCGTGTAGTGTTGACAGTGATAATAGAGAGAAGGACCCTGTAGAGCAAACTTGCCTAACCGAGTGACGAACCTAGGTTATGTATCAACCTTTACAATCAACAGTGAGAGTCGATAACAGACTTCGCATCCTGCTCTTGTAAATCCGGATGTTGTTCAACGCTACTCCGAGAACGTAGTAGAAACTCTACTCCTGAGAGAAGAGAGATATCTTTAGATGCTTAACTAAAGTTTTATCCTAAGCAATATGCAAGACGATTGTGCTAGACAGTTTGTCATAGTAAAGATGGTAGTTAACTCGGCCGTACTAACCTAGCTTTTGCTTCTCCGCGAAGTCTGTGGGGTCCACTGTGGTAGTGCAAAGTATGTCCAATGCTTGACTTCAGCAAACATTCGTCAGATTCGTAGCTCAAACCAAATGTGTAGAGACTTTCGTTGGGGTTGGGTTTCGTGAAGAGCTTATGAAGTGTTCGGATGTTGCCCATGGGGTCATAGTTAAGCAAAACGTAGTAATTTACATGAAGCTTAACATACCTCTCCTAAACTCTTAATATAAACTCTTATGGGTGTCAATTACCTTCAGCCCATTTGCCATTGTGCACTACTTTTGTGCACCGTGAACCCACAGTTGCTTCGTGGAGTCGTCGTCAATGAACAAAATACCTACCTAGACAGGCGAATGTAGTAGATTTTTCTATTGGGAACTAGTATGACGCTATACAACTGAGGGAGTTTAATAGAAGGATGAAGTTGCAAAGCATTATATGCCATCTGCTAGTACTTAACACCCGTTTGCATCGCAAGCAGTGGTAACCTCTTCCGCCCTGTGCGCCGCACAGTGCGGCGCCGTCTTTACCATGCAAGCCCCAACCCTTCACTCACCCTCACTCGATTCTTTTACAACACAAGTTTCAAGCCGTAGCGGGACCCCTTCTTCCACCTCTCGACATTCAGCAACATACCTATCGATCGTGCCTTCATCTTTGTCTCTGATGCCTCAAGCGCAACACCAACAACATCACCATGTACCTTCCCACGACCACGCCGAGTTCCAAAACGCCGTCGAATCGTTGCGCCAAAATAGCGTCTGGGTCCCACGACCTCCTCCAACCCAACTACCTACTCCTACCCAATCACCACAACAAGATAAGCTAAGAAGTATGGGCGTACACGACTTCGAAACTCAACACAGACCTGGTGGTTTAGACGTAACCGACTTCGAGCTCGAACTCCAGCACCAGGGTTTCTTCAAGACCTCCACATTCCTGCCCGCAAACCCGACACCGATGCAACTACAGGCGAACGCAAAGTGGTGGCAGCGGATGCTGGAACGGGTATGCAAGAGCGAACCTAAGGTTCCGTCCTGGTTTCTGGAGCAGTGTAGGGAGCAAGTGAAGCGTGCAGGGGGTCAACCAGAGGCGGGAAACGATCAGATGTGGCTGCAGTGGCTACAGATCTTTGAGACTCGGGAAAGTCATAGACAAAAACAACTCCTGCAGTATTACAACCAACGCATGGCGTTTTACCTCAAGAATATGTGGCCTACGGTGGACAGCTCCAAGCTCACTAAACAGCTCCAACAACTCCATCCTAACCAACACCTTGGGTATTACAAGAAGTGCGTGGAATTTTACCAAAGGAATATAGACCTTGTAGTGGGTAGCTCCGGGCCTTCCGAACGGTCTCCGCTAGTGACATTACCATCTCCTGATCAGCAATACCTTATGGATATTAAGTATCAGCATCAATCCACTAACGGCACAGTTTCCACCTTTGAGGAGGATGATTCCACAGAAACGCTGGCCGTGTTGCCACCTGACGAAGCAGAAAGCGGTGATAATGATAGCACCAATGGTAGCGACAGAGCCTGGCATGAGGTTCTGAGATTGTATAGCGCATGAGATTGGTAATGGTATCTTGTATGCTGCTCGATATGACTTCGAACCCCTCCTCCCTCTCAAAATATATTATTAAACACCGGCAATAGCACAACATCATTAAATTCCTCTGGATCTTGTTACCTTTTTTTTCTACTATACTTATAGATTAGAGATTAGAGATTGTGTTTTGTGGAATTGAAGTGTTTTTAATGGGCTGAACTATGTATGGGCGCTGTAGTTTATGTCGAGAGGAAGCGTTTGGGCTGTTTGTAAATACGCCTCCCCAATGACTTTGCTACGGTCAAGTTAGATGTACTATAGCGTCTTATCCGCCGATGTGTTTTCCTCCCATACAAAATATATAATCTCCCCAAGCATCCTTTCCCGAACTTCTAGCTCAAACCTCCGGAAAATGTGATGTTTCCAAAACCCGAACGCTGAGCCCTTACAAACCAAATCTCATAACAACTTTCGCAAGAAGAGTGGTAGATTATCCAAATATTTTCCTTAGTATAGATATTTAAGTAATTTAGAGGCTATTATATAAGTGTAAATAGTGATAATGATGATTACACATGTAAATTCCTCACAATTGTGATAAGCTGACAGACGAGATAGGTAATCCACCAGTCATTGGCTTCGTATTTGACTTGATGTGACATCGAAGGTGGTACTTACTTTAAGTAAGTACATAGGCCAAATCTTATCATCTAAGCGGTCAGCCAATATGTATACTCACAGCCTGCCTGCTCCATAGGTATTGTTCAGCTATCTATAGATTCCGCCCAGTAAGTTTAACACTCTTTCCTCTTGTCCTCCCTCACCGCCTCCTTTCCCATTGCTCAAGGCAGTACCTAAGGTACATTCTGACATGTTCAGATGTCATGACTCATGACATTTTACTGCGGTAGCCCCACCAGTTATCATCTAGTTCTCATACTTAAACCAAAACCTGTCATTTCAGAAGGTTATAACTACCTCACCTGTCGATATAAGTAATATGGGCATATGCGCATGCATTACCATGTGAGTGGATTGGGTGAGAGCCATCGCAAACATCGCAATATTCCGTGGCTCCGTAGAGATTTATCTCTCGGAAAAGTTGAGTACAGGTTGGAAGTAGTCTTGAAAGTCGTTCACTATGTATCATATATCAGCCTTCGTCGCCGAGTGAATCTGGTACTTATTTCGTTTCCGAGTGAGGCCCGATGACCTGCACCGACTCACCGGACTATTCCGCTCTGGTGACGTCGAAAGTCCCCAAAGGAGGTTTTTTTGAATCTCACTCGCAGTAGGGCTTACGTGCGCGCCCCCAAAATATGCTGCCTGAACCCGCGTTGGTGGAGTTTCGATGTCTATCCTTACATGCACCGATCGATGAGTGGTGCCAGCTGCCTTTGAGGGCTGGGATTTTCTTCTCCAGAGCGCTTATGCTTTCCCGAAACGAATGGGATTATCGGATCAGCAGCCATCTTTCTCGAACTGCCGGGGCACAAGCTGAAATTCTGCTTGGAACTTTCATGAACTGTCTCTTGGAACTTTTGTACAATTATATTGACTGGACAGAATCTACCGAATTCCCTCGCCGACAAAGGCGGGCAGTTGAAAGAGGGCGTATTTATGTAGCACCTGGTGCTCGGGATCGGATACAACGTTTCGGGGCAGGGTTAATCGTTGCAGGTGTTGTGTGTGATGGCCGGCCATGATTCCTCTACAAAGGATAGACAACGGATGATCCATACGTATTTAAATTCTGGCGTACTCTAAATAGCGGCTATTTATCGATACACAATTCATGGGAGATGAGATCCATGTTTGTTTCCACGTATACCGGCGGTAGCCCCCGGGGCATGGGTGCGTATCAGGCTAGAGAGTGAACTCTACTATACGTATCAGATCTCAACATTGTTTTTGTTGGAAGCAGAACCCGGCAAATTGTTAGTGGCTGCTTTGAAACGTTCAAAAGCTCGAAGAAGGTGTATCTGGGGTGGCAAGAATGAAGGTATCTGAAGCTGCCAACCGTTCATGCTTGTCACTCGGGAGTGTGGGGGCGCAGTGTGCGCTGATCGGGCACACCGCTGGCGGCTTCGGTGCGATTACAGGGCATTCAAACTCCCAGTCCCGGTTCCCCTCTTCCAGTATGATTTCCCGTTCGAGTGTCCAAAAACGGTTTCTACCAGTGCATTTACTGAAATATTTAGAGTACTCCGCTCAACCTCTCCCGCCCCCTGTATCCTCGTTCGCTCATTCTACGCTCTAGAACGGAGTAATGGCATCAAACTCCAGAGGATTAAGAAGGTGGATGCCAGCGAATCCATTGTGGGAGTAGAGTACGTCAAGGAGATCCCTGGTATGGCTAGATGAAGAAGAGGGTGGTTATCACTCTACTCCTGTCCTCATGCACACGAGACGAGATGAGCCTTGGCTTGGGCTCGAGTGGTCTTGTCACATCAGCAAGAAGCTCATGGTATCAAGACTCTAGGGCGTTAGAGCTCGAGGCTGAATGTATACAGTTCATACTGAAGCGGATAAGTACATCAACCTATCACACTGTTGCAGAAGTACCATCCCTCTTCGGTCCTGGTCTTTTGCTGCGTCTTGGTATGTGTCGGCTTAGGAGCGACCTGTAGTGTGCAAATTTGCACGAACATCTGATGTATTATTCGCTGCCTCTTGTGATATATCACTCACAAGGTCTCGAGATATCTTGAGCCTACTGAGGGAAAAGTTCTAGGCATCTCGTTGCCAAGCCCAAGACACAACCTTGGGTTGGCTCGCGTACCACAGCGCTTGAATATTTAAACTAGTCAACAATCTCGTGATCTCACTCCAAGCGACGCATCCGGACTTGTGCCCATGGCACTGATGAAGGCGCGGATAAGGCCGAGGCGTCTCGTCTCGCCGTGCTTTCATCTCATCGTCCTGGAGATTGGAATGTAGCCCCGTTTGTTGGAGTAGAAGGAGCCAATGCTGGTATGTTGGCTGGCGAAACAAAGTAGATAGTTGTGTACCTGCAGCGAAGGTGCTTAAGCGAGAGAGCTTGGTGCGGGGAAAACACCTACCCCGCAATCGTATTTCGCTGGAATAAATCCAAGTGCCATTTCCCTCCACCAGTTCAAAGGCACCTCTTCATTCTTGCTTTTCTAGTTCTGAGTTCTGTGTTATTGTGTGGTCTAGTATTATGAAAAATATCTCGGGATGGTAAAAACCACTACGGTGTATGTTTTGGACGATACCATGTTTCATACCAGCACGCGCCGAGATGTTAGCACAAATGATTTTGAACATTACCATCATGATTCAAATGTTGTGAACTGGCCATCCGGGTTTTCAAAGAGTCGTAAGTTTCAAAGTCCCATATTCGCAGCGAGACAAGCTTACCCCCAGCAACACGAAGAGCTTACTGCTGAGCAGAGGTGCTATCAAGAATCGGAGGGAGGGTATCCATCAGATGAAAGGTCACAGAGAGCTATGAATTACAGCCCCAGTCATCGGTGAATTGTAGGGGAAGGTGTTATGTACCGGTACCAAAAACGACGCACAATAGGAAAGTTTGGAGACCGATGGGGGCGGGCGCCACGGCGGTCTAGTGCGGAGCCGGCGTATCTAAAAAGTGATTTCCGATTGGCGCCCGATACTGGGCACAGTTCCGCCGTAGCCTAGGTACCTGTAATAAGGCACAGGCGGCGAAGTGATTATGCCACAGATCCTCTTGCGGGTTCCCGTGGCTGTTTATGCACGTCATTGCTGCGCCTTATTATAGAGTCGTTGTGAGGAGTGGTTGAAAACTCGATCTCATCGTCGTCATACGCATGGCCGCAAGCAGCCGCCTGGATGCAACATGATTATGGCAGGAAAAATCAATATAATTTGATACACAGGCCTAGGCTCTGTCATATCCTCTCCAACTTCGGCATATACTGAAGAAATCCTCACAGTGCGGCGTCGGGGTGGTCTTCATTGGTAACGAAAGGAAGAAGCATCATGAATCACTCGTATCTCATCTGGATTTTAATTTTGGGCTATATAAAGCCCTGATCCTGGTTTAAGCGCCCACATTGTCTCTGGAATTACAGGGTTGGGGTTTTCAAGTTGTTCCAATCCGACGAATAAGCCATGAGTGAGCTTAAAACGTATCGGTTCCCGGTAGTGTACTAGGAGGGTGACTCAAGATGCTGTGGACACATAGAGTGAGCATCACGGGAATGTTCAATATCGTAAGCACATAAACTTACTATACGTAGCATGTGCATGGGATACTTGCAATTTTGATCCTACCAGAACCTCGTCATTACCGCGAGGCCTACAGCGAATGCATGTACAGCGGCTAGCTGTGCTTACCTCAGCGGCTCGATTCGGTTTGACTTCTAGTTTCGTTATGTTGCGGTTTTAAGCCTTGGTATTGAACAAAAATCCATGGCAAATTTATCATCGAAAAACGAGCCTCGAGCACTTCAGAGTGCTGATTTACCGGTAGTTGATATGATATGATATATGCTGATCTGCAACGGGTAAGAGCGTGGGATAAGTATGCACATGAAGTTGAAGCTGAGGTTGAAACCACCGATAACATACCCCGCATAGCCAATCATTTAATCCGCTCGATGGCATGGTGGCAGCTATCCCGGTCACATAGTGCGTCCGACCCCCAAAGTCCTCACCGTTTATCCTCAAAAATAAAGCAGGTCTCCATACATGCGCAGGTTATATATCGGGACGGCGTTGGGCTCGCTCCCACGTTCCAAGAATACAATGCGAGGCTCTTGTTTGTTGTGTGGGACGAGAAATTAGAATCCAGGCGGCAGTTGGATATCAAAATTCTGGTCTCGACGGGCGGGCGAGAGAAGCTCAAGATCTGCAGGAATTGCAAACCCACGACTGCGCCGCAGTTCTGGGATTGGATTGGAGGCGGCGGCGCGGCTGGATTGGAATGTCGATGCAGTTGATGGATATTGACGCCCTGCTTTCCGGCACCACCAGACGGATGGTTGCGTACATGATGAGAGGGAACATCTCAAAAACCCACTCGGCGTCGAATCAACGTTAAGTGGCTGTAAGAGCGTCCCAGTCCGAGAGTGCGGAGAGCCAACCATTGAGCTCCATGCTTTACTTTATAATTAGTCTCCTCTCATCAGCAGAGAAATCATCATCTCCAGCGAGAGATGAGAAGTAAAGACCAATAAAAATGAATGGACAAGTCCTTCAAGCAGAAAAACTACACGACTTTCTCTTTCTTGTCTGGAGATGAGCCAAAGCGGCAAGCACCCAAATCTGTCAGTTCTTTGCATGGGAGGTGCATCTTTCAGAATAGTTAACCATGTCGCATCCCGGACTTGCATTAGTAGCCTGGCTAGCGGTAAGTGGTACAAGTGTGTTTTCAACCTTCAGCGTTATGTACCTCATACGAGCGCGATCGACCACACTGAAATTTCTTTTCTTCTGCTGGGTTCTCTGCCTGTCTCTGGTTGCGTCTTCATTCGTCTATTTCCAAGAAAGGGCTGCAGCGTTTGTGATGGCACCGTCGAGGTCTGTTTGACTTTTCTCAACTCTCCAACTTTCAGGCTTCCAAGGTTTTGGGCGGAGCTGAGCATGGGCGCCGGTGCTGTGGTTGTCTTCAAACGGGAAGTGAAAGATTCAAGGGAAAAGACGAGGGCTGTAGCTGCCGTAACACGAGCAGATCGGCAGACTACTCTCACCACCCTAACAGCGCCTTCCCTGCATCCTTCTTCTCCCTCTCATTAACCGTTCTTTCTTGGTGTCAGCGCAGCGGGAAGACTCTCTGCCTTTTCTGACAGAGCTTCCCTGTTTTTAGCTCCAACGTACGTTAACTTCTCCTCAGCCCAACAACCTACCTAGATCTTTTCAACACCGAACGAAACAACGTGGTCGCAACACCGTCGACAGTTTCGCCATTCCGCAGAGGAAGGGACGCAAGAAGGCGCAACATTAAAGAATTCATCGTCGCCGTTTATTCCAGACTCGGCCACAAACAAGACGGCAACAACGGCTAGACACAGCGGGAAGTGGTGTGTGGATCTTAGTATCTTGAGCTGTTCGTGTCGACTGCCCGCAACAACCGCGACCAGGAGAACAGAGAGTGGAAAGAGAGAGGGTGTATTTGGGATTCAAAGAGGAGGTTTTCCAGCGTGGGCTGGCCCGCTGCTCCACCTAAACCATCCATCTATCTATCTATTCACCTCTCCATCCACTTCCGTCGCATTCTGTCTAAACACTCAGGAATTATATCGTCGTTTTTGAACCCTGGCCCTTAAACTGTCGACACCCCGCCTCTGCGCTACACGAACTACTACAACACCAACGCCAACGGTGGGCGGGGCCTTTCGCAGGTCGGAGTTCAAGGCCTGCGTCAGATCGATCAATCAGTAATTTAAATATTTTGGGGGAGCCGTACAAAAATCGAAGCTGCAGAAGACGAAGCCTTACGGATTGATGCAGCACCGAATGAGCTGAAATCTGCCGTGCACAGTTTTATCCGATCTCAACACGGCCTATTTTACGACCTTCCACTCGCTTCAGTTATCGACGTCCTTGGATTTACGACTGACCCTTTTACGACCCCCCATTCCCGTTTTCGAAGGTTGTTAGAAATCGAGATTACAACAATGATGATGCCATATGCAGTGAAGCGGGAGCTGCATCCACATCCAGGCGCATCGCCATTCATGTATAATTCCCTACCCAATACACCTATTTATGGGCAAACACAGCAACCCGTCAACAACCAATTTCTCCCTCAGGACCAAATGTTTTCGAATAGACCATTGTTTCGAACACAATCCGCCTCAGCACTCATCCCAACGCATCACATGATACAAGAAAATTTACTACGACGAAAGACCCCATCGGGAACACTTCCTGCTGCATATGATGCTGCGCCGGTTGAATTTATGACCCGGCCAACAAAACACATTTTACTACCGTACCAGGGAGGAGAGAGTCGGTTGGCTCACCCGGGCAACGGAAGTCAAGGAATGGGTGTGAGTGGATGGAGTGACGAAACAAATGGTCCAACCTCTGATAATTTGCGACCACTGGGTATGGATGCGAGCAATAGCGGCGTTTCATTTTTCTCGGCAGAATGGCCGTCGCAGTCGAACGGGCAAGTTTCGCTGGACGACAATTTAGATCCATCTGTACGTCAGTTTCTTCTTCAGCGACAACAGATTGTACCGCCTTTCCTCCCGGATCCTTTATGGTCGAATTGTCAGTACTCTGGATTTCAACCCTTGTATTACCCCATAACTCCACCGACGGCTTCTTGTGACGAGGTGAATGCGTATCTGCTAGGCAATTATAATCCAACCCCCAGGGATAGTTTTTGGCAAAGCCAACATGTTGTCGCTTGGGGGTCCGGGCAGTCCACACCATCAGCTCAGCTTCCACAAGCTGTGGTCAATATGAACCTTAACGCTCATTACAGTAATGAGACTCAAGATTCACCGTCTGGTGCATGGCCACATCAGCCTTCGCAGGCGTTTACGAACTATCTCCCGTCGCCACTGCCAACACTAGCACAAGATACACCCCTTCGTCCGGCTGTGTATGATTCAATGGGCTTGTTCGCTGGTGGGGCGCCGCAAAGTAGTAGCACCCAGCCATCCCGCGAGAAAGTTGCGGCATGGGCACACAAGGCGTATGTGGACCTTTTGACCTCAATTCATGCTCAGAAGCGCCAAAACGAGTCACTTGGAACCACCGCCGCTTCTTCAGTTAAGACTGGACTGTATCCACGGCCGCCAAAAGTCACTGGATTGAAGAATGCCTTTAGATCTGTCATTCCACCCAGTTCGGCAGCTTCACGATATAATGGCCACGCCGCGGTTGATACCTCTGATCGGAGAAAAAGAGTGCGTGCAAGCATTGGGGGTACTACTAGTTATCTTGATATTGGAACTTCTTCATCACACTCGGCCCCGGTGAATGGATATCCTTTCCCAAGTCAAGCTGTACCTGTGGAACATCTCCATGCAAACCGCAGGCATAGCTCTGCCACCGGGTCTACCGGAAATACTTACGATACGGAACCTAGAAAGTATGCTATTGAATGCCATTCTAACATAAATCACTCTCGTCGACCATCTAACGGAATTTCGAATAGTTTACCGCCATCTGGGTTGGCCCATGTGTCGACTAGTCAAATGAACGCTATTGCGCATGCCATGATGGCCTTAGACACCCTGAAAACAATGTGCGCCGATTCGAATTGGACCTGGGTGGATGGGATGTTATTGGGTGGTTGCTTATCATTCGTATGCGCTGGGTGTGACTTCCTGCTCAAAGTATATGGCTGACTTATTTTCAGGGTTTGGGCTACCCGACTCAATCTTTAGATTGGTATCGTCATATTTTGGATAGGGATGAAAGGCAAGTCCAACTGATGCCGCTATTATCGTATCTAACCTTTCCCAGCCATGTCGAAGCACTGTCCAACTCTGCTGCTGCTCTGTTGTCGCTAAATCGGAGGAAAGAGGCCGAACAATGCTGGCGACAGGCTGTCATGAAACGACCGAGTTACTTTGAGGCAGTGGAACACTTGGTTGGACTTCTCTGCGGCGAACACCGTGCACAGGACGCGGTCGACATCATCAACCACATCGAGATGTCATTGCGGCGAACCGACCAGTATGCGGAACGAGGCCTTAGCTTAAGTAGTGTGTCAAGTGACGGCTCGCTGGCTTCAACGGTCTCTGATATTAAGTTCGATTATGAAGATGCAGAACATGAATATCTTTTTGGAGGAAAGCGTCATGACCTCACCAGGCCAATTGCCCCTGTTATGGCCAGCAATTTTGCCATTCCCGGATCTGACAATGGGCGCATGCTTGCTCTCATCCACGCCAAGGGGAACATGCTTTATACACTAGGAGATAACTTTGGAGCGGCCAAGGCATTTGAAGATGCTGTGCTTGTAGCCGCAGGGATTCAAAAGGGTGGCATCGAAGCATTGATTAATAAGATTCTAGTTGTACTCAAAGCGGCATCAGAGGGGGTGAACCTTGCGGAACTAACCCCAAATCCTCCACAAGCACCGGTATTATTACCACCTGACAAGGCTGTACAGACTGCCAGACTTGTATTTCCTCCGGATGGCAGTTTACCGGGTTTGCGAGAAGTCACCCCTGGAGTTCCGCTAAAGGCTGCTGTTTCAACTACCAGCAACTCATTGTTATCACTTGCAAAGATCTTCCAGGATGGGATGTCATCGGGTGGTGCAGCAATCGGGCGTTCTGGAAGCAACGTCAAGGATATTCTTGCGCTGTATTACCTTTCGCTGTCCCTTCATGCAAGTCCCTCCACTGCCAATAATGTGGGGATTCTTCTTGCCAGTATACAACAGGGTTCATCTGTTCCGAGCGGCCCAGGCTTACATCCACATCCCCCTGGAACTGGAACTGGTACTGGAGTTAACCTGGCATTGCTATATTACCATTATGGTCTCAGCTTGGACAACAAACATGCTCATCTATACACAAATCTTGGAAGTTTATTAAAAGACATCAATCATCTTCCGACAGCCATCAAAATGTATGAGCAAGCCGTTTTTTGCGATCCTTCGTTTGACATTGCTCTGGCCAATCTTGCAAATGCTGTTAAGGATCAAGGACGTATCAGTGATGCTATCAGCTATTACAGGCGTGCAGTCAAGTCGAACCCGGAATTTGCCGAGGCTGTTTGCGGACTTGCGAATGCTCTCAATAGTGTTTGCGATTGGAAGGGCAGGGGCGGAGTTGCGGATGATGACGGGAATAGAGATCGATGGCACGTAGGAGAGGACGGTACGTTGATGGATGCAAAGGCCGCGGGTGCTGAAAGTAGTGGTTGGATGAAAACAGTGGTGGAGATTGTGGTGAAGCAACTTTCTCAGGGAGAAAGCTGGGGTAAAAGCGCATTGGTAGGAGAAATCCTGGATATCTTCTTGAGGGACATCGAGTATGCCGAGAATGGATACTGGAACGACGATAGGCACCAGTCATTGCGGAATACCGTGGCAAAATGGGCGGACCGACCATACGAAGGCGCAAAGATCATCCGCATGATAGAGCGAGCCAGTCGGAGAACTGTGTGGCGGTGGTATCAGGATAGGTATGTGAAACGTATCAACAAACCCCTCTCAGAATACCGCCGGCCCACAGTTCCGTCAACTTTGACCACTCCAAGCGCTCCAACGGTACTTCCTTTCCATACGTTCACCTGTCCATTGTCGGCAGAGCAAGTCAGGCTCATCTCCGAACGAAATGGACTTCGAATATCATGCTCAACTTTGAGATCATCTTGGCTAGCTCCTCACGTATACCCTCCACCGGCTCCTCCAGCACCATACCTTAGGGTGGGGTATGTATCGTCGGATTTCAATAATCATCCTCTAGCGCATCTTATGCAGTCCGTTTTTGGTCTGCACAATCAAGCTCGTGTGAAGGCGTACTGTTATGCTACAACAGCAAGTGACAACTCTGAACACCGAAAGCAGATCGAAGCCGAGTCGCCCGTGTTCTATGATGCCCATAGCTGGGGTCCCGATCGTCTGATTCAACAAATTGTGGATGACGGTATCCATATTTTGATCAACCTCAACGGATTTACTCGCGGTGCACGGAACGAGGTGTTTGCTGCTAGGCCAGCGCCCATACAGATGAGTTTCATGGGCTTTGCCGGAACCCTTGGCGCTGAGTGGTGCGATTACCTGTACGCAGACACGACAGCTGTGCCTCCAGAGATGCTCCGAAAAACACGACGAAATGTTGATGTTGACGATACAATCCGTGGCATTGAGGATAATGGTGATGGAAGCTGGGTATACGCTGAGAATATCATCTTTGCTCGATATACATTCTTTTGCTGTGACCATCGGCAAAGTGCACCGGATTCAAAGTTACAACGGTTCACCTGGGATGAAGAAGTAAAGAGGCGGTGGAATATGCGGAAAAGATTGTTTCCACACCTTGAGGATAATCAGATCATCCTGGGCAACTTCAACCAGCTATACAAGGTAAGCTTTTTCAATTGTTGTCTCTGAAATCTCACTCACACTTTACAGATCGAACCGACTACTTTCCGGACTTGGTTACGCATCCTAGCAGCACTTCCCAGAGCTGTTTTATGGCTACTACGTTTCCCCGACCTGGGAGAATCGAATCTACGATCACTCGCTGAAACATGGGCATCCAAAGAGGTTGCTTCAAGAATAATTTTTACCGATGTTGCTCCAAAGCCGCAGCACATTTCCCGAGCTCAAGTGTGCGACCTATTCCTGGACACCCCCGAATGCAATGCACATACTACTGCTGCAGACGTACTTTGGAGTGGTACGCCTCTGTTGACGCTACCACGGCACAAACACAAGATGTGCTCCCGGATTGCTGCAAGTATCCTTCGCGCTGCGGTGCCGCAAACTGCCGAGGGTAAAGCAATGGCCAACAGTCTGGTAGCAGCGAGTGAAGATGATTACGAGCGTCGCGCGATAGAGTTGGTCAGTGGATTGAATTATAAGCTTCGCGGCGATGGGGAGTGTTCTGGCGAGCTGGCGAATATCAGGAAGGTGCTGTTTACCAACCGCTGGCACAGCGAACTATTCAATACGAAGCGATGGGTGGCCGACTTAGAAGATGCCTACGAGGAGGCATGGAGGAGATGGGTGAATATGGAAGGGGGTGACATAGACTTGAAGGCTCTAAAACCGACAATTGGTTACGGGATGGTGTAACTTGGAATATGGCGTGGGACTTTATTTTTCTAGCATTTTTTGGCGGGATGGAGCGAGCTATTCTAGGTGTTTTCTTTTCATCCTGTGGGTTTTTTATGTTTTTTGGCAGTATCGGCGTATCTTTTAAATGTGTAAAGGGTCGGTGTATCTGAAGGTATGGTAGGATTTGAAGACTGCTTTTTGTGATATCTTGGTTTGGAACATGTACTTTTTTTTTGTGGTGGGGAATGGAGTTTTAAACCTGTTTTTTTTTATCTTGACCTGTACTCTGGGAAGTGAATGCTGTGTGATGTGGGTATATATATAGAGTCCGCTCTCCATAGATGAGAGTATATAATAGCGGTACTGCAGTCTGTTAAGATTTCTGAGGGGAAACTCAATGTCTCCTCTTCTCGCATGGCGGAATGCGGGGAGTTCGTGGGTCGGAGTCAAATACAAACTTCGAACATCGAGGTTACACAGACAAAGCCTGGGTATTCTTCACACAAACACGTGACGTCACTCGTCTCGCACATTCTTGTACTTCCCCGGAGAGTAGAGCATTCATAACAGACCAGGTATCCAGTCTCGGAACCGGCGAATGACCCTTTTGAATTCTGTCATCCTTTCCCCTCTCTCAGGTACCCACCCACGCCATCGGCAATCGCGCCAATAACCGAAAAGCAAGCCGTCGCCACCCACAGCTGGCCCGTGCACTAGCACACTGGCACATATCACCCCCTCCTCCCCGGCGAACTTTCTAACCAACAAGCCCACCATGCCACCACCACCCATAATCCCACCGCCCTCCCCACTGCACACGCTCCGCATGCACCCAGCCACGCCCAGCGCCTTCTCGCGCTTCGGCACGCTGATCCAAAACCCAGGTCTCGCCTCCACCTCCACCTCCACCATTACAGCGAACCAGGGCACAGCAGCAAAACACATCCAGATCTCGCCGGTGATATCGGCGTACCCGTCGCAGTCACCACAGGCATCACAGAACCTACATATGTTCTCGTGCGCGCCACGGTCGCTGCCGCCCTCGGGCGTGTTCGTCTGTAGCATCCTCGAGCGCCATCCTTACACCAGCCAGACATTCATCCCGCTCGCGCTATCAGCCTCGCCGACTGCAGACACGTATTATGTCGTGATCGTAGCGCCGACCGGTGACGATGGGATGCCGAAGCTAGACGAACTTGTTGCGTTCCGGTGTCGTGGCGATCAGGCGGTCACGTATGCCCCCGGCACGTGGCATGCGCCCATGGTTGCTGTTGGTGGGGGGATCGATTTTTGTGTGCTGGTCGCTGAGAATGGTATGCAAGATGAGGACTTGCAGGAGGTCTTGATTGGTGGGGAGGGCGTGCGTGTCAAGGTTGTTGATGAGCAGGGGAATTGGGGGTTGTGGGAGAAGTAGCAGGGGAAGTTGTGATGGGAGGGGTTTGGAGAAACACGGCATGTGCAAGTACCTTCACATCGTGGTCACAAATGCGAGGAGATACAAGGTGGTCGCGGTTGCTTCTCCTAACCCCAGTGCGTGTGAGCGGTGGTGACACTACCGATTTTAATTGAGATTGACGCAGAATGCGGATCGGGATTTTTGTACATATACGGCGCCACAGATTCTCGAGAAACAAGCACTATGACTGTTCGTCTCCGATTCTCGCTAGAACGGATGTGACCCGTGAAGGTTATCTGGCTGGGTCAAACTCGAGCTCTTGTAGAATATTGTAAGTCTTGATGGGCCATTGGGCTGATCCCATCGTTGGTCCCACAAGGGTTGTGCTGATTTTGAATGCTTCGATAGGGCTCGGCAAAGTACCTCCGCACCGCGAGCACATGCTCCTGTCGACCACTTGATATGGCACCTGAAGGCAGATGAAGCGGGGTGTGTAGCTCTACAGCATTAGAAGTTCGTCTCTCGCGCTTCACACCATTACTCCCGAGTACCTGGGATATCTCCTCTCGTCAGAAATACAGTCCTGCCCCATCTAGTACCCGGATCCGATTCCTCGTAACCCATTTCCGCACTTGGTCGTCAAACCGTAATGCAATGTCGCCTTCTGTATTCGTCGTGGGGACGGACTCTACTCTACAGTCTGAATACGCATACTCCATCGGGGTGGCGTTTACTGTTCATGGAAACCTCTCCGCGTGGAGTGACCAGCTAGCGATCGGGGTTTCGCCAACACCGCCCATGAGTATCGAAGAGGAAGATGAAGATGATAGCGTGTATTTGGTCTGTTAGTGGAGGAGGGAGTTGTATGATTGATGCCATATATTTTTTCTGGGTAATGCACTCAGCGGTTACTACGCATAGGCTCTATGCTGAAGCCCGACTACGCTTCTTTAAGTGGAAGGCCATTTCGCGGTGGATGACTACAACGACGATGAACTTAGTAAAATCGCTCGCCGAATAATCAAAATCCTACCAAAACCAACCCCCGCCAATGTGTTAAAAAATAGAGAGGTTTGCCCGCAAACGGTATCTGCTATGCAAAGCTTTGGAGTGATGTGGCTACCCGCTTTTGGCGAATGCTACGAGGAATTGGACAATTGGTTTTTGGATGCTACGTTATCTAAGGACTTTCCATCGGCTTCACTCGATGTGGATGACGTGGGTTTCGCTTGGTTTGTAAAGCGAGATTTGTTTGGCCGTTTTGAAAACCATGCCCAATGCGGCTACGCGGTCCTTTAAATATCCGAGCGTCTGCCGGGAAGAGAAGATGTAACAGAGAAGTTTGAGCAGGTTCAAGAGGGAATTTTGGAACCGACAAAGAAAGTTGAAACTGGTGGAAGGTTGGTAGAGAGTAGTCTGAATGTGGAAGCGTCGTGGTTAACTGGCACGGTGTGCTTATAAGTAAACGTCAACCATCGTTGCAAATCTCTCGTCGTTTCAAACTCCTTGGCCATTGCAAACATCATAGTGTTGCAAACCCTTCATTGCTAAGAATAAGAGCCAGACAGCACGGTAACTGAAGACGGTTCAATCCGTCAAGACGCAGTGTTTCAATTCCGATCTACATCTAACTAGAGTACAAACAAACAGGAGCTAAGTTACAGCTATTACAGTACAATATCGCACAAGAGTCTCACAGAAGCGAAAGCCGAAGAACAGAATAGTACAAAACAAAAATGACCCAAAAGCCACCCAATTCCTCCCATCCATAGCACCCTAAACACCCAATCACCCAACCCGCTATGATAACAAAGGAAAAGCATATTACAGTACAAAAAATCGCTAAATGCAAAAAAACAAACCATCACCCATCCTCCCCTGCTATTAAGCTCCCCACCCGAGCCCGCGATGCACATCAAACACCCCCGCTGGGACATTAGCCATGGCCTTATCGGTCCTCTTCCCCACCCTCCACCGCACTGGTGTCTTCCCCGTCCTCACCCCCACCTTCTCCAGCGCCCGCTTGAGTTCGGGATGTCTCTGCACCGCATGTTTCACAACCGTCTTATCGACGCCATCGAGTCTCTCCTTCAGCTCCGAACCATATTCCGAGACCAGGTACAATATATCTTGAGCATCGCCTTGCTTCCCCCTCGTTGCGGCGGCATGGAGCTTCCCGCGGAACAAATACGACGGGTCCAAGATCGGCACATAAGACACTCCCATGTGCTTTCCTTTTAAGATACAGTTCTGTGACACCGGGAACCGCGAAGCTTGGTGGCCCACAAACATTTCCACGAGCACCATAGGTTCAGGACATCCCTCTTCTTCAGTGCTTTCTGATGCCGAGCTGCAGGTCGAGCTCGCGCTCGACGATGTGTGCGGGGACTTGTAGAAGAATGCTACGTAGTCTTCGCGGCACTGCGGGATCTCGAGCCATCCGTGCCGTGCCGAGAGGAGGGAGGTTATGGAGGATTTTGTGGCTGAGACGAGGACGTCGAGGTCTTTTGTTTCTCGGGAGGGACAGGGTGAGGTTGAGAGGATTGCGAAGCCGCCGAAGAAGCCGTGGTGGATGCGGTGGAAGGTTAGGATCCGAGAGAGGGCGAGGGCGGCATCGCAGAGGAGCGTATGGTGCATGATGGGTTTATGTATGCAATGTAAATGTTCTATGATCGCTTTTTTTTTGATACAGGAAAAAACTTTTGGTGTGGATACTCTTTTGATATATGAAATATGCTTTTGTGATTGTAATGAGTTGGTCGATAATTATAAGTTTCTCGTAGGTATAAAAATTGTTATCGAAGAAAAAATGGTATCAAACCAAAGAAGGCTGTCTTTCAGATAGAAGACAAGAATCGAATCAAACTGATGACGTTAATGAGAGTCTGGAAGTGTAGTAGAGATTGTTTGGTGAAGTCCTGCACAAGGGTGAAGGGTATTGGCGGGTGGTTGAGCGGTTTTGATGTCGAAGAAAATGTGACGTCTGAAAGAACAGCGAATCGAAACAAATTAACAAAGGAAATAACGAACGGGAAACAAATTAATGAGCACGGCTCAAACGAAATGTGGCTTTCCGGAAGCAACAAACGAAACGAAAACAAAAAAAGGAAAAGGGAAAAACAGAAAGGAAAAAAGCGAACGGGATGAGCTTGTAAGGCTGTCGGTTCTGAATTCTGCTTGTGTTGTGCTGCTGCGTAAAGAAAATCGACAGGAAAAAAGGTGGAGATGAAGCAATATATGCGATCTCCGTCTCTGTCCAATGTCGAGACAATGCTAGATGTTGCCAGCCAATGCCAACGGGTTTGTGCCTGCAGGAGGCCCTCGCCAGCGTTTCGCCAGGGATCCGCGTTTTGGTTGGGCAGAAACAAAGCGAGACTGGTCGGTTGTAAGGCAGGCGGTTATTAGATTGTCTTCTTTCTCGCCTTGGCGGGGATCCAATCTTAACTAATGTATTTTTGGTTGCTTTGATTCGTTCCCCTCGGAGGAAGGGAGAAGTCTGGCTCGTCGAAACGTTGACGACGGAAGTTTCAATGCCTTCTAGTTACTCGCTCATACTATGAATAAATGCATGAACTCCATCTAGCAAGGGTTCCTGCATCGGCATAGGGGTTGATGGGCGTCACGGACTGTTTGTTTATATCGGAATCCTTCACCATAAACGGCGCAAATAATAGATTTCGACAGCAGCGGCATATATTTGTAGAAGTCCGCTACTAAACTCGGCAGCTTCGAGCTCTCCTGAATGACTTGACAGGTAGTCGACTACACTTTCCCTCAATGCCCAAAATTCCAATTCCGGTGACGCGTATACACGTGATATCGAAACGAGCACTCTCTTTGACAGGCGAGATCACTGGTGCAGGCGATAACTGTAACGCCCTTGGTACGGAAGAAGCGGGCTTCATCCCCGGCGCCCGCCATCTTTGTATTATTCCTGCGTGTTACGCAACACTCCTCTGCTCCCTCAAGCCGTACGTAACAGAGCTGACGAGGTGGTTACATCGTCGCACCGGAAACCGGGGTGCTGAAGGGTCGTTCAATTGTTCAATTGGGTTCTTTCGACGAAAGGCGGGGAGTGGATAGAAGTTTATAATCCCTAGCTCTTTAGCTCTAGTCGATAGCAGTCAGCATGAGCTTCGAGATCCTAGGTACGCAGTCAGTCGTGGTTTATGCGTAAGCTGGTAGTACAGTCGCACGGTAATAAGGGGGTTAATCTGTGACAAAGTTTGAAGCTCAAATGAAGCGATTATGCGCATCAAAAAAAGCATGAGCCGAGCCGCAAGCTTCCGCACCACTGAACCTGCAGATCTGCAGCTAACCAACGTTGCACTGATCCCCGTCATCCACGCCTTGTCGTCACCGTTAACGACCTCCTCTACTTCACGATGCATACATTTAACTGCGAAGAGTCAGTCTGATTCATCCCAGCGACGTCATATCCAGGTCCACGATGAACCAGCAGAGGAATCGGTAGTTAATAAAGCTCCATCCCATTCTTTGCGCTATTAATTTGCGCCCTTCATTCTACCACGAAATGAGTGTTAATAGCAATCAATTACAGCTCCTAGAATCACAATGGCATCCGGTATGATAAAAAGAATGTTAAGCACCTGACAGCTGCAGATATATTCAGCACTCTAGAGCTTCCTGCACAACGTTTCATCTACTCAAAACCTCCTACAACCTTCTCGAACGAAGGAAACGCCGCTCAACGTGTGGGTAGCACCAATTGTCCGTACCGCCGGCACTCGGGTTTCAGAGTTATACACCGCTTCGTTCCTTTATAATCCCCGCACTTGGGGCGGCGCCACCGACGTAGCCAAAGGCCGGACTGGCGTGATGAACAATCATATGTAGGTGGGACAACGAAGGACTATGCGCCAAAGATGGAGAAAGCTACCGCCATGTCGCCGAGGATAGGGTACTGCAATAATTATGCGTCTGCAGGCTCTTCATATTCCGACTCGAAGTGAAGAATGGGAAGAGTCGACACAAAGTGGCTGCAACCGCCCATTACGGGGAATGTTGTCTGTTCGGACAAATTCGCTCGCTGTGCCGCAATATTTCCAACCCAGGGTTACGGTACACGGGCAAGAGGATTCTCCTGACAACACAAAAACGGAGTGACCCCTGGAAAACACACATGTGAAGGCATAATAGCCCCGGACCCAGCCACCGAACTGCCAGCCGGAGAATCTACGCGATGATCGGGAAGCGACGATGAAGCTTCGAATACGCTGGTCGGGGTCACGACGATGACAGACCTTGTACTCAGCTTAACAAAGTCTTCCGCAGCAATCGTCCATCTTTCTAATGCATCAACTCATACTCTGACGTTGCGGATAGACATAATTAACTGCACCTCCCGCAGCGCGCTCACTACAGGACTAACATACTAGTGTATCTACTCTACCTAATGAAGTCCTGACGAAAACGAACCCATTTTAAGGTGCTTAGCCCTGTTAATTGGACCCTGTTCTTGTTATTTAGGTCCTTTTTTATCGGGCGTGTCAACTTGCACGACAATCCGTGCCGCTTGCGAGTAGCGTGTTTACAAGATCGTGTGAATACCACAATGATCATGATAGAAGACGCAGAAGCACGTACAATGCGAGTCGCACCTGTATATAACCTCTTCCAAGGCTCGGTTTCCGGGTCCAAATCTTTAACCTGAATACACGCAACTATGAGAGACAACGTGGACTGGGACGAAATTTGGCTTAGACAACAAAAAAATTGGAAAGCCGAGAAATATTGGGCCAAGACTACACTGAAGGGAATCCGGGATTTCCGCAATTGCTGGGATAGGTATAGATACACCCTCTGGACGCAGCTATTTCGTTCATGAATACCTTCGTGGACAGTCCCAAGCTTCAATCATAATTTATTGTGTAGACGTTACGCCCAAACTTCGACGGATGCTTGGTAGGAAGTCATGCGTTGACCTGATGACGAATATTGCACTCGCACCGTCTGCTGCTCTTGGACCTCTCACTTCTCCCACATCTCGGGGACCATCTGCACAATCTCCATCGCAGTAGCCCCCTTAGTCGGCTCAACAATAATGCGGCCTTCAGAACCTTCTCCAGCACCTCCTCCAGCACCTCTTCGTCTTCTTCGCTCAAAGCGTCCTCTTTCGATCCACGCAAGTGCTTAATTCTCTCCTCCCAATCCATCCAACCTGCGTGCCACCCAAGCTCATCCAGCCCTCCGCACGTCTACTTACTGTCTGCCTACTCTGATCGAACTGGCGCTCTTTCCCCTAAGTTTCTCCCAAAAAAGTTCCAGAATCGCTCTGGGATATTCTCCCTCTCTCCCTCGGAGAAGAAATATCATATCCGCCAATATCTCGGCGCGCGTATTGAAGCCTGTGTTGAACAAGCAATCACGGCCTAGTAGTTCACAGGAAAAGTGCGGAGACTGGGAGGCAACAAGGAGTGAGCAGCGGTGGAAGTAACCAAAAAGTGGCTGCTGGGGAGTTTAAGGGGCAGACTGGGAGAGGGCGAGGACAGAGAGGGTGGCGATGGCAATACCGGTAGAGTCCGAGATATACTAGAATAAATTGCAATGATGCAATAGAAGTCGATTGCCGATAAGCTTTCATACCAAGATACGGTGGCGGCTTCGCCGCCTTTTGGGGTGACTCAGACAAACTGTCTCCAGCGTTGATGCCTACCATCTCCAGCCAGTTCCCAGCTGGCTCATCTCCCTGCTCCCAGGTGTACTCGACTCCAACCTACTCCAAAAACGCAAAGATGGCTAGCCACTTATAAAGGGCATGCAAAATTCACGGTCTGAAAATGCGAGTATTCAAGTTTAGAGCTCTTCCGTCCCTAGTCTGTGTCTCATATGGCCGCACTCTGTCAAGCTCGCTTCATATTCTCCAAGTTTGATTTCTGTCACCCACAAGAGCACTTTGTGGACTTTGCAAGTGTGCTTCTTGCTAGTCATCATAAGAACATAAGAAACAGATTTACCTACTCTCCGGTAGACAGTCTCCTGGATAATATTCATCGAACAGCTGTACAAAATGCTCCAAAGATGCAGGTTATCCACAGCCACGTACTCGATATTACAGGTATCGTGAATCTGAGACTGAGAGGTGAAAGAGGGCATAGTTATGCCCATTTTATATATAGGATAGTTTGCCAGAGCCAAACTTGTGGACTTCATTGGGCGGGCAATTTTGGATTTGAATTCATGTTCAGTTTGTTGATCGCAATTCAGTTTTGTCTCATGGATTTTTGTATCTATGTGATAATAGTTACGGTTATTGAATTATGAAAGCAAGGCTTCCCATATGCTTGGAGTAAAAGCCAACATGACTTAATAGTGCAGTTTCGGAATGGTGGCCATTTGTTGACACACTCAAAGTGGTTACTGAACCCTAATGAGTGGAACAGCAACCACCTCTCAAGGTTAGAAGACTCATTTAATGTTGCTGATTTCGGGCTGGAGCTGATTTCGGACTAACAGAATGACATGATCAATGTGGCTGGTACACTTACATCATCTTGGAGCAAACTTATGCATGCTAATCCGAAGCCACTAGGCCCCCGTCTCCGAAGCCACGAGCCAGAAGGCGGAGACAATCGAAGACGGCGTTTTTCATGGAGTATTTGAGCTTATCGATATCCTTTAGCCCTTTGCTTGCAATTGATGCTAAAATGAATTGTTCCATCATAAACCCCGTAACTGGTTGATTGTCTATGTTGAATCGGAGTGAGGTGCGGACTTCAGCGATGCTAGGCGGGTGGGCTTCTCGGTTCCTGAGATGTCGAGCCATAGCATCCCTTGCAGCTCCACAAGTATACTCCCTATCCAATTAGTATCGTCGGATCGTTCCGGGAGAAATAACTGATGGTCATTGGTACTGTGACTGAGTGAGTGTAGGGGAAGACTCGCCTCAAGAGGCAAGCATTCGTGTTAGCGACGTGACTGGAGACCTACGTCAGTAATATCCTGGAATCTAGTAAGTGAGCAAGCGAACCTTACAGGTCCCACTCCGAATTGTTCGGACTTTTCCTCACTCCCTCCGAGAACTTGACAAAACACCTACGGGAACGAGAACATGAAAATGGTTGCGAGCTCATGATATATTGCTCTATGAACGTTGATACTCCCTACTATCTAGAGAAAAACTCGAATCCTCATTGACACTTTACCCACTATCTGAGAATAGCATAAGAATAAACCTGAATCCTCGTTAGAAATCTTCAGTGACGAAATGACAGGCATACTACCCACAAGAAATAATGCAATTACGACCGTTGACACTCCACCCACTATCTGGAGGCTGAGATAGCATAAGAAAAAACCTGAATCCTCGTTAGAAATCTTCAGTGACGAAAGGACAAGCATACTCACAAGAATCAATTTCTGACCGTTCTATATCCCAAGTCTTCGTCAAGCAATCTAGGATGTCAAAGGGAATCGCGGGATTAAAACGCGATTACGTGCATCTAAGACCTCTATGGACGAGAAATCATCCGAAAGCACAGCATGCCACAACTTCGTGCTCGGTACATCTGATACGCGGATTAGTATTTGGAAAATGAATATGACTTGGGGATTTACCATAAGTTTTAGCAAAAGATGTGCAAAAATTGATAATCAACCAATCTTGCAGCCATCCTTTGGCTACCCAGCGCTTGTATGAGCCTCCATCAGTAAATCTTTCACAATGCTCAGATATGCGATTATTCTCCCGAAGAAGCTCGAAACCCCAGGGGACGTCTAGCAAACGGAAGTCAATTCTTCCTTTTCCAGTTGGAGACCACTCGCTCGACACACGTGAGGCGAATCCCAAGACGTCGTTCAAGGCTTTGAAAAATGCATCTTGATACACGGCTTCAACCGGTGGTATAATGGCTCCTGTGCTCAGTTGGGTGGTATTGCAAATACTTCTGGACGAGAGTTTTTTGAGGGCTGCCTCAGCAAGGCTTTCGATAGTTGGGAATCTTCTATAAGGGAATGGGATGGGGGTCTCATTGTAAAAGTAACGTTCAACGAACCTGTTCAGATTAGTAGACTGCAGGAGAAGAGAAAATAACAAACACTTACTTGAGGTGAAGACGCGTGGGATATATACAGATTAGGTTGGTGGCATCCCGATCGAGAGGTTCTGAGTGCAACCAACCATTCTCGTAACAGGCCTTTATGCCTGCATCCGTGAGATCCCGCGGGATGCTTCCCCTAATCATCGTGGCTTTTAACGCTGCAACAGCTTCGACAGTGACTCTCCTCACATCGACGAAAGATCGTTTTACAGAGGTGCTCGAAAGGTATTCGAATGACTTCTCCTCATCGTCCAAGAGGTCTATGATGTGGTCTTTCGTGACTTCTTCAATTCTCGAGTGCTTGAGATCAGAGCGGTATTCCTATGACATTAGTAATGAGCAATGCGTGGGATTATGCAAAAGGATGGTTGAAGTACTCGTTCAATCATGCCAATCATGCCATCAACGGCACCGGGGTGACCACTGGTCAGCTCAAACACATAGTCTTTAGCATCTGTGTGGAGGCAGAGTGGGCGGCGTGGGTCGGCAGACAGACGCCGAACAACATCATCGAATTCATCCCGACTGTAAAAGAGACCGATCCTCGGCGAATTTTTCATCGGTGAAACCGTGATTGAAACCCTCTGCTCTACTCCTAGGAACGAAAGGGGAGTTCCTTGAGCAAAATCGGAGGGGCCACCTGACGGACTTCCGTATGAAGTGAATACACAGATCCTCGGGCCCGACCTCCGTCCGTTTTGCATCTTCACGAAGTCGAGCCAGAGACCCTGGTCTCCGTACGACATTTGGCCCTCATCGAGTATCAAAACGATATTTGCATCTTCTAGTGTCAATTGGTTGATGTCGGTGTATCCTGCATGGTGGCATGCTTGCGCTAGGATACTAATGTAGGAGAAGGGAGTAGCTGAGATGTTGCCTGGGACGGGCCAACCTGGGATGAAGACGGTAGGAACGCCTCGCTTCAAGTAGTAGGAGCGAAGTAGCCGGGCAAGCGTTGTTTTGCCAGATGCGGGTGTGCCGCGAACATGCACCACATTGGACTGGTCAAGCATCTCCGCAAGCATGCGGACCGTTTCCGTACGGGGACAACGGAAGCAATCCTCTGTTTGGGCAGTCAGTCAGCGTGGTGGAGATAGTAATAAGATGACAGACGTACCCATAATTTTGGGCTGTACAAGTGTTGACGGAGGTGGGGGTGCGGGTGCATGAAGTGGGTTGGGTGGACTTGGGTCTGTAGGAGCCACAGGCCGGAGACTGAATAAGCTTTTTACATACTCCATCCTGGAGAGAGAGAGCAGGGCAGGTGGGTGGATGTGGGAGCTGTGTATGTTGTGCTATGCAGCAAAGTGATTGCCTTACAGTGCCGTGAAATGCTCTAAAGTCTACTTCAGAGTGCAATGACGTTGTCTCGTCCCCATCCGGCTGCGCCTTAGTCAACAAGTTTGACACTGAACAAAATCACATGACTACGAATGACTAAACAACAAACCATTTTCCGTCTGGGCTCGAGACAAGCAATGACGCTCTGTAGAGTAACGTCTGTTACCTGGCAGTCGGACAGTGGCAGGTAAAAATGGATAAACTCGTAGTTATGCATGCGTGCCAAATTTGTAGTGCACACCTTTAGCATAAACCGTGCATGTAACATACCGTAACGGCGACAGGCCGGGTAAGCGACAGAGTATATAGTCGCCGCTACGGCACTTAGATCTGTACCGAAAACCTTACCATTCAACTTACCTTTAAGATCACTCGAGTCCACGTTTGCAACCGTATCTTATCCTATTCTCATACATAGGCACGCGCGGGTGTATGTGCCTTCACACTGTTTTCGGTTATTAAGAAATTAGATACGTTTCGCTTATGGGATTACGAGTTTTAACTCTATTCGACACATTGCATAAGAGTTCACCAGAAACGACTTCAAATTGTGCCAACAGTCGAGAGAATCAATTGCATATGGCCAATCAAAATGAGTTCAAATACCGACAGCTACATCGATCACCTATTGTTGAAGTCTACATGATGGCTGTACCTCTAAATGTGTCATTTTACAGTCAAAGCCCATAGCTAGAGATCATGAGAACAGACCAAGCAAAGTCAAGTCTAAAAGAGGTTGAAGGGTAAAAGATAAAGTCAGTTGAAACTCAAAGCAAGTTGAAATACAAACCAAGTTAAAATACTATGCAAGTTAAAATACAAAGTAAGTTAATGACTAAAGTGAGTTATAAAGAAAGATTTAGGTAGGTGGAAAAATGAAATAAAGTAAGTAATAAGAGATGAAACAAGTCAATTATGATTAGCTAAAAGATAAGTCAAGTTGAAGACTTCTGATATCTAGTAATAAAGGTTGCTGAAGAATATGTCAGGCAAAATAAACACATAAGAAATATAATCATATAAAGTTATACATAATAGCGAATGTTACTAGTTAGGAATGATCAAGGGATTTATAGTAAAGTGCTAATATTAGAAAATGTAAAAATAGTATGATATTATAGAATAAGTTGTGTTATGATTTTTTAGTATAATAACAAAGTGGTCTGATATATTATAATGTCAGATGATAGGGTGTGAGTATATTAATATAATATTTAGTTGGTATAAAAGATTACAATTGGAGATTTAAATAATACAACTGAGATTAAAAGAAAATCCCAAAGTAGTTGTTATAGCGGTATTTTATAATTAAATGTCAATACTAAACACAGCTCTAGATCAGTATGCTATTTGTCTAATCAAATTGATCCTTGTCTTCTCAGACACAGTTATAGATACTATGTCTATTTATCCAAATCCAAATTCGTCCCTATATTCCCAGACTCTATCAGTAATACTATACATCAGGAAACATTGGTGCAACTGTGACAGAGATAATATATCCCTGTTCCCACTGTGTTATGGTTGCTTACTATAGATTATGGCTGCCTACCATGTACTGAGGTGATTAGATAAGTATTATGGGAATACTATGTGAGTGTTACTGTGTGTAATATCAAATTACAGAATGAAGCAAATTTCTCATCCTGCATGCATTCTATCAACCCCCTTTTTTCAATCATCATCACCACCATCACCATCACCACCATCACCATCACCACCATCACCATCACCACCATCACCATCACCACCATCACCATCACCACCATCACCATCACCACCATCACCATCACCACCATTACCATCACCACCAGTACTATCACCACTATTACGATCACCACCATTACTATCACCACAATCAGGTATTTTACTCCTAGATTTTTCCTCCATGAGCTGTAAGTAATCCATTCCTGCCCACTGTCAGTGAAGCCAGATCCACCACTACCAGCTTGCTCCAAGCGAAGCCAGATTGTCAGAGAGGTAAGATTGAGTATGTCAGAGTGGTGAGACCAAGGATGTCAGATTTGGGGGAGTGAAGCCAGATTCAAAGCTTCTTGCTAGCTCATAGGGAATCCAGACTCTGCGCTACCAGCGAAGCCATATCCACCGCTACCAGCTTGCTCCCAGCGAGGCCAGATCTACTGCTACCAGCAAAGCCAGTTTCACCCCTACCAGCAAAGTCAAATCCACTGCTACCAGCTTGCTCCCAGCAAAACCAGATCCATAGCTACTTGCCAGCTCATAGCAAATTCAGACTCTCTGCTACCAGCAAAGCCACATCCACCCCTAGTACCAGCATGCTTCCAATGAGTACAGACTCACTGCTACTTGCAAAGTCAGTTTCACCCCTACAAGCGAAGCTGGATCCACCCCAACCAGGGAAGCCAGTTTCACCTGTACCAGTGAAGCTGGATCCACCACTACCAGCTTGCTCCCAGTGAAGCCAGTCTCACCCCTACCAGCGAAGCAGGATCCACTGCTACCAGCCTGCTCCAAGTGAAGTCAGATTGTCAGGGAGGTAAGAGTCAGCTTGTCGGAGGGGTGAGACATAGCAGGTCAGAGTTGTGGGAGCGAAGCCAGATCCAAAGCTTCATCAGCAAAATGTATTTTAGTCACTGCATCAGCAAAATGTAAAATGGTTTGGAAGTCATAACTCAATGACTCAGCTGATCTGAACAGCCACACCGATCCTTCCTGAAGCTCCCAGAAGCTCCCAAACAGGCTGAATGCAAAACGATGTGCCTCTCAGGTGCTCTAAGAGTACTTTCAGGTGCTCCTCAATGCTCCTGACGTAGCGGAATGGAATACAAGAATATTCTAAAGAGTATGAAGTCGTCTTCAGAATGCTATAAAATCATGCCTTTCAGGTGGTAAAATTTCGGAGCTGCTGGGACTACAACACATGTCTCCAAGACCATTGCGGTGCACCTGGAGCCAGACTCTCCGGGAGTGATAATATATAATGTCTATATTGAATAGTACAATTCGATCAACTATCTCACAGCTACACATCTGAATCAGGCATTCTAATCCAATTAATATGCAGTCCAGTAGGTATTTAAATATACATGATTATTTACAACCCATACGCTATCGATGCCGCCTGATGCAGCATTCTCCCGCACCAAATGTTCAGGTCCAACTATTGCTCCAATGGGTACAATATGCATCTTATTCGTTTGTTTGATAACCCGGATGAACCCATCAACACAATCAGCCTAACCATGATGATATTTGAACATTGTTGGAATCACCACCGCGTATTCTTGAGCTTGAGAATGTAATACCCATTGTTGAGTCATCTGGCACCTCTTAGAAAAGGTCGATAATGCTTTCCTGGCTGGCAGGCGCTCCTGAAATTGGAGGATCTGATTTGGTGGAGTCCAGCTGAAGTATAATACAGGAAAAGAACGAACTCGTCCTTGGAAGGTGTTATCGAGGATATTCTCTTCACTTTGCGTATACTGGACCCAGATGTTATGAGATTCAGGCATGATCACTTGGTTGGCATTGGTATATTCTACCTTGCAATCAAGTCCCAGACGCTCAATAGAAGTAGGGTTGTGAAATGGTTGATGGTAATACAACAGCCCATTCTGGAGTTTAATAAATATACTGTCAAGGAGTACATTCTGATCATATCCGAGCACGAGTCCACTACCTTTGTGTCCCCAGTCCTCTTCAATTTGGGCGCGGATTAGCTGTCAAAAGTTGGGAATTTCGAAGTCTTCTGATGCATCTCTGAGTGAGGTTAATTTGATACTTCTGCACACTCCGCGGACATGCGTTTCTCTGAAATGATATAACTGCTGTGATACAGGGTGGATAATGGGCTCGTCCTCAATTGTTTGGAGACGTAAAAGATGGGCTCTGTGTGTACATTGCCGCTTATCGGTAGCGGACAGTAGGTTGAAAACTTTTGCTAAGTCAATATCGTACCAGCCTTGGAGTGCAAGATATGAGAGTGTCTCTTCCATATAGTCAAGACCGGTACGCCGGTCATTGTGCTTGAGCATCTGTCAAATGTAATTGACTTTGTTGGTAGATCGATATGCCTCTTTCACGTTGGCGATATGTAGCCGTTCAGAAATACCGCTGGTGAAATTGTCACCGGAACCCATTCGCCGAATTGACTCTGAGATATGGCTCACATGATGCATCGTTGGATATCCGAAATGTGTTACGAGTTGTTCAATGGATTCCTGGAGCGCCTGAATGCCGATTGTCTCCCACCAAGCTTCAAACTCGATCAAGCGGATGGAGAATTCCTTGTTGAACCGCTTCTGTTCATTCGAGGTGATGCCTTAAATCTTTCTCTCCAGCTGGATAGTGACGCGCTCGGTAGCAGCCAAGTTCCAGGTGGTGGCTTCTGTCTCAGCATCGGATAGGCGGATCTGAAAGTGCAGTCGCTTGTCGGCGGTCATGTTTGCCGCTCCGTAAGCCTCATCTTCAGCGGCAGCTTTCATTAGGGCAAGGTCTTTGGCGAATTTGCTTCTGGGACTGGTTACCTTGGTCCCGACTTCCTGCAATAGTTGTCGCTCACGACGTTTGAATAATTTATCGAAAAGCTTGCATTTAGCAGGTGTCACCTGATGGATTTCGCGCTCCAATTGCTCTATTGCCTTCTGACGATAAGCATCTGACCAAGTCGTCGCCGCTTGTCGGGTTCTGTTCAGGCGCACCTGAAATTGCCTACGTTTGGTTGCGGGAACCTTTTCAGCCCCATACACAACAACCTCCATTGCAGCACGAATCTTATGAATCTTTTGTTCACGTAACTGATGGGATTCCTTTGCCAACAGGTCATCCACTATGGCCTTCGCAGACTTCAATATTTTCTGTTCGCGAAAAATACCCTATTTCTGGTAAAATCGCTTGAGTGTATCGTCCAGTGCTTGGAGGGATAGGTCTGAGTGATTTTGTTGGCTAACAAGTAGAGAGAATTCACATAACGCCTGCACTGCTCCCATTACCATTTCATCAGAGGCAGTTTCCGCCGCAGTTTTCCTGTCATCCGTGGAGCAGACAAGAATTGGAGCGCAATTCACTGTCAGTGTTCTGATCATTCCACAGATCTCTTTACCTTGCCAGGTGCCGCTTTTCAAAGAATCGAATCGTTTAGGGAAGTGCTGGAGACCGGGATATCGTGGCATGGATGTGTATCGATTGTCAAATTGATTCTTGACATTTCTAGCTTTCAGGTATTTGAGCAGCCAGTTCAATAAGTCTTTAACTAAACCCAGGAGCAGCTGATGCAATTCATCAGGCTGCCAAAGCCAATAGACATTGCAGAGATGGAATTGCCAGAACTGGTTGCGGATTGGGTGGACACCGAGAGTGTGCAGAGCATCAAAATGATTGTCCTCCAGCAGCTCCGAGTAAATATGCTGGTCTCCTGAGTTATCCAGTGGTCGAAAAGTGGAATGCCCCATCGGCGCACCTTTAGGAATTTCACACATCAGGCATGAGCCCTATGAGACTTGAGCAATCATGACTTGTTCCGGATAATCCCCAACCCAGGCAGCCCAAAGAGGGTAACATTGTCACTGGAATCCCTCTGCACAATCCCATTTCAAGCCAGGGCCAGTGATGTCAAGATGCCTCAGTTGAGACAGCACAGTTCCAACTGCGGAATGCCATGCATTGTCAATGTTTTTGGCACCTTTCGGGGGACATGGGATCAGCCCAACGACAATCCAGGCATGCTTTTTGGTGTACGGCAGATATCTTTTCGAATATTACCAATTGCGAGATACAGCGGCCAGGGATGCTGATCGCCCGAAAAATTGGTCAAGTGAGTCTTGTCGGATGCACAAATAACTGTCACAACCGTCGCTCCGGCAGCATGTTGATCTAGTGTATCCCACCACCAATCGCCCATGTTCATCTTGCTGTAGATTCGACGACTCTCAGAGTCAGCAAGGTGCACCGGTTCAAAATCGAGGTGTGCAAGAAATGTGAGATGTGCCCCAAGGAACTGGATACATTTGGAAATATCCCGGTAGAATAATGTTCCGAAGATATGTGAGTCAACTTCAATCCAACTATCATCGCCAAGCCCACAATCGAGTTCAGAGAGCAGTTTTCGTAGGGCATCTGTTGATTGGAATGATTTGATTTTGTAGTTGTCCTGTCCACACCTGAGATGTTGATCTATCCATGTTTTTGTTTGTTTGGTAAACGACTGAGCCTGCTGAAAGTCGTGTGCGGACTGAAATGGATGCCATGGATTCCATTGTTCTGAGTACTTGCGATGCTTGTTGTTCAATCCAGTTGCTTTGCCATATGCTGTCCCCCCCGTATTTTCCAGTCCAACTACCTGCCTATGAGCCTTTGTCTTTGTTGGATCAGGGGTACAGGTGAGATCAGGCTGCTGAGGGTCTATAGGTTCTTCATTGGGAGAATCTTCAGGTGGTGGTGCACCTGGTACGTTGTCTATGAGTCGATCGTCAATTGCCAGTTTATCGATGGCCAATCAGGTGCACCTACTGTAGTCAAACCATGATGGCTCAGGGTGATCCCAGCCGGCAGGTGGTAGAATCTCATTGGGTAATAGCCCTTCATTCATCGATATTGGGTGATATTGTTGATAGTGAGCTTCTAGTCGGTTCTCATTGCAAAATTTCATTTTTGCAGATAAAGCATTTAACATGTTTCCGGCGAGTGTTGACCATATTTGAGAAACGCTCTGTGTTCTGACGAATCTCGATGATGCTTTAAGGGGTATGGTTTGTTGCTGGATTTGAGCGTCAGGGATATTGTTTGGAAGCGAACTAACTCAGGTTAGCGTATCACTGTCAAAGCTGCATCACACCCCACCAAATGTAGAGGAGGGGTAAAACAAAGTCACCTCACAATCAGTTTTCTTCACAAACTAGAATAATATCTATCAAATCCCGCACAATGATGTTGCACATTATCTACTGAAAATCGTCAGCAGAGATAGTGTCTTTTGTCATCACTGCGATCAACTTTTAATACTGATCACAAGGTGCGACCACGATCGGCCATATCGTATACTACGTCATTGCAGCATTGTGTAGATTATGTCTACGCTAGAGCCTCAAGCAGCACATAACATCAGCTTAATACAATGAATAGGTACGTTTCCCAGCTGGCTGAATCATCGAGAACCGATAGGCTGGTAGGATGTTTTCTTCAGTAACGATCCTTGACCGGTAGGTGGATCCTAAGGAGACAATGAAGTTTACACAAAGAGCTCAAAAGGAAGCAATCACGGTTGCTGCTCGACGAACAGGCCTCATATTGAATGAAGTAGTAGGTCATACACACACATTCGGAGTGTAAAATGCCTAGTCATGCTAACCTTCCAACCGGATATAGTTCTTGTTGCGTTCCTGGAGATATCATGTTGTATCCCTTCTATGACCTTTACAGTTATGAACTGAACAAAGTTGAGCTTCTATCCAAGATCCTAGTATACGAGTTCGAGCATATAACAAAGAAAGGCAGGACGTGTGTGTTATGATTTGTTTTTCTCTGCCGGGTTTCACGGGATCAAAGGTGGAGTGAAACACCCCAGTTCGTGACAAATGAGATGTATATAAGAGGCCTTCATTCCGCCGAAGGTCACTGCTACCTTCAATATTCTCAACTATACTCCACCTCATTCGAAATCACCAATTGAATTGATAATTCGATTAAGACCAGCTTTTGTGCACATACGATGTCGACGAACGGATCTCCACCGAAGACAACCAGTATGGCTCCACCGGGTGGCCTGTTTGGCTCACAACAACGCCCAGATGACAATGTGGGAGCATCAGATAATGATGCTGGATATACACCGAACAAAGACACTCAATTCGGGCAACCCACAAATCAATTTCCTCCACCACCAGGGTATAGTTACCTGCCTTTGCAGCCACCATTTCCAGGTGCTCCCCAGTTCTACCACCATGCCCCATTCAACATGACACCAAGCTCACAACCAAGCTCTGGTGCAACCCAAGGATATGTGAGTTATGGGCCACCAGGGCAAGGATACAACTTCCCCCAAGGAGGTTATGGTGCACCACAAATGTTCCCCCCTCAGCGATTCACCGGACAGGGGCTGTCATCTCCAGGCGCACCTCGGGTGCCTCCAGCACTGCCCGGAAACATTCCAGTCATTTGGCCAACCTCTTCTGCCTCTACTCCATACGGACAACTTCCCGGCCCACCTGGGAGACCCCCAATTAGCCTCCCAACAAAACGATTTCAGCCGGCAGCGGAACCGCGCAGGACAGATGTTGCAGGGATTGCGGACTTGCCCCCATTACCAGAGATTTCTTATGACGAATTCGATGCAGATTATGAGAACGATGATTCGTCTGACTTGGGTGGGTCCAAAGGCAAAGCCCCAATCAGCTTGAAGGAAACGGAATTCTCCTTGAAGCAATTTGCCAAAGGATGGGGCAGCCCAACTTTAGTGCATTCAACAAGTGGAAGAAAGTATGGGTGGCTGGGTTTCTTGAGAAGAAGCATCGATCCAGTATCCCAGGACAGAACTGTTTGCAACAGCAGCGAGATGGACCCCTGCACTGGGAGATGGCGGTTGCAGATTTTTTGGAGACATTTGAGAAGTGGCTGCCCTTGGAAAACTTCGATAATGCCAAATGGATTCAGCGACAATGGGTTGAGATGTTTCTGAAGAAATGTCCAAGCGAGGTTCGGGAGGCGAGGAAGAAGGGAATGCGAGGCAACAAGTGACCGGGGATGGATTTGTGTGAGCGCGCGGGCACAAAAGTGAGATGTAACATCCCTGAGTTGCCAAATACAACATTCATGGTTGTGATTCATCGAGTGCCGAACGGCAACAATGACCCGACATCCAGCATGCAACTCCATGCTTCGTACACAGCTGCATCAGCAAAATGTATTTCAGTCACTGGAAGACTCCAGGAGTGTCTGAGAGGATGTGGAGTGTAAACTTAGATGCGTCAATTTCAGGAGAGTATCAGACCCTAGGAGGGGATTCCGGCCGGCCTTCAGAGTAACTGGGATCTCTGATGACTGCTACAGGAGTACCATGGGAGTGATTGTGATAGGTTTGGGAACACCTCGGAACGCCGGAGAGAACTTTGGGTGCACCTGGGAGCACCTGGGAGCACTGGCGATAAGCCTGGGAGCGCTGGCGATAAGCCTGGGAGCGCCGACGACAAGCCTGGGAGCACCTGGGTGCGCTGGCGTCAAGTCTGGGTGCGCCAGCGACAAGTCTGGGTGCGCCAACGACAAGTCTGGGTGCGCCGATGACACGCCTCGGAGCACCGGCGACAAGTCTGGGAGCACCTCAAATCACAGTCGAGCAGTCTGGGAAAAACAACATCTTCTTTGGGAACGCTACTGGTGCGCCTGGAAATCATAGCTACTACATATCGTTCAACGATTGTTAAAACTCATGTATTCAGTTTGTATTCTCATCTATGTATCTATATAGCTACCGAACTAC